>Ga0307515_10016287_pt1 | contig 13620 bp, 17 predicted proteins | sample 17_EM_MG_FD_194513 | JGI IMG/M metagenome (GOLD analysis project Ga0307515, IMG submission 194513) | Populus trichocarpa ectomycorrhiza microbial communities from riparian zone in the Pacific Northwest, United States - 17_EM | ecosystem: Host-associated > Plants > Roots > Unclassified | place...
TCACTCAATCTCCGTCTCCAAGTGCATCTCAAACGCGCTCGATCAAGTATATCTTCAAGGAGCGACGGCGGTTGTACGGAGATACAGGGGTAACGGAGGTGGACAGGGTGACGGGGAGTATATATTTGGCAGACCGCAGCCAGTCCAGATATAGCGTGTGTAGATGGGTAGCTATATAGATACATAGATACATAGATGAGAATACAAACTGAATACATGACTGTGATTCGAGGTGCTCCCAGGCTTGTCGTCGATCGCCAGGCGTTGTGTAAACGGCTTCAGCATAACTGCAGCCCCTGTGAAGAGTGTAACACACGTGTCGTTCTGATGATGCGTATCCGTCACCACAAAGTAAAGGAGGTATGTATGCAACCCGACCCGTCGCCTGGGCAACGGGTAGCGTGTAGTTCTCCGTCAGAGCGTACGAGGTTCCGTCAGAGCCATCAGAGCCGTCCGGAACACCCGGGTGTTTCAGATGGAAATTAGGGTCGTTGCTGATGTATGTCTGCAATGCTCTTGATCGCGTTATCTCAGTTACTCATTACTATAGCCCGCCAAGAACACCCCACACTTCCCAATAGGTTATTGTCCTCATGTAATGAGGCATTAAACCTTACGCTCCTGATAAGAATCAGGCCATCCATCGCATGGTATCAAGTCAGACAATGTGACAGACCAAACTTGCACTTAGACATCTCACAATCCATTTGCTTTGGGTGTTGAAACATCAGCCGATCCTCAGTCGACAGTGCTTATCGCGATCAATACTTCACCATAAAGGCTAATTGGCTTGAGTCTGGGATGGACTCAGCGACCAGCCGATACGATCCCAACGTAGAACTTGACACGTCAGCTCGTATAACTATATGAGTCGAATGTTGCAATGCATACTAACTCAAACCAATGTGCAGGGTAGCTTCAGGCCTCTTATCATCAGCCAACATCATATTTTCCCCAGTCACATCATGCTTACGCCGAGACCATTCTCTTTGGCTGGGGAGTGCCCTGATCGTTCTGAATACCTCAGGCAATAAGTCAGAAGTCCTGCACACTCGCATATTGACTATCGACTGCCGTGTCTGTCGCGTTGGAGTAAGCTCAAATTCAATCAGACATGTCCCGCTGGTATCCAGTAAAGTGGATGTGGTTGAAAACTCTGCACATGGCTGAAACAAGTTTCTCCGCAACGGCAACAGAGCTGCATCATCAAAGATGGATCCCCTACACATCAAAGATGTTTATTCAATCGACATGCGATATCTTATGTAGCTCCGCCAAAAGCCATAAGACTGGCATACTTGTTTTCTCATGAATAGGTGTTATGCATATCATGTGACTAGACCATGAGTACTCCGTGATATGTATTCATATACAATCAAACCCGTACCATTATCGCTGCTTGGGGAGAACCCCTAACACATGCAATACACCATCCCCTGCACTGCCTCTGTGTATAATCAGAATCTGGCTGACCAGTTCCATAAGCCTGTAGTTATACATCAGCAACAACTCTAGTTTCCGTCAGAAACACCCCGGTGTTCCTGACGGCTCTGACGGCTCTGACGGAACCTCGTACCCTCTGACGGAGAATGACACGCTCCCAGTCGCCCAGGCGACGTGTCGCGTTGCATAGCATCAGCAAAATGTATTTTAGTCACTGGTCTGAGAGGATGTGGAGTGTAAACTTAGATGCGTCAATTTCAGGAGTATCAGACCCTAGGAGGGCATTCCTGCCGGCCTTCAGAGTAACTGGGAGCGCTGGCAACATGTCTGGGAGCACCTCGAATCACAGTCATGTATTCAGTTTGTATTCTCATCTATGTATCTATGTATCTATGTATCTATATTGCTACCCATCTACATGCTATATCTGGACTGGCTGCAGGCGGTGCTTGAGAGCAATTTGAGGTGCGCCTGAAAATGACGATCGAGTGAACTCAGAGATATACTCCGAGGCAGTGATCGAGCGAGTTTGGAGATGCACTTGGAGGCAGTAATCGAGAGTATTTGGAGATACACTTGGAGGCCGTGATCGAGTGAACTTAGAGATGCACTCCGAGATCGTGATCGAGCGAGTTTGGAGATGCACTTGGAGGCCATGCTCGTGCGAACTTGCAGGCCGTAATCGAGCGAGTTTGGAGATACACTTGGAGGCCATGATCGAGCGAGTTTGGAGATATACACTTGGAGGCCGTAATCGAGCGAGTTTCGAGATACACTTGGAGGCCGTGATCGAGCGAGATTGGAGATACACTTGGCGGCCATGATCGTGCGAGATTGGACGAGTACTTGGAGGCGATCGATGGACAGCGCGCCGAGTGCTGAGACTCTATTCATCAGTTAGTTAACTCGCAACCGTGGGAATGTGACAAGGTGACTTCACCTTTGAGCTCTCATGGAGAGCTGGCTGATGGCGGTCGATCGTGTTGGGAGGCACGCCGGAAGCTGAAGCTACATTCAGGGGTCAACTCGTAATGAGAATATAGGGAAGACAAACAATCTTGGGTGGATGCTGTACTCGGTGTATGCTGTACTCGGTGTCAACTTATGATCATGTCATGGAGAGATAGAGAGGGATGACTTAACATTGTGTTCTGCGATGATGGTTGAGTTGTGGACGAGAAAGAGAGAGATGGGGGATGAAATAGAGAATGATATGGAGGATACGAGCGGATATGAGAAATCAGGGGTACGACTTGCGTCATTGGGTTGGGAGGACCTCGTATCAGTGTTAGTTCGCGCCAGATCGGGACTCGTACCTGCCGTATCGGGGATGGTCAATTCACTCGCACACGAACTTCTCTAAGTCCCAGTTTCTCATGATGATTTCCCCCATCTCCTCTGATCTCTCTCTTTCTTGTGCTCACCTCTACCATCACCTAAGAACACGAAGTTAAGTCATCCCTCTCTATCTCTCCATGCCATGATTAAGAGTTAACACCGAGTACAGCATCCACCCAAGATTGTTTGTCTTCCCTTCATTCTCATGATAACGAGTTGACCGCTGAATGTAGCTTCAGCTTCAGGCGTACCTCCTACATGATCGACCGCCATCAGCCAGCTCTCCATGAGGGCTCAAAGGTGAAGTCACATCGTCACATTCCCACGGTTGCGAGTTAACTAACTGATGAATAGAGTCTCGGCGCGCCATCCATCGACCGCCTCCAAGTACTCGTCCAATCTCGCACGATCACGGCCTCCAAGTGCATCTCTGAGTTCACTCGATCTCCATCTCCAAGTGCATCTCAAACACGCTCGATCAAGTACATCTTCAAGGAGCGACGGCGGTTGTACGGAGATACAGAGGTAACAGAGGTGGACAGAGTGACGGGGAGTATATATTCGGCAGACCCCGGAGTAGATAGACATCCTCTCATTTCCATCTCCTCTTATCATACAATGAAAATTCACACTCTATCATTCCCAACTTTTGGTCTCACTCGCTCTGTCTGAGATTTCGTGTATCCACGCAATTGCGTGGATCCTCATGGCCGGGTAGTATCGTATCTTCTCACCTTATTCCTACGCTCCTCGAGCTGAATGTAGAAGGAACGCGAGGAGAGATTGTCGCAGCGTCACCCATTGCATTGCGATCCCGATGCAAGCGTGTACCCAATGAACCCATTCCGACATATGGTCACAGTTGGCCACAACGCCAGAGTGTTTGTTTAAAATAGGAGACCGACAGAGCGAGAAGAAACGGCGAAACAGCGATCGGAGGGTGATATGCAACGTGACGCGTGGTATTGACGCCGGGCGCGGAGTAATCTGCCACTGGGGTGTCTCTGACGGCCCTGACGGAGCGTGTCCACTCTGACTGAGCCATTCCGCCCGGACGGAAATGTTTTTTGCTGATGTACAGCACAGACTACAATCAACTATTGTAGACGATCACAAACTACAGTTTGCTGTTACATTTGGAACACTGTTAGACAAGAGACTCCAGGCTGAAAGAGAATTGACAATAGCATTTCACCTCCAACTGGACAGATAAATAGAACCAATGAATTCCAACATGTTGAAGAGCCAAAGGGCCATCAAAAGTTATCAGCTAGATGATCAGGTCAAGGTCTTACATTTTGCAAACTTGGCAGTAAACAACCAGATTTCAGGAATAATACTATGTATACAATTCTACACAGTACAGGGTACAGACTTATTTATTATATTGGTCCATTCGAAAAAATACTGCCAGTCTCTGAAATGTTTCATTCATTCAGGTTTAACAAATGATGCGATAGATAAATCTTCAACTTCATGTTCAGAAGCAATCATGCTGTGCCCTACAAGAACATAATGCAAATAATTTACCTAAGCTCAGCTCAATGAATGGATTGGAGAAATTATCTAGTGTAATACAAGGCAGATACTGGCAATTAGACACATACAGAAGATCAATTTGAAGAATCCCAAATCCTTTACCTAGCTTTAAACATATCCATGGAAGTATTCAAATCTAAATTCACAGCATTTGTAGTTGTTCATACAGTGCAACTCATCTTTTTGCTATCTCTCTTAAACATTGTATTCTTACAGGGGGAATATTGTTCTATGCCTTACCTCATTGAGGTCAACAGGGACGTAGAGTATCAGGTTGATGGTTTTGAGAATTTTTAGTTGTATCAAAGGCAGTCACAATATGCTGTTCAACGCAAATATTGCTATTTTTGAATCTGGGAATCTCAAACCTTCATTGACAGTCTTTGCACTACAGATTACATTCACCAGCAATATTTAAACAAACCATTGTTATAAGGAAATAGTTTCCGAGAATCTCATATCTAAATGTCATATACTGCAATGTTACCTGATAATCAATGATGGCAAATGTTACTGGCATATACTGATTAGGGGACTAAGGAAAGTTATTGACATTACAAGTTATGACAATAGTAACACAGTTTGGGATTATGGGGATGGGATTATGTATTATCATAGAGCAGTCTGTTTTGTGGAGAGATCCATTACCGTAGTGTGAGTAAATTGGTACATATTTGATTGATGGTGTGCACAAGCAGAGATAAGAGTTGGGAACATAAATTTGAACAATAGTCTTTGGGTGTTAGAGGGTTACTTTTTCCTCTAACCATACTCATTCTCCAATCAATGAGTTGAACTGATAAGCATAGCAATAATTTTGATTCTTCTATTGGACAAATTAATATTAATTTCAGATGAGAATCTATCCGTCTTTATTTTGTATCCGATGTTCTCCAAGTTTCTCTCCACTTATTGATTCCAGTTATTAATGATATGTCATCTGGTTAGAATAACTCCGAAAGATTGAAATTACCATAACCAATCAATATAATACCAACTGTTTATTCTATGACTAACTCTGTATAAAGTAGAATATCATCAGTTATATTGAATAACCAAGTCAACAGGGAATCGATTACCTAGAGAACTTGCTGAGAATGAAATGGTATGTTTATATACATATTCTGAGAAGGCTACAAGTGGAGATTGGGAGAATTATAGAGATTAGAAGATATTTCAATAAAAGTATACAGTAATTCTTTGTAGAAAGTGTTCTTGTGGATACTGAAGAATATAGTAGTACAATTACTGAATTATGGCTTATTAATGCCATATATATATATTTATTTACTATCCCTCTGACAATAGACTTTTCATACTTGATTATTTTACTTGGCCATACTATATTTGTATATCCTAACCACACTTGCTTGGTGACTCCAGCTATGCAATTTTCAATAATACTGTCAAAATATCCTGGTCACGTACTCAGCATTATCGACAAAATGATATCTGGTGGTATTGAACTATGTTCTGAGTATGTAACTTTTATTTACTATATAGAACTATTTACAGTATAACACAACAGCTAAATGGAAAAAATATTACTACAATGTTTCAATTGTCGTGTAAACAAACTACAAATAGAATTAGTATCTTTACTTAGTTGTAGTCAATATTGCAGCCAGTGCTTCATCTGGACTCTTTGAAGTCGAGCTGAAAGCTATCTACTAGATATATTGTCAACAACATGAAAACTGGAAGCAGTATATACAGATATTTAGATGTGGATAGAAAGATACTAAAGCTGTTACAAGCCTGACTTCTACCACTCTGCACTCCTTGTATATTCCCTTCCATGCTCCTTTCCTCCTTTACTGGTGTTCAAGTTCAATCAGAAATGCAGAGCTGGCTGAAAATACTGCATTTCAATTACTTTAAATTCCATGAACATGGTAAAGCAAGTATTGCTACTACTATATTAATATACTTTCTATCTGGCTCCAGATGGTACTGGAATGCTATCAAAACAGCATCTGGAGACATTGATTGAGCAGACATAGTGATAGATTTGGAGCCAGGAATGGTGACTGTGATAACCAAGTTTTGAGATATACTTAATGAGGGTAATCAGATGAACTTAGACATGAACTTCAAGGCAGTGATCAAGTAGAATTGAACATATGCTTCGAGGTAGTCAAAACAAATACAGTCAATCTGAAGGTAGTCAAGCTGGTGGTTTTCAATCTGCAGGTGGTCAATGTTCTGGAGGCTTATCATGAGGTGGTCAAACTCAAGTTAGATAATCCTGAAGGAGATGTACCTGGAGCTGAGATTCTGTACCTTGTTGAACTTGTCATCATGTGCATATAGCGAATGGAGTATCACAATATCTATGATGATATTAGAGATTCTGGATTGGTGTCAAGCTAGGAGTCAAAGACATTAGATCTTCAGTAAATTCTATAGTAGATATTTCCATACAATTATGATGTGTGGAGGTATAGTGCAGCAACCGAACTTCAAATTCTGTCGTGATGGTAGAAGTGTGGAGGTATAGTGCAGCAACTGAACTTCAAATTCTGTCGTGATGGTAGATGTGTGGATGTATACAAATCAGATGGAACATTTAAATCAGAGGGGATTGGAGATATTACATAAGTGGCTGAAACTTACACTATTTAATATACTGCATAACTGATACCACAGATATAGTATCAAATTCTGCAGGTTCAAATACTGTTATCAAACAATTTCAGACTTTATCAAGGAGGTCATACCCCTTATTTTCCACATTACCTGATATTCTCCCATATTGTACCCACCTCCACTCTGCATGTCTCTCTATCATATCCACAACTTTACCATTACTGGCAAGCATAAAGCTACATCATTCATTTCTACTTCCCCATACTATAATCATAAGGTAACGCCTTGTACAGCAACCACCCAAGTTTAACTATTATCCACTCCCACGTAGTCTCACATTTCTAATTTCCTCTCTCTTGCCATATTTTCTTCTACTCTACTCACTATCAGTTCACAATCATGAATTAACTTGATAATCGAGTTTCAGTATCTATCTGGTCTTCTACCCAATCAGCTGCCTTCCTATAAACCAACTTCAGATCTACTGCATTCTGATTGACTGCTTCCAAATTCTTCTCCAATTGTACTTGATATATACCACCTTGTTGTTGTTCAAATTTGCTTAATTTCAGTCTTTGGTCGAATCTCCGAGTTCAGCTACCTAAAATTGTCCCAGCCGGTCAGGGTTAGCAGGCCGCGGTCAGGATGTGAACTGAAACTGTAGCTCTGGTTCTCTTCGGGAACCGCGAAGAAACTGAACCAGCTAATGATGAGCAGTTCGAAACCCTAACAGCCCTTAATAACGCAGTTCTTTTCGCTGGCTTTTAGAAAAGCAGAGCCTTATTTTCCCTAACTCAAAACTTTCGCTCCAATTAAGTATTTGAGTTTCGATCAGATCACAAATTGTTCTATCCGTAAAACATGCATTTTTTGGTCCTCTTTGACCTCCCGCTCTCTGATTTACAATCTGTGCCATATTGATTGAGTTGTTGTGAAATAATACCAAAAGGTGCTCGTTTTTCACAGCAACTGGACAAATATCGGTTCAATTGCAAATGGGAGACCGGGAGGTGAAAGAGCACCAAAAACTGCATGTTTTGTGTGTAGAACAATTTCTGATCCAATCGGAACTCAAATACTTAATTGTTGCAATGGTTTTTGGAAGTGGATCTGGCCAAACAGTGCGGTTTCAGGTGCGGTTTGGATTTTTAAGATGGTAAAACCCGTTGTAACAGTTCAGTTCCAGTTCGAACCCTAACCTGGAACCGTTGCCAACACTAGCTACATAGAGCGTCCAAGTATATCACTAAGTTTATTTAAAAATGTCCTTTAATGTATGTTTCTGAGTTGACTCAGTCACACTCTCCAAGTGCATCTTTAAGTTTATGAAATTATTCCCTCCAAGTGGTTCTCTAATATACATGATTTTGATCTTCCGATGTATCTGCAGTTGCTATCCAGTACTACCTATAGCCAAAGTGATTAGAATGTGTGTATATCAATCATGAGAAAGCTTATCAGATTCGTAGATTTGTAGACACCTTAATGAGAGTACAACTGGCAATCCTGAGTTTCAAAACTATTTAAACAAAAGGTGTAGCTACAAATTCCAGGTACACAACATGTGTTCGTAATAAATATGTAGTTTTTCACACCCTTCTGTGCGCTAATTCTACATACAACAAAGTGTGTTTCTTGTATCTCCAGATTCTTTCAAGATTATTACCAGTTGTCTCAGATTTATGCAGTGTTGTTGCCAGTACTCGGTGGTACATCTTCAAGCCACTGTATGACTCGATGCATCTTTGAAATTTGACTCCAGCAAGATTCTTGTCCAACAACTTCAACATACTCCCAGAGGCTCCAGGTTAAAATAATACATTTTGCTGATATTTTCCCTTCAGTAAATGTTGCAACATGCCAGCATGCTTTCCTCTGCCTTATATATTTATGTCCAATAGATTGTAGAGGGTTACTACCCTCTACAGAGTCTGTATAGGTAAGGAATTCATACTAACTTACCATCAAATGATAACTTTGTCTTGAATGTATCATATTTATTTCATTTCAAAGTTATAATCCAAGCCAATATGGAATCAAACGGTACTATATCGCAGTCATATTAATAATTCATCTTTAATTAGATTTATTGGTTATTGCATCATTTGTCTTATATGTAACTGACTGTGCAATTGGCAAAGTCAACACTAACATTGTGATATATACTAAGCTGAACCATCAGGCAGAGTCTTTTCAGATCTCTTGTTATCAGCAGCTGCTATAAATTTTTATATGCCACATACTGTGAACTTCAGTACTGAATAGCTGAGTAGTATTGTATGGTATTTAGTCTTCTAAAAAGTATTGCTCTATAATTTCACATACTTTTATATTATACAATATTTGCTGCCAGGTTATTTCTATATATCCACAATATTTCTCTTGATTGTTTGGCTATCTTGCATGTTACAAATGCAGTTGATATTCTGAATGTTCTGATGACAGGGATTTAGGGATTTCCAAGTTGGCTGTATCATCTTGCAAAAATTGAATTTGTTCAATTATACATATGCTTGCATATTATGCAAGTCCTAATGCTTAATTGATAAGTTTCTCAACTTTATTCTGGCCAAAGATTATTCAACTGGCCAACTAGTTATGTCACAAACAGAGGTTATATAGACTAGAAGAATATTCTGTATTTATAGCAAAATCCACTAATACCATTACCACTGGTAATGGCGAACTTCTAACAAATACTTGGGTACTTGTTCAATTATAATGTAATCTATTAGTTTATAGTACTATTTAATCTCCACATTTATAGTCTAGTTTCAGATTTGCAATCATATCCATATTACTTACGTAGTTGTGGATTAATATTCAACTATATGCAACAACTGATATTTTTCTACTGCCACTAACCAATGATCTAAGCAATTGCTAAAAGAGACAATGAAACTACAAAATTGGGCTACTATTTTCTTGGTGATTGAACTTCAGCAACAAATCTAGTTTCCGTCAGGACCACCCGGGTTTTCTTGATGGCTCTGACGGCTCTGATGGAACCTCTTACCCTCCGACGGAGAATCACAAGCGACCTGTCGCACAGGTGACTGGTCACCTTTCGTACTCACCCTGTAGCAGCTATTGTGCCATTTCCCCTATTCTTGCGACACGTCGCATTGTATAGTGCCCTGTGGATGCTCACCGCCCCGGTGTCATGCTTCTTTTACTCCGGGTCCAAAGTGTAATGACGTATATGCACTATCAGAAATGACAAGTGCGTTACACTCTTCGCAGGCGCTCCAGTTACATTGTAGCCATTTACCCAACGCCTACCCGCGTTTCATCCGCTTCTCCGGCCGAGTACCACATTTCACCTCTCCGTTATTGCTATTTTCTGGATAACACACTCTCCACATATATATGTTTAACTTTGAGATGTTGTCAGTTATTATAATACAGTCTTCGCTTCGGATACATCACTTGACGTTGCATTTGCATTGCCATCATCGTATTTTACAGGTCAGAAATATACTGTCCAATCTTCACACTGTCTAGTACTATGCGCTTATTTATCCAAATTCTGCGTAGATCCATCATCGGCTTGCGATGCTTCTTCCTTCTCATCCCCCTCGGCAACATCCCCATCATTGCCCACATACCCGTCGACATCTCTCGATACCTGGTCAAAGCTGTCAAGTTCAGTTGCAGTCCGTTGTCGCCGGCTGGCGGTGGGGATGGCATCGCTCTTGTCGATTTTGCCACAGTCATCTTCCTAATCCTCGCTGCCCACAGCAATCCCGAAATGCTGTTCGTCATCCATATGATTGCTGTCTGTTGCGATATTTTGGTCAATGCTTCCAATCTCCAGTTCGTCAAGCGCCACTGCGGAGGTCAAAGAGTCAAGAAGAATAGCATGTTCAACATGCACTGCTTCCGTGCTGATGACCTCAGCAGGCATTGGGTTCTCCGCCTGTTGGATCTGATGCTTCGCTGTAGCAAGAGTCTTTTTATACACACTCTGTTGGTAGCTCTCCGGTAGTGTGTTCCAGGTATTCATCAAGAATACATACGTGTCTGCAATGTCAGGCGAGGTTAACATCTTGCGACCCGTTCCAGCACAGCACATTGCGTGCTGACCACCATGTTTCTTGCAGTTGAAGAAGGTCAAGCGATCAGGTCTGTCCGCTTTCAGCTTTAACTTGCAAGCTTTCGGAGGAACACATTTGTTCTTTTGCCACTCCAGGAGAGCATGGCGCAACAAGGTGCAGGTAAACATGATGAGTGGCGACGGTATATAACCGTCCTTGTCATCGATCAGGGAATTATCGAACCCATCCGCATACTTACCGCTGTTATTCGCCCTATGATAAAATGCGATGTATAACAACCCCAGGATTGCTTCCGCCAGGAAGTTGAGTGGATGCTGGCCATTCATCTGCTGTTTTCGACACTCTTTGCGTTTGATTTGGACTGCACACACCACCTTCCACATGCTCTGCTACAGGAAAAAGATACTTGTTGTCTGCCAGAAGAGAATCAATGAATTCAAAATGCTCTGCGTTGGATTCAAAGTGGTGGATATCATAACGCTCTGATATGTTTTCCCTTCCCGAATGAAGAAAATGGAATATAACATTGTGGAAATATGCTCAAACCTCGTGCCGGTTTCGGCATGCAATATCCAATATGGGCCGTTGCTCCAGCATACCTCTTTCAAGATCTCCTTTGTGCATCCCTCAAATGCTATGGACCAAATGTTGTTTTGCTGCATAGCGGTGTTCCAGTACATCTCTATTATCTGGCTGTGTGGAGTGTCAGCTAATGCTTTCGCAACGCATTGCGTTGCATAATTTACCATCTCCAAGTCAATTGCACTCATAAACAGCCATCTGTTCCACATTTCGTGCTCCATGACTCTGCCTGGAGCAAATACATCACCCGTCATGTCTGAGTGACCAAAATGATGGATACTGCAACTGCTGGAGACCACTGATTGAGGTGTAGACACTGCCTGTGGTTGCAATTGCCACTGCCTCTGTCTCTGATTCCTGACTATAGCTCGCGTTTGCAGTGGATTTGTCATGATCGCGTGGGCTTCTGGATTAGCGATGGGGGGTAGGCAGGTTTTCAATATCTCTCAGAGGAGTGGGAGTGCTAGCAATGGTGGATATGGGGCTGGATACAACGCGACGCGTTGATTCTATCTGTGAGGTTCCTCTAGGTGCTGGTGTGCTTGTACATGGCGCAGTGGTTGGAGTATTGATTGACCATCGCTGTGTAGCAGACGGGGTGCAAGTCATGCGTTGAGTGATATCTGCAACGCAAGTTTTGTTCAGGAAAGATGAGGCAGTGGAGTTCTGAACATGGATTGTAGAGGGTACGGAACTCCCTCATTGAGAGGAATCCCTCTCGCCAGCCGGTACGGAAACACCTCTCTTATCACGGGGAAGCTGGGACTTCCACAAAGGCCTATGCTTTTGTTATTTCAGAACATTTCATACCGCCGGAGTCGTGCCAGGGTAAGGACTTTCGGAAGGCAGATGCCGATATCGATGTACAACATTAATAATGTAGGAATAATTTCCTCTGCACGCATTTGCAACGGCAGGCTAGGTAGACTTCAATTTGATCAACCAGGGAGAGATTTGAAACAGAAGGGAGGCGCATTGTAGACCGCCCTGGACTCTAAATCACTATCGCCCGTGACGATACTCAGCAATGGGATCCCTTCAAAAGTGTTCAATTGTGGGGTTAACTGCCATCAAATTGAACTCAGCATTGATATTCACTGTTACAGCAATGCCTGAAGGTCTATTTGCACCGCTTGAAGGGTGTTTATGCCGTCTTGGCATGATTATCATGGTTTTGCACTTGTTCTGAGCACAATACTTCAAACCATCGAATGTGTATATCTTCGGCTTCCCGGTGGAAATCCCCCTTCGGCAGAGCTGAAGCATCGCAAAGCGAACAATGAGATAATCTCTATCCTAAGACATCAGTTGCGTGTGCTTTTTCCACTGCTAGGTGTGTTGGCAGCCGTGTTGCATGGTTGCACAGTTGGGTCAACCTGAGAACTACTCAGTTTGCTCTGAGATGCAACAGGTCTAAGCGGTAAAGGTGGTGCCAATCAGCAAAAAGTTGAAAAGGTATTCTGAGCATTCTGAGCATTTTGAAGGTTTTTGAAAGTCAACTTCGCGTTTAGTCGATTTTGTCGGGTCCAGTTATACGAATCATACTCAGCGATCTTGCAACCACAATATGAAGGGATTTCCAAACTTGGTATAGTGTTCCAAAATAAGTATAGCCTAGTTGGATACATTTCTTAATAGATTAAAGTCAGCTACTTTTATTTTTGAAAAATGTAATGAACATAGAATACTTTACTGAGTCATGTCGTGAAACTTGACATTACTATTTCGAAATGCCAAATCAAAAACAAACTAACTCAAATAGGCAATATTATTAAAGATATTCAGTTATTTGTCGACTATAGCTGGAGGTATTCCAAATATGGTTAGTTTCATTATGATTTGTCATGAAGATATACAAACCAAAAGTTTCATGATATTACTAAGCAAGCAATAGTACGTCTATTACATATTTCATTTTTGAAAATCGACTCACTTTCGACTATCAAACAATGTAACAGACTAAGCTATACCCCTTTGGGAATACTATACCAAGTTTAAAAATCCTGCAAAGATATGAAAACAATTTTACTGAGTATATTTCCAGCCAGAGTACACTGCATAATTGAGAAAA
>Ga0307515_10016288_pt1 | contig 13620 bp, 7 predicted proteins | sample 17_EM_MG_FD_194513 | JGI IMG/M metagenome (GOLD analysis project Ga0307515, IMG submission 194513) | Populus trichocarpa ectomycorrhiza microbial communities from riparian zone in the Pacific Northwest, United States - 17_EM | ecosystem: Host-associated > Plants > Roots > Unclassified | place...
AAGATTTCCCATCTCTTAACCTTTCTAGTTGTTCAAATGTCAATAAACAGCATGCAGTTGGTACCAACATATTGATCAAAACGATGCCTTAACTTCAATTGCCATGGTGCTAGACTGCTAGTAATCTGAGTTAACTGTCTGTTTTATGTCCAGAACCTGTGGCTGTGTTTGGTATGACGTATAGAGAAAGGGTGTTTTGATAACCCTTTTCTTTTCGTGAAGCAAAAACATTGAAGCCATTCTAGAAATGCCAAAAAATAAACGAAAGAAACCTAACTCTGCCTTGATTTCATTACTGAAGCTTTAATCACTAGCGTTTCTGTGTCTTTTTCAAAGAAAGAAAAAAAAGGTGTTCTGCACAAGTGCACTGGTCGATGTAGAACTCTCTCTCCTAAGCCATTTGAAGTAGCGATGAGCCTGTGAATCAATTGCTACTGCAGTATTGTATCTCCATTCATTAGGCATATTCGAAACACATGCATGGAATTCTTCTTGCTTGCTTCAGCATCTCTAAATTACTGATATTGTATGCTTCGTTTATCCATATTTAACTATCATGGCCATTCAGCTTACAAGTTATTTAAACAATAACGGGATCTGAGGATGATAAACAAGGGCTGGTTCGTTAACCAGCCTCAATTCAAATGTAATTATTTTTGTTTTTCATGTTCTTTTTGAAAAGACCGACCAAGCACATTTCAATCCTACTCTTAGGATTGTGCATTGAAAATTTCTGATGGTATCACCTCATGCTGGACATTTAATCATCATCATATATAGTCTGGTTAAGTTGCATAAGGACAGCCATGAAACTAGAACAAACTGAAACAACAGCTAAAAAATGACTTTCAAGTTTCAAGCTAGAGAGCACCTTTAAATCCCCCACGACAGCATCCATGAACTCTCATTTTTGTTTACCCTGTATTTAGTTAAAAAAAGATGATTCATGGAAACGTAGGTCATCTTTTTATCACTCGGGCTATCTACAAAGCATTATCTGAACAACTTAATTTGTTCGAGCTGCCTGATCAATCATCATGTTAAAAGGTTATACATAGGGATGGATATCTCTGAGATGTTTGCCTTGTAATTAAATTTTGATCGGAACCCTTTTCGAGCCTGAACTTGAACTATCATCTAGCTAGGTGAAGCAAGGCTGAATTTTCTTTGCTGTATCTTTCTCTTCTTCTTCTTCTTGTATGTTGATCTGATGAGGAATTATCAAATTAGTCCGTGATTTAATTTGTATGAATGTGTGGTTGCAGGTATGAGTCAAAGTTCATAGAGTCGATTGTTAAAGAGATCGCAGATAAACTCAACTTCTCACTGCCTCACGCCCCTCCGTCCTCGTTACCACTGTCGTCAGCCCTCCGCCCACCTTCATATTTTCTTGGTCTTTCACGAGAGTGGAGGAGGTCTGTCTTTCTGACCCACTCTCTCTTTTTTTTTTGTTGTCTTTCTGAGATAGTTGGTGATCTACCATCTCAGAAAGACAAAAAAAATAAAAAGAGAGAGTGGGGCGGCGGGTAAAGCAGAAGTGTGAAACAATAGGAACTAGGCACGTGGATATCTGAGAACGAAAGGCCGAAAAGAATGGTCCCACAGCCCACGGACTTTGTCAAAGCAGATATTGGACTTCAATGAATGCTTCTCTCTATCTGTTTTTTTTTTTTTGACAATTTGTATCTTTGGATCGATCGTTATGTCAGTAAACTTTTTCAGGAATTTTGAGCTCAAAATGAGATGATGAGATGCATAATCAAGTCTTAGTGATCTTTTGACATATGACTGCTACAAGTAAGTGCATGCTTAGGGTTCTTCTCAACTATATTCTTGCTAAATTTTTAAATTATTTTTTAACACAAAAGAATAACAATAAAAAAGAATAAAATATTTCTAATTATGAATCTTAAAACTGAACAAAGTGTATTAAAGAAAAAACAAGCTTTTTTTAATCAACAAACTTACCATTGATTTTATAAATACCACGCAAACCACAGTAGGAAAAAAACCATGACATATGTAAAAGTCATCACGCAAGTTTCTAAAATTAAGCTAATATAATTAGTCATAGAAGGTGAATAGTGTATTGGTATGCGCTGCAATGAGTTAATATATTTTAAAAATAAAATAAAAAAATTAAAAATATAAACAATATTTTAAGCTACTTGAATTTGATAACATGATAAATCTAACCAGATTAGATTTGATAGACTTACCAGACCCAACCGACTTATATCTAGCTGCAATGTAAGACCCAAAACGATCTTAGATCTATATCACTACTAGATTCAAGTTGCATAGGTCTGGCTTCATTAATAATAACAAAATAATAATATTTATAATACCATTAAACTTGTATGATTCAAGTTCTTATATTTTTTTATCCTTTCAAATCAAATTTATAATTTTTCTTTAATAATAATAACATTTCTTTTCAAATTTATCAATGCCAATAATAATAATAATATTAATTTTTAATTTTACACTTCAAATCAAATCTATGATTTTTTTCAATAATAATAATATTTTTTTAAAAATTTATTAATAATAATGACAATGATAATATTAAACATTCCCGACTTCAGTTCTTATAGTTTTTAATTTTACTCTTCAAATCAAATTTATAAATTTTTTTAATAGTAATAATATTTTTTTTTCAAATTTAATAATAATAATAATAATAAGATCCACATTTCTTAGGTATGACATTCCCTTCCAAGCCCAAATTACTTAGGTTTATTGATGCCAAACCCAAGTAATAATAATAATAATACTAATAATACTCATGTTTTTTGAGTATGACATCCCTTTTTAAACTTAAATAACTTGAGTCTGCCTCCCTGCCAGACCCAAGTTACATGGGTCGGTGCCCTTGCAAGACCTAGGTTACTTGAGTTTATTGGTGTTAGATTCAATTTTTTTAGGTATGATATCCCCTGCCAGACCCATGATGCCTAAGCCTGACAGCCTTTCCAGATCCAAGGCGTTGGGGGCTGGGTGCGGTGCCAGAACCCGAGCGCTCTAGGTCTGGTAGACATGCTTGATCCCGGTACTAAGTGTTTGACAGCCATATTATTCCCTAGCGTCTAAGAAAAAACCTAAAAAAATAATTTTATCTCTAACTATTCTTTCAATGTCAAATATATTCATAAAAAAAGACAATCTCACCTCCTTACTTAGCAAGTTTCTTATCATTATATGGCTTCAATTTACAATAATTTGTGATAAAATAACAAACAAGTGTACCATTGATCCGGGCTGATGAAATTGGACTTGAGATCACCACGAAAGCCCATGAAAAAGAAGCTGTTAAAAAGCTCGTAAAAGTTCTATGATTCAGAATTGCTACTTAAATGAACAAAGATGTACTGATCTGCTAATACAACAAAGACTAACCTGACCAAGGATATATTTGAAGGCAAATGTACTCCAATTTTCTAGTCTTAAATGAACAGTTAGTCAAAGTTTCAACTTTCATGCACTACAGGAAGCATCAAGCCTGCTATTATAGCTCTAGCTTGCGTCCAAAAACAATTATTTCGAATTTACCAGTCTCAAATGAACAAACAGAACAATCTCTCGTCATATGTTCAACTTACACATTTGTCCATCTACTCCTTGTACGTGCAAGTTCTCTTCGTTCATGTTCTGTCTAGAAACAACAATAGAACAAAAGTCAGTCGGAGCCCTATCGACAGACGACCCTTTCATGCCTCATTAAAGATCGACAGGGAATTGCTATATCAACCAAAACCACAAACATCGCAACCATCATAGCCCCATATTGCTTATACTTGCTACACTCTCCAACATGCAAAAGCATAGCATTGAGCAATCAAGGTTACTGTCCCTCCTTCATCCCTTGCTACTTGTCAAGTCCACCAAAGTTACTTTAAGATGCCACAGCAAACAGAGAAGAGAAGGGATGATCCATAATTGATTGCATCCTTCTTATTTGAAACAGCAAAGTCCGGATCAAAGCTTAGAATCAACTTCAAAAGAAAACAAATATTTGTCCCGCCTCTCCTCAGTGCATAATCCATTTGGTTATATATTTCATGTTTAAGAAGTTAGGATACCTGTGATGAAGTTTTACATTAGTTTTGGGGCTGGAATTTATTCTAGGAAACCTGTGATGGAAATGAAGCAATATGGGGTGAAGGAATCATAGACTTTGGTGTGTGTAGCAGCTGCACTTCTTATACCTGAATGCTGAAGCCATTGGCTTTCACAAAGAAAAGAGAACTCATGATGATAGAAAACCATGGAAAGGAACTTACACCAAATGTTATTTTGATTATTTACTAGGATGATATATAGCTAACCCTCTTTCTTGCAATTTGGTTTCTTGTTCTCCTTGTATGGATTTGTAACGAAAGCAATGACTTATTCTTCAAGCTCATGTTAATATGGTAAGGTTGCATTTGGTTAGTGTCCTAGGGAAGGACAGTCCAAAAAAAAAAACAAGAAATGTGTTTGGAAGAGACAGAGATATAAACATAAAATAAATCTAGAACAGTTTTGAAGTGAATTTCTGTAAGGAGGAGACATGTCTAATCTGTTCACACTGTCTTTATCTTTTCTATCCATAAACACTAACCAAACAAAATGGAATTAAAGCCAGGTGTATGGTTGATGAGACTTGCGATGCACTGGTCTGGGATGCAGACTGATGAAACCAAAAATAAAAAACCATAAGAAGGAGCCAATCCCAAACCTAGACTACAAGTAACCACAAGGTGAATGCGTTTGATATGGTTTATGATATTACAGAATCCAACAGAACCATTGCAGCTGTGTAAATCGAGGTGAATTTTCTGCATGGAAAGGTCTGGACACAGGTTGAATATATATAAAGCAAAGAAATGACCAGCCGCATGTGCATTGAAATTTGGAAGCGAAGAGCAAAAGAAGAATTATAAAGGAATATCAAATACAACATTCATGTACAGAATGAACAGAAACAGAAGATATGATACTAGAAGTTTTTTTTAGATTGCCAGTCAAAGCCTTTGTACAGGTTTCATTCTGTTTCAACTAATGGAGGCCTGTGTTATCTTCCAATTTCATGAGGTATAGGGATAGAAACGAACATCGAAAAGTTTTTCTTCTTTTGATGAATGCTACTCCACTTTGGGTTGCTATGAGGAAACTTTTGATTCGGATGCCAGTGCTGCAATGGTAACAAGTGAGTATCCATTCAAGGGCTCAGCATCACTGATTGTTATTGCTGAGTTCATGGCTTCCTGTGGTATATAGTTGGTTGCTTTCAGGTGATCTAACGGGAGACCAACATCAACTAAGGAAATTGTTCAGGATAATAAAGAGGTAGCAACACTACCATGTTTATTAATTTACCTCTTTCAGCTGGTATCACTGGTTTATATTCTTGTTGTAGTTTGTAAATCTTTCTTCTTTTCTTTATTTTCCGATTTTGCCATTATATTTCTACACATAGGGATTCTGAATCTTACCTTTACTGTTGAACTCAATAAGACTTTGGAACAATTTATGATTTAATTTTCGCTCCGATTATATGTTGGACTGGAATCTGCTTTGCCTTTCTTATAACTTTTCTTGCTTTTGGAACGACCATTGTCAATGCTCAATCTATTTTCAACAGAACCATTCTTTCCCAACTTTGTAATTATGAGTCTCAACAAACTCTCTTTGCTTCTCAGCACTGGGACAAAGTCTAGCTAGTTCAAGGATAGGCCAAATTGATGCACGCAGGCAAGATACTCTGCAGTATCAATTAAATCCCGGAGGTACTCTGTGGATATTAATTTAAATGCACTGAATTTCTCCTCATTAAATTCAAATGCAGCATGAATTTTTTCCACTAGAGCCTTATTAGAAGATTGAACATACTCAACCTTAAGCAAAGGTGAGGCACTTATAGACATATTATCCACTTGAGCGGTAGATAGAGAAGGAGCACTGGAAAGAGAATTGTGAGAGGTTCTGTCTACAGGATTTGGAGCCACGGTAGCTTGGCTGACTTTGCTGTTACTATTTGAAGTCCTAGATGAACTTGCAAAATGTGAAGAGACAAGTCCATTAGTCCTTGATGGCCTAGCCTGAGCAAAGCTCATGTAAGTAGATAGATCAAATTCCTTAATTGTTGCCGGCTTACTCTGGGATGAACTCAGAGAATTGGATAGAGATAAAACCCTAGAATCTGAAACGGGCCTTGAGTGGTAAGAAAACTAGCTAATGAGATAGGATGACTGTTTGCTGCTGGCAAAGCCCGAGAAGAATTAAGGACTTTTACCATATTTCGGAAATGAAGGCGAGTAGCCATTGTATTCCCACTCAACCCACCCAGACCATTTCTGGATCTCTGTTGGTTGCTGCTTTGAGCCATCAGAAGTGAAGGACAAGAGGTTTCTTCTATTGGTACACTCCTAAAGTTCTGTCCTAAAACATGATTATATCTTGAAGGTTACTCAGAATCTGTGGTGGCTAATGACTTGAAAGGGTTAACATTTAACAATTATATCAATTTCACGCTCCTTTCTGTGAGTAGAAACTGCTTGGACATTTGATGAAATATCACAAGGCCTTTCAGCATTGGCTGTCAGATGGCTATCTACAATGGCCAAGTTCATTTGATAGCTTGATTAATTCAAACGACTACCATAACTTTTACCATGCCGATAATGTTCATTAATTTGCTGAAACTGGAAACTCGTAGGTATCTGGATGTAGAAAATAACAGAGGCATGTTATTATCCATATTATAAAGAATGATAATTAATAAGCATGAATGGCTACAGAGTGCTCAGGTGTGGTAAAATTTAGCATAAAATGAAAGCAGAAAATGCCAATGACATTGGTAACGTCCAACAATTAAAAAGATCGAAACACACCTGAAGTACAGCATTACGCTTAGAACAAGACAAGCACCCTCCATGTTCCATGGCATTATGCCTCTACCGACATCAGAAATACACAAGTCTACTTAGTCACATATTACCTCCAGAAAACATAAAAAAACAAATTCTAAATATTGACAGCCAAAAGGAAAAGATGCATCATTAAGACTAATAGATATCGCCTTCAATTCGGATTCAATTGCAAAAACAATAAATTGTTTTGCAAGGCAAGCCTCATCTTCGCATAAGAAATGTTCTTGACGAAAATGGATATGAGATATAAAGTTTGGTATGTTAATTAAAAAACAAAGCAATCACGACATAAAATGAAAAACAAGCGAGTAAGACGTACGAAAACAAAATATCATCAACCTCCAAGTTATCATAACTGTTGAAGTATTCATATTGTTCAGGATGTTGCCTGCATTGAACAAAAAACAAAATGACATATGAGAGTGTACATTTGATAAAACAAAACACTAAAAACATGAAAGCCTTTTTAAGGGAAAAATGCATGGGTTACCTTGGGCATATGTGGCAAGTACAATGCTCAGTAGACATATGCAAGTAAAGCTTATTATCTCCATGAAAAGGATTCTCACAGAACTCACAAATAGGATGTCCTGTAAATCCACCTCTTTAACTTTCACTACCATCAACCACCGAGTCCCCCGTCCTCACATGTTGAGTCAATTGTGCTCTATTATATAACTTCTGCTTACTTGTAAATATCTGGTTCAAAACTTAATCAAGTCAGAGAACACAAGTGTGCCTGCTAAAGCAAAGACATGATTAAGATTGATTACCAAATATGGTCGACCATGTTTTTAAATTTTAGTTGAACAGAAGTCCAAGAGGAGTGTTTCCACCAATTATTTCTCATCCATTAGTTTCATCCACAGCATGCATAGGATTTGCTCTTTGAAAGGTTAAAGCATAGTGATTTTCACATGAAACTTTTAAAGTCTCTTTTGGCATTGCAGTCAAATTTTTCTTTTTAAAATTTTTCTTTTAATTTTTTTTTTGTGTTTATGATTTGTTTTGATATTCTAGTATTAAAAATAATTTTTTTTAAATATTATTTTAATGTATTTCTAAATAAAAAATATTCTAAAAAATAATTTCCAATACACTCAAACAAACTCTTAGCATAATTATCAAATTTAATTTAAGATTTTAGATTAAGAATTAGGTTATATACATAGTTGTTAAGTTATTTATGTTTATTATATCAATCTAAATTTATTATTTTTATCCAAACATGGTTGTTTCATTTTTTTTTAATCTTGATTTTGACTTAATTAAATTTAAACGAATTGGCCAAATCATAAGTTAACTTATTATATTATTTGAATTTAAATAAATCAATATAAAAAACAATTCAAATTAAAACCTGAATCCCATCATATTAATCTGTCGAACAAAGTTTAAGTATATTCAAACCTCAAAGATTTTCAAGGGCAATGAAAGGAAGAAAGATTTTCAATTAATATATATGTGAATAAATTAAACAGTTATTCGTATGTTTTTGTACACAATATAATTAATCTTCCATTTATATATATGAAATCTTTATGGCCAAATTAAGGATATATTTGGACTAATCTAAGCATACTAATATTCAATGCACCTTCTGCATTGAAGATAACAATGGGAGAGGAGTGCTGTGTGATAGAAGGTATAAAAACTTGTCTTAATCTTCAAATTAATAACGTACTTTTGAGTACCAAAACACAGAACAGAGAGGTTTTGGTTGGTGGGAGACTGTTAGGATCCTTCAATGTCTTAAAAAGATGTAGAAACTAGGAAAAGGTACAATGTTAGATTCTTGCAGCAAATATTCTGTATGGTCAAGGATTTGCATGATTTTCATCCTATCCCTATACAAAAAAGACAGTGACAGTTAAAATAAAAATAGCATGATATTGTGTTCTTATTTTGAAAAAATAAGAATTTACTTCAAAATTATTTTAACAATAAATTTATTTTTATATTTTTTATGTCCCTCTACTCAAGTACATTTATATTTGTCCTTTTTTTTATAAAATCAGAACAGTAACCAAAAGCAGCTTTATTTTGCCTCCTGATTGAGGGCTGCAATTCCCATGATACAAGCATCATTTATCACAAATGGGCAATGGCAAATGCCTCACCCAACTATTTATTTCTTAGTACAATTCAAAGAATTCATCAACTGCTAAAAAGGAAGAGTTATGTTCCAGATCCATCAAACCATGAATCATGTTTCAGAAAAGCCAGTTATGGCTACAAGTAAGCATTTATATTTCAAAACTTGTACTCCCATTTAAGCCTATTTCAACTGTTCCTGCAAAATTACAAAATAAACAAAAAAACCATTCATCCATGTAGGGGAACATGGCATGGCTCACATCCAGCAAGAATCCTGAGGCCATTGATCTTTAAATGGAAATGGGATGTGTATTTCATGTGATTTTCTTGTTCTTCTTTTTTTAATCAAGTGTGCTTTAATGTGATTAGATAACTAAGATTATATGGTTAATTAACACACGGTGTTGTCTGGATAATAGCACAACAGTGAAATCTCATTGATGCACTTTTCCTGTTAGAAATTATGAACTCTATCCCTTCTATCCTTTTGAACAAGTATGATAAAAGAAAAAATGAAAGAAAGAAAGAAAAAGTATGATAAAATGTTGCTTTATGGTTTCTCATCGTCTCTGCACATTGATTTGTGCTAAATATAACATGGTATAGAGTGAGAGAAGAACAATTATCAACATTAAGAGATTGCATATCAAATCTCGAGTCTGTAAACCACTTACTCTCAGCATTTATGATCCCGGCAGCTTCAATGACATGATTGATCTTGGGAGCAGTTGGCTTATTATTAACTGTAATAACTCAATTTTTAAATAAATAATAATAAAAATATATTTGAAAATAAAATTAAAACAACACAAATTTGAAGTTCAGAATGAAATTATCAAATTTGAGAGTCAATTGGTCAGAAATTGTAGAATTAATAAGTTTAAAAATTTAATTAAAATTTGGATTAGTTTAATTAATGAAATCACGAGTTTAATTGAAGAATTAATAAGTTTGTGGACTTAATTAAGCTTTGATTTAATTAATTAAAGAAATCAGGGACTTAATTGAAGAAATAACAAAGTTTGGAGTTGATTCAAGATAAAATTGCAGGAAATTAAAATCTAAGGACCAAATTGAAGAACTAATAAGTTTAAAAATTTAATTAAAATTTGGATTAGTTTAATTAATGAAATCATGAGCTTAATTGAAGAATTAATAAGTTTGTGAACTTAATTAAATTTTTATTTAATTAATTAAAGAAATCAGGGACTTAATTGAAAAAATAACAAAATTTGAAGCTGATTCAAGGCAAAATTCCAGAAACTCAGGACTGTTGTGTAAATAGCACTATAACTCAGGGGTTCAATTGAAATTAATCCGAAGGCAAACATAAAAGAAATATTTGATTATTTGGGATCCAAATGTTAAATTTTAAAAGTTCAGGGGTCAAAATAAAAATGTCTATTTCTGGGTAGAATAGTCGTGCTCGTCTTCTTCGTCATGATTCAACAGGGGAGCTGGAAAAGTTGCAGTGATTTCGGTACTGAAAATAATCAAAATTGTTTCAAGAATCTTCTTCTCGTTAGATTAAATCAGATGATCTGAGAAACAAATAAGATTCTCTTCAAGTTTCAACAGGTTTTATGGCAAGAGATTGAAGGCAATGAAAGGGGCTGGTGTGCACATTTTAACTTCAAAAAAAAATAACCGTATCAACTTACGGAAACCGGTTTAAATTAACTTGTTTCGACTCGGTTTGATTTGGTTTATGTTGTTCAAAAATCAGTAAAACTGAAAAATAAAACTTGCATGATTTCTTGCCACACGTTCCCGTAATCTCGAATTACGTGCTCATCTTAACCAATGCTTCTCTACACCAGGAAATTTGAATTCAATTAAAGGATGATAAAGCAAGCATGGATCATTATATTGTCTGTGCAACTCACAGCCACTAGCAAAGGAAAATCAACACAAGCATAATTCTATTTTTCATCTCACAACAGATCTGCTTCAATCACAGCTGGATTATTCTGTGATGAGTATCAAATGGGTTTTGGGGTGTTCTTGGGCTACAGTGGTTTTTGACTGTTGTTTTCGGTTCGACAGAGAAACGGTTGGGTTAGTTTTAGGAAAGAAAAAAAGAAAGAGAGAGAGAGAGAGACATGGTGGAGGTTGTATGTGCTTGCCATGTTAGAGCTGAGGAGTTGTTTTGGTTTTTCTACGGTAAGAGATAGAAAAAAAAATAGGGGAGAGAGAGGGTGGAGAGCTATCGTTGGGTTTTGAGTTTTGACAATGATGGATGATGGGGGGATTGGTTTCAGTATTTGAAACCAAAACTAAACTGGAATTTTTTAGTTTGGTTAATTCAGTTTTTTTCTTGTTTGGTTTTTTAAATTATTATTTTTCTTTTTTAATTTTTTTAAAGTTTTTTTTCTCACATTTTTCTGTCATCATGTATGGAAAAAAAAGAGGTAATGGAAGTTTAAGTTAAAGGTGGAGTAACAAGTTAAGTAGCAATGGAAGCTGCCGTAAATCAATTTAATACATGAATTAATGTAAAAAAAGATGTCAATATTATAAATATATTTTAGGTATTATGATTTTTTAACATGTGGAAATAAAAAGATATTGTTTGCCGCTTGATAAAACAAATTAAAAAAAATATATGAACCAACAAATTAAAAAAAATTGTTAATGCTAATTAAATACTAAAATAAAAAAATAATATTTATAATAAAGTAAAAGGTAAATGCACATGCAAATATTTAACCTCGACTGCTCTTTGTATTTTCTATTTTTTATTTATTATATGTTAGAAGTTGATTCTACCAACCAAGGACAATTTTATATATATATATATATATATATAAATGTGTCACTTCAATATAATTTATTTATATAAAATGAAAAATGAAAAAAATAAAAATAAATTACAATAATCTCTTTGAATCATTATGAAATTAAAAAAATAGTTTTAAAAATTAATTACTATTAAAAAAAAGGTTAACGAAACAATTTTTAAAAATAATAGATAAGGTATTCATTAAAATTTAAATAAAAATATTAATTAAAAATAAAAGAAAAGGAGGTCATGCCACATATCTGGCTAAAACCTTATAGCTCCGCACACCTTATTTTTTTTTTGGTTTTAGATAGTGCCATCTGCTCTAATTATTTTCTTGTAAATAGATGACAGGTCGTTCATTGGAATAAACAATATTTCATCTTCTACATTAATTTCTGGTTGTTTTTAGTGATTGAAAAATTAAAATTTGAGTTATAAAATTCTAAAAACATATTTCTCAACATTTTTTTCACCTGAAAACACCATAAAAGCATTTGAAAATCAACTTTTAATCTTAAAACAACCTTTAATCTATTAAAAATTAAAAATTAAACAAATAAAAAACATCAAACTTTGTTATAAAAAAAACATTAACACCACCTTCATTGAACTTTTTTAAAAATTGCAAACCAATTGATACTAAAATAACATTTTTTTAGTGATTTTTTCTATTTTCTTTCAACATTCCAAAACTAAAATTAAAAACAAATGAAATTTGAGACCAAAATTTGAAATGCTAAAATGACAAGGATCAAACAAAAAATTAATTGAAAACTATAAAGAACATATATATAAGTTTTCCATTTCAATATCTAAATGGGATTTATTTGTTTTTGTTAAATTTAGTATTAAAAATTTATTTTTAATATCATTAAAGAATATTCAAAATTATCAAAAAAAATTAATTTTTAAAAAAATGCATAAACAAACAAAATGAGCATAATTTGCCACATCACCGTTCATATGGGCTCAACTTTGTTGGGCCATGAGCATAGTAGTATATAATTTCTTCCGACAGTGACGACATCTGGTAAGAATTGAACGAAACCTTAAAGTTCCAAGCGCAGTTGAAGCGCGTGATGTATGTCCTCTCGAGAAACCCAAGGTGGAGCAAAGGTATTGGTTTTTGCTCATGGCTCGTTCGTCCATATTCGTGCACTTGCAGCATGTTTGAGACCAAATTCCTATTAAAATTAATTTCATTTATATAGTATTTAAATTGCATTCATTGAGTTAAAATCATGTATTTAAAAGAGATGTATTATCATTGAATTTATTTTATTCTATTTTCTACAATACATTTATAGTATTATTAATTATCAATACTCTTTCATTTATAGTATTTAAATTTCAACAGGTTTTATCGCAAGAGATTGAAGGCAATGCAAGAAGGTATAAACAGTATAATCATTTATAGTATTTAAATTTCAACAGATTTCATTTATAGTACACATACAAAATCCATTCACAGTTTCTGATAGAGAAAAATTTTAAAAACTAAAAACACTAATAAAAGAAAAATGAAATAAAGGGATCAAAAAGAACTTTGTTGTGCTGATTTTATATTGGACATGTCAATTTGCTGCGTTTTACTAGCTAGTCTTGTATCTTTTAATTGTGTTTTTTAATAAAAAATCATAAGAAATCAATCACTAATTTGATTAGAAAAAAAAAGATGTAATTGAAAGAAAGAAAAAATATTGTTCAAATTTACTCCAAAAAAAAATTATTTTAGTGTTTCTTAAAATTATAATATAATAAGAAATCAGTTATTAATTTGGTAAAAAAATATAATTAAAAAAAAAAAGGAATACTGTTCAAATC
>Ga0307515_10016289_pt1 | contig 13620 bp, 3 predicted proteins | sample 17_EM_MG_FD_194513 | JGI IMG/M metagenome (GOLD analysis project Ga0307515, IMG submission 194513) | Populus trichocarpa ectomycorrhiza microbial communities from riparian zone in the Pacific Northwest, United States - 17_EM | ecosystem: Host-associated > Plants > Roots > Unclassified | place...
ATATTTTACGGCGTTAAGTATCTCTAATATTAACCTAACCTATAATCTAATTAATCTTTAGATTATATTTTTATAACTAAGGCATTCCTAATACTGCCTTATTATTTCCTAATGGTAATATATCAAAAGATATCTTAACTTATTTTCCTTTAATGGTTAGCTAAATAGGTCCTGTTTTAAGATTAATAATGCCTCCTTTATAGGCTATCGGATCTCCTAAAATTATCACTAATAGGTAAGGATACTCCTTTTTCCTATATAGTAACCCTATTCTTTTAACTGCTACTAGTAAGATATAGTTCCTTATTACTCCACTATCTACTAATACTTTAAACTGCTAATCTTGCCACTTAATTCTTAAATTTAGGTATTATTTTTAAATTCCTTTAAGGGTCTAAGGCTCTACTACTAGCTCCTTCTAGTCCTATAGGCCTCTACTTTTCCTAACTATTAGCTGCTAGATCCTGTTTATACTTAGTTTAACTTAAGCCAATATTTAGTTTGCTTTTTGTCTTTAATATACTATAGACACGTATTCTTAGGACATTCCTACCACTATTATCCATCTAGGCATTCTTCTGTAAGGAATTTTCCTAATTAAAGTGTTAAGTCCCCTTATCCTTAAACTTCTACTAGGTGCCAACTATGCATATACTTAGCGTTTTAATACTTTACTTTATCCGGTGCCTAATATATCCTTACTAAGTATTTCTAGTGCTTATCTTTAGGTGCTCTATACATATTATATATATTATCTATATATGCGATCCACGCTAACGTGTAATATACTTAGTGTCTTAGGTTAACTCTTAGCTCGTCTTTATCCTTAAGTTTAAACCTCTATTGTATTAATTTAAGCGTTACAACTTTATTCGCAGGTACTATAATTTACCTCTCGCTTCTCTAGTCCTCTAATTACTCCTCTAGATTCTTTAATATAAGTTATAGCCTTCTCTATAATCGGGTGGTTTTAGATAACTTTTTCATCTAACTATATATAGAAATCTTCCCACTTATTATCGTGTTGTTGTTTATACTATCTTTAGTATAACCTTTAGAGTGTATACGGCTTATCTATAAGAAAGTATCTCTTTATTACTATATTGTAACAGCCTTTTATATATCATTCCTTAAACCTAGTTAAAATCCCTAGATCCTCTTCTTCTTCTAATTTAGTAAACCACTTAGCTCTCGGTATGCCTATTCTAGGTCTATTAGTAATTCTTTATATAGGTGCTCTATCCCTTATACAACCTAGTATACTAAATTTCTTATCTAGTTTCTGCTCTTGCCATAATGTAATTCTAGCTCTAAATTTCTTTATAGTTTCTTTTTTTTCGCGTTTTATAAGTGGATCCTTAAAGTCTTCTTACTTTTTAATCTCGTTAATAGTTTTTATTTATATATTAAAATCTTAGTTCTATAAGATCCTTAATCCTAAGCTTGCTTTTAACTTAAGCTTAGCTCCCACCTTAGTCCTACTAGGCGTTTATAGTGTTCTTATCTTATTTTAAAAGTCTTAAATCTTACTTATCTTATCTTAAAAATCTTGTGTTATTAGGAATTCTTCTCCTAAGCTTATTCGTATGTCTTTAAACTAAGCTACTACTCTACTCTATTGGTTTTTATCCGTTATGGGTCCTTAAGCTATTCTTATCCTATTTTTAGAATTTTAGATATCTCTTATCTCGTCTTAAGAATCTTAAGCCTTTAGCCTTTTGCCTTTATTAAGTAATAAGCTAGCACTAGTAGTTATCTGCTTGCTTAATCCCTTTTAAATATTACTCCTTTTATCTTATAAAGCGATGGATGCTGTATTTAATGGTGTTATAATACCCGTTACTAAGCCCCGTTTGGTAGTGGTTTTAGTTTCTACTTCTATTATATTATTAAGGTTTAGATACCCCTAGTTAGTTCCTTTTTCTTTCTTATTACTATTAATTAATAAGTACTCCGACTCCATTATTATTATTACTAATTATTATCCGTATATTACTATAATATCTTAATCTAGCTTATAGAGTTAATTTTATTCTTTATCTAACTCTTTAGTTCCTCTAAGTCCCTTTAACTCTAGCTCTTATGGCTAATAGCTTACGCTATACTTAGCGTCCTTATAAATTCGGCATGCGTTATTTTAATAAAACGCGAAACTTCTAATTAAACATTCTTTTATTCCTCGCAGTACACTATTAACCCTTTATTTGTGTATATCTTTTACTAATCTGGTTCCTTTTATTATATAGTAACTCTAACTATCTTTATAATCCCTTAAAAATAACCTTATTTCCTATAATTTATATAAGCTCTGTTTTTAAACTACTAACTTTGTTATAGAGTCCGCCTAAACATCTTCTACTACTAAGATCCCTAGTTTAGCCTTTACTCCTTAGTCCTATAATTACTAGATCCTTAACCTCTAAGTTTCTATAGTTTCTTACTCTATCTCTTATAGGTTTTTTTAGTACTATTTAGGTCTATTAGCTCTACGCCATACCATAGTTTTTAACTTAGCTTTAGTTGTTGCGTGCTCTGCATTTTATACAACTATAAAACTCTATCCTAACCTCTCTTAGCCTATTCCCTTTAGTAAATCCAATTATTAATCTTAATCGCTTAATCTATTAAATCTCTTAGGGTATCCGTATCTTCTATTAGAATAATTACGTCCTAGACTTTAGCCTTAAGTCCTTATTTATACTATACTATAAGCGCCTTATTATTCTACTTAACTTATATAGCTAGCGTTTAAAACTATATTATATACTTAATTGCTAAGGTTCGTTACGTAATATTTTAGAGTTTTCTTTCTACTATAGTTACTACCTCTAGGTCTCCAAATATTTATATAAGTCGCTCTATAAATCCCTCCTAACTTAAGAACATAAACCGCACCTCTTAGTTAGTGGTTATTATTCCATTCACTTATATTTCTATAAGGTAAGATTTAAACTACTTAAGTGCCCTTCCTGATAGGAATAGCCCTATATATACTATTCGATCCTTAGGTATTAGCAGTTTTACTCCTTCTTATATAACCTTAAAGTGTATTTATATAAGAAATTCTTTAAGCTTTAATCTCTCCCCTAAGAATCTCTTAATTAAAGGTAACTTAATCTTTACTACCCCTATCCCGTTAATCCTTTATTTAAGCGTCGCATTATTCTTTATTAACTAGTTAACTATCTCTTATAGTTGTTTAACTATTATAGGTTGTTATAAGTTAGTATTTGCTATACTAGTATTACCTCCTAACCTTAAAGTAGTTGCCGCCGTTAATGGCGTTATAGTAGCTGCTTTTAGTAGTATATTATTCGACTTATTAAAACCGTAATTAAGTAGTAATTGTGTAACGGAACCTTATAGTAGGTACTACAGTAGGTCCTGTTAATAGGCTAGGTGTATAGGTATTATAAGTAAGTTAATAACGTAATAATAACTAGTAGAGTGGTTGCTTAATAGATTAACTTTAATTATATTCTAAGAATTACTATAAGGAAGGATCTAGGTAGGGACTAAAGGTCCTTAAATACACAACCGTACTTTTATAAAATCCTTCTTATATATAATATACGTGTTATATATAAAGTACGTAAGTTCCTCTCGTTCCTCTTATTTAATACGTAGCACATTATATAACTTGCTTACTATCCTTCATTATATAGTTCCACGGGTTCTATCTTATACCATACTTATATTAACCAACTAGCTTCTTTTGACTCTTCTCCAAGTAGTTATAACATTGTACTTAAAGCGTCCGTAACATTTACTATAAAAAGAGAAGCTATTTAAGTAGTAAATATAGGTCTTTAAATATAATAATCCTATTATATATAAAATATATCCTTTTATATATTTTTTTTACTAGTTGTATAGTTCTACGGATTCTATTATAGCCCGTGCCTTTTCTAGCTAACTAGTATCCGCGAACTCCTCTCTTAGTAGTCCTGGCATTTTAATTATTAGGTTAGTAACAATATATTAGGGTACGAAGAGGCTTTGGGGTAGATTCGAAGGAATTGTATAAATTCTATCTAGTCTAGAATTATAGCTCTTGTAGAGAATAAGACATTGCGTGAAGAATAGAGAGGAATAATACGAAAATCCTGTAGTTAAATCGTGTCGGGTGTTTTACTAAGACGATCTTACTATAACTGGGGTAGTCCCGTTATACAATAGTGCTAGCAATTAAATTTAAAGGCCTGTGTATAAAATATATTTTAGAATAGGGCATATATAATCTCTTAAAGCGATACACAACTTGCACCTAAATAAGGACGGTTTTGTCCCGGAATGAGGCAGAAATAATCCGGAACGAGCCGTGTGCTTAGCCGAAATGATATTTTCCTGTCTATCAATTACCACGTCTAAAGAATTCATTACTAAGAGGAAGCCAGCCCATAGGTTTACTGGAGGGGCACGATTACCAAATGTTTCCTCCCCTAACGTCAACATTCCTCCACACTTTACCGTTATTGCTTATGGCTTACGGAGCATGCGATATGACTGCCCTTGGGTCCAGTTGGAAGAACGCACCACACACGCGCAAATATTTCTATGCCGGTGGACACTATGCAGACGACGGTACGGGAAACCACATTTTCAAAGACCAGGTTTACGTAGAGCAGTTGACGCCTCTTAACGGCCCCACAAAGCCCCACCCTATTGTTTTCATTCATGGTCAGGCTCAAAGTGGTACAGTATGCGTCTCACCCTTTACGCACTCAACAACACACGCCATGCACAAGTTATCACCTTCCTAATATGTGCACAGAACTAGCTAAACAAACCAGACGGAAACTTGGGCTGGGCATCATATTTTATCTCGCACGGTTACGAATGCTTCATCATCGACCAAGCGTTTCGAGCACGTAGCGCGTGGTTTCCGGGTAATGGTTCAATGGCAACTTACAGTGCCGAGATGATCCAGCAGCGCTTCACAGCCCCGAAGAAATACGGTCTCTGGCCGCAAGCTGCGCTACACACACAATGGCCCGGCGAGGGCCTAATGGGCGATGAGATCTTCGACGCCTACTACGCCTCCAACATCCAATTTATTAAAGACGAAGGCTACGAGCAATTAGCAGTACAGGCTGCTGGGGCAGCTTTGCTGGACCGTATCGGTTGTCCTACAATTCTGCTTGCGCACTCGCAAGGTGGAATGATGCCATGGCTTATAGCAGATGTGCGGCCTCAGCTTGTTCGCGCCATTGTGGCACTGGAGCCCAAGGGGCCTCCGTTTCAGGAAGCTGTGTTCTCCAATATGTCGACGAGGAAATATGGCTTGACGGACATTCCGCTCACATATGATCCCCAAGTTGTAGACCCTGTCATTGGCTTGGTGAAGACTGTCATACTTTCTAATTCCCCGAATGCCTCAACCTGCATTCTTCAGGCAGACTCTCCACCGCCACGTCAATTAATTAACTTAAAGGAAATTCCAGTGCTGGTGCTAACGACTGAGGCTTCCTACCATTCCATGTATGATTGGTGCTTTGTGAAATATCTGCAGCAGGCAGGGGTGAAGACGGATCATTTGGACCTAGGGAAGATTGGGATCCATGGGAACGGTCATCTTGTGTTCATGGAGAAGAATAGCGACCAGGTCGCCGCTGAAGTGCGGAGATGGATCGAAGAAAATTGACGCGATAGCGAAGCAGTTCGAGAGAATGAAAATGGCATGCTGGGAATGCTAGCCTCGAGAGGTTGGCACTCCTAGTTTGACCAGGAGAACCATTCACTCCGATCTCGGATCTCTATAGTGATTCCTTCCTACTCTGGAATGGCTTTCTCTAAGTCCACACCTCATAGAACTAGGTTGCAGAGGTGCAGAGTTTTTTGCTCCACAGTTCACCTGCGATTTCATTCGGTTCTCTTAGACTGAGGCCGCTTGTCGATGGATTACGAAGCATGTGCAAGTTTCCGCGGCAACATTTCTAAAAAGAAAAGCTGGAGATGATTCCCCGTGTATGGAGGCTGAATACAAGACGGTTCCCGCAGGTTGTCTGATGCACTCTCCTGCACTTAATCCAGACATGGCAATAATCAGTTAGTTAGTTACGGTTATGTTCGATTACATAGTAACATTACCAATCAAATCATAATCGCACCTAGTAATTTTGTTACGTAGATACAACAATATAATCACCCGTGGTAAGAACAGGTGGTAGTGGTAAGAGAGCCATGGTGTTAAGTACTAGGTTAGCGCATGCATCGCTAGTAATAATCTACATATCCGTGTATAGCTCCAAATCAATTAAAATACATACAATATACGTCTGTGCGGGCCTGTAGAAGAATAGGTGTACATAACGCGTCGTGGATACCGCGTATAGCTCCCTTACCTTTTTATCCACCACCAATCTACCTTACCTTTACTACCCACGCTTTAAGCTATGCCTCCCTTAGCTAACTCCTCTATACCACCCACCACCCAAAAGAGAGCCCACAAAGAGGAATAAGCCACTACTGGCTCAACACTCAGCGATCACGATTCGCGTAAGTTTGATGATGTTACAGCTGCTCGCAAGGATCCTAATCACTAGATTAGTCAGGGTGGTTTTGGATTATGCGAATAAGCGAGCATAAAATATCCTTTATCCAATAGAAAATGCATAAAATATCACAATTAATAAGGATAAAAGTGCCCTATGTGGGGCTTTTCTACCCTAACCAAGTAGAATTTAGTAGAATTTGGCGGATATTGTAAATATTGCAGATATTGCGAATATTGCGAATATTACGGATATTGCGGATATTATAGTAGGAACAGGTCCTATATACCTCTCCCCCTAACTATATAATAGCTGAATACCTAAAGAAAAATCCCTTATCCCTTTTATAGTTCTTCTCTAATGCTAATTCTTTAAACACTTTGTTTTCTTAAGGGTTTTAGGATCTATTTATATTCTCTCCTACAATACCATATAACGTCCTCCTAAAAAAAACTCTTTCTAGCTTATCGCTTATTGCTAGAATTAAGAGAATTTTAATTGCTATAAGTAAGAGCCATAGCTAGCGCTTTCGCTGCTATTTTTAAGACCACTATTAAAGCGCGGTTATTAAAATCTTATATAGCGTCTTAAAGATAAAGTCTTTATACTTATTCTAACTTTTTAGTCAAAATATTATACTATTAAAATCCTCGGCAATCTTATTAAACTTATTAAGGTCTTAAGCTAGAGCTAGCTTTTTATATAATAATATACTTTTAGGCGTAGAACTCCTATTCCAATATCTTTCCTAAAGCTTTTTAATGCTATTAAGTGTAGGCTTATACTACTCCTTCTTTTAAATCTACTTAATATATCTTATATAACGGGCTAGATAAAGAATAAGCGCAGTGGCATAAAGGGGCGAGTTATCTGTTTTATAGTAATACCTATTAAAGATATTCTAAGCATTTCTAATACGTTTAGAGAACTCCTTATTAGATATATACTCCTTTTATTATATAATATTAGCTAGATTAGAAAATAGAGTAGGGAGATAAGCTAACCTAAGATTTATTAAGGTGCTTAATTATAATATCCATTATAAAGAGTATATTCTTAAGCGTTGCATTATATCCTTGGCATTTTAGGGTTACTTAGTGGAATATTTAAAGAAAACTTTTTATTATATAAAGCGCCTCCTAGTCCTTTGGACTAAGATAGTCCTTTTTAAGTATATTAAGGTTACGCTTAGTATACGTATTAAAGGCAGACTTTTTCTAAATTACTACGCTGAGTATAAGATACTAGCTATTCTATCTTATATAATTATTAAGTAGAATTCTTCTCTCTATAAGACTTTTAAACCCCCTTATACGACTAGCTAAGCTATAGGTATATACGGTAACGTTATAAAGCTTTTTAAATACGCTAAGTTTTTAAAATGTATTACTCTTCTCTTTCTCCTCTTTTAGATCTAACTCCTTTCCTTTTACCTTATCTTTTTTATATAACTTAATATTATTAAGACTAATTAAGTTTTTAAAAAGGAAAGCCTATATAGTAAGGTTTGGAATATAACCTTAGTAGTAGATTTATTAGTAGACGGGATTCTATTTAATTCCCTCTTCTTAAAAAAGCTAGTCGCTTATTATATAACAGAGCTTATTATTTATAGTATAGTTATCTGATATAACGGTACCTAGCTTTTATATAATCCCGTAGTCCTTAAGCACTAAAAGGAGAGTATTTTATTACTTGTTTTTACTATAAGAGGCTACTATATAAAGGCCGAGGAGAGCGTTTATAAGCTTTTCCTAGCTATTAATAAAATGGCCGTAAATTATAAGGAGAAGGTAATTATTTAAAGAGGTCTAGATATTGACAGAGAGATAAATACTTATTAGCGCAGACTATAGCCTTTTTTGTATAATATCCTTTTATAATAGCTATAAGTTATAGATCTTTTTACTAACTACTAAATAGGCTATAGTTATATAGCCGTCTACTTTAGGATTAATTAACTATAAAAGGATATAGAACTCCGGCTACTTAACTATCCAAAATAGTAAGTTTTATACGATAATTAATATAATAAGGGCCTTATTAATAACTTTCTTATTTAGGACTACTCGGAGTACTTTTAAATCTAGCTCTTCTGTCTTATTTTAAGATAACGCTTTAAGGTAAAGATCTTTTAATTAATTCTATATTGCTTCTTTTATATAACTAGTTTTAGGCTTAACTATAATGCTATGCTTTAACGCTAAGTAGTTTTAGAAGTTAGAAGTTGACTATATAGCGTATAACTCTATATAGTGTTTATAATAGAATAAAAGATAGGCATTTTTGTTTTATACGGGCTTATTACTACCTAGTAAATGGGTATGCTCTTATATTAAAAGAGTTAAGCGACCTCTTATATTTTTTTATTTAGAAGTATTAATAGAGTTAAGAGCTTCTAATTCTACTTTTAAAGCTATATTTATACAATAATAAAGAAGAAGAAGGCGACTGAAAATTTATTTAGGGTATTCCAAGACTTATTGCAATAAGATGGAATGGCTATCCTTATCGCGATAAGGATATCTATTCCGTCTTATCGCGATAAGGTTTATCCAAAACCACCCTAAGATTAGTAAGCCACAACTAAAGCGATAGCGCGCCCGTAAGAATAAGGCTCTTTAGTTGTTTGCCCTTAATAAGGCTCTAGTAAGCTTACTAGCAAGAGGTAAAATTAAATAAGAGCTCTTTTACTATAAACGGTATTCTAATTATAGTGTTGCGAAATCTTCCTTAAGTATAGACTTGCTAATAAACAAACCCCGTTTACTAGTTTGTTTATTTATTTACTTTATAATTAAATAACCAATTAAGCCTAGAGGCCTAATTTTAGCAGTCAATCAAGCCCTATATCGTCTCGTTTAATTAAGTTGGTTTACTCGTTTAATATATAAGATATAGGTATTATTTTTAGTTAAGGGGCGGTTCTTAGTAGTTAAGTTTTAGGTAGTTCTATAATATACCACAATTATAATATAATATACGCGCCGAAAATAAACACCTAAACGCGTCTTTCTGACTTAACCCTCTAAAGTCTCCTCTTTTACCTACCAATTCCTGTTGCTATACTGCCTATATTATATCTTCCCACCTTACTAAAGCTGGCCCTATTGATTTAGTAGAGAATACGCCTGTAATTGTGCCTAGCAAAGCCTATAAAGGTTTCGATACCTTATTAGAATTAACCCCCCTTAAGGACGAATATAAAGGCCTTAATTGGGACTGTGTAGAGAGATATTAACGGCCTTATTAAGACCTTCTTAGAACTCTAAGCTTTATATAGGACTATAGCTGGCGGCTCTAGTAAAGATTTAGTGAGAAAATAACCGTTTTCTTATATAAATATTGCTATATGTAACGGAACCTTGTAGTAAGTACTATAATGGGTCCTGTTATTGGGCTAGGTATATAGGTAATGCGTAAAGTTAACAACGTAATAATAACTGGTGGAGTAGTTGCCTAACAGATTAACTTTAATTATATTCTAAGAATCACTACAAGAAAGGAACTATCTAGGTAGAGACTAAGGGTCCTTAAATATATAACCGTACTCCTATAAAATCCTTCTTATATATAAGGTACGTGTGCTCCATCTACTCTGTTATATAGATTATATAGATTACACAGATTATACAGATCCCATTACGTAATTTGGTTACTATTCCTTGTTATATAGTTCTACCGGATCCATCCTAGACCGTACTTATATTAACTAACTAGCTTCCTCTAACTCCTCTCTAAGTAGTTGTAATATCGTACTTAAAGCGTCCGTAATACCATCTCCCTCCTCTTTATCTTCGTCCTTAAAGATTCCTAATATCTCTAAGTCGTTCACTAGAGGTGTAATGTCCGTTTAATTAATTTAGTTAACATTGTTACTTATAATGCCTTTAAAGGTTTCTAAGCCTCCGCCTTCTTCTTCTACAGCTTATTAGTCTTGTACCGTTGCTGCGATATTATCTCTAGGTGGAATAATACTATCTCCATGTTCCCGTTATGCAAAAAAAGGGTTAGTTTGCGTTGCGCTAGTGAGTCCTTTGTCTTAGCAACCCTTTTCTTATTTGGAGTGCACTAAAGCGAATATTCGTTTATCCTGTGATGTTCGCTCTATATCTAATGCTGAGTATACGCGTCCTATAACTCTTAATAGTCGTTAAGTTCCCTAAGTAATTTATTATAGGGTCTCGTGTTTAATCTACTACTACAAAGCTTAATAGTGAACTTGCGGGTGCTCTAGGCGAGATTTATTATCTTTAACGTGAAGATTAAGCTTGCGCTAAGCGGGTAAGAGAAGAGGATTGTTAAGCCCTTAAAGCCCGCGCCTTTGCTTATGCTTAGCTTCTTTGTTTTAAAAAGGTTTATAAGAAGGTTTATTTTAAGGAGTAAAAACTTATAGAATAAGGTCTATAGGAACTTAGTAATAAAAGAACGGATTCTCTTCTAATAGTAAAGGAAACAACTCCGAGTAATTCGGCAATCGCTCTTCCTAGGTCCCCCTTAGGTAACTCATTCTTTAGTAATCCTTCTTTAATATTACCTAACCTATTCTCTTCTAATACTCCTATACCTTTCCTATAGCGTTCTTTAAATTTTCTAGTAGCTCCTAGGTAGTCTTATTATAGCCTATCTACTTAACTTTATACCATATTTTATTGTTAACGTCCTTATAACTAACAATCTTTAAAACTTACTATTTATCTTCCTCTTACCCTCTATACATGTCTGCTTTATAAACCAGTAGCTTAATATTCCTATATACTGGCTCTAGTATTGCGATATACTATATAGGGTAGATCTTTATCTTAGCTAGTAGGTTTAACTTAAATATAACCGGTAAAATCCTCTAACTAATTTCGAAAGGTCCTAGTTTAATATAGTTTAACTTCTTACTTAGTCGTTAACTCTTAAAATTTTTATATAGTAGCCATACTTTATCTCCCTCCTTAAGATCTGGTCCCTTAGATCTCTTAGCATTATAGTATTTCTTTATTCTTTGCTATACTACCTTAGCTGTTTCCATAAGGTTCTTATAAAGATTTATTAATATCTCTATCCTTTACTTAGCTGTGCTACTTGTCTTCTTTACTTAATATAGTAATAGCGATGTTTTTAGCTTATATCTATAATTCGCCTTAAATAGTAATGTACCTATTCCTTCTTGTAGTATTATATTGTATATAAACTATATAACTGATAACAGTAATACCTAATTATTCTATACGTGATTAATATAATGTCTTAAATACTATTTTAGTATCTAATTTAATCTTTCCGTTTAACCGTCTGTCTATAGATAATATGCGGTAAAAGTTACTACTTAAACTCCTTACTCTACTAAAAATACCTCCTAAAATGCTGCTATAAATTTTAGATCCTTATCCGATATAACCTTACTTAGTGCTCTATATCTTGCGAATACTTCTTTAATATAAATTCTAGCGACATCTTCTACTAATATTTCTTCTGTATATGCTATAAAGTATCCCCACTTTATAAGCTTATCTACTATTACTAAGATTATATTATAATCTTATCTAGTAATAGGATCTCTTAATTTTAGTAACTTAATAATAAAGTCCTATAATATGACCTCCTATGGTCTCTTTGGTATTTTAATAGGTTATAGCCCTCTGTATAGCTTGTGCCTTATTAGTTTATTTCTTTAGTAATTTAAACACTCCTTAGTAACCTTTCTAGCTATCCTCTAGATTCTGTTAATAATATACTCCTTCTAGAGTCTTAACACTAAGCCTATAGCTCTATTGTGTCCTTAAGTTAGTCCTTTATAGAAATTTTCCATAAATTACTCTACTATGCTTTTTAGGATGTACTTTACTTCTTAGTTTTTATATATATCCGTCTATAAATCTTCTAGCTATACTTCTAGAATTCTTTGTGCCTAAAAGCTTTCCGGTAACTTATAGATTTTCTCTAACTCTTCCTAAGTTACTATAATTTTTGGATAATTATACCTAATTAATCTATCTATATCTTTTTGCAATAAAGCCCCTAATGGCTTTTTATTATTTTGCAGTTTGGCTTTTTGACTTAGAGCATCTGCTCTTATATTATCTGTACCCTTAGTATACTAAATCTTAAAATAGTATTCTATAAGCATCTCTACCCATCTAACCTATCTTTGGTTAAGTTCCTTTATTATTAGGAATCCTATTAGGTTCTTATAATCCGTCTTAACTATAAATAGTTTCTCTATGCCTTGCAAAAATACTCTCTATTCCTTTAGTACTATAACTATACCTAATAACTCCTTGTTATAGATGTTATAGTTTAGTTCTAGTAGTGTTATCTTCCGACTATAATATACTACTAGGTGCCATTTATTTAGATGCTTTTATATAAAGTATGCCCCTAGTGCAAAGTCTAATACATCTATCTTAACAATCGTCTCTAGACCTAGTTAATAGATCTTAAGAACTGGCTCTTAGGTAAATAACTCTTTAACTTTCTTAAACAGTTCTTATTATTCTTCTCCCCATACCTATAATTCTTCTTTCTTTATTAACTGCGTAAATGGCTTAATATCCTTTAACCATTGCGCTATAAACCTTCTGTAGTAATTGCAAAACCCTAAAAACGATTTTAACTGCGTGACGTTCTCTAGTTCTTGCTAATTCACTATAGCCTCAATCTTTTTTAGATCTATACTAAGTTGGCCTAGTTTAATAATAAATCTAATAAAATCTGTCTTTCTAGTAAAGAACTCGTATTTCTTAATTGCTACTAGCATCTATTCTTCTTATAGTCTCTTTAAAACCCATTTAACGTGTTCCCCGTATTCTTCCTTAGTTATTAAGTAGATAATAATATTATTAAGGTATACTATAACAAATTCATCCAAATATTCTCCTAACATATTATTAATTCGCTTTTAGAACGTTACTAGTGCGTTTATAAGCCTAAATTATATAACTAATAGTTTATACAGTCCTTCCTTTAACCTAAAGGCTACCTTCTATTTATTGCCTTCCTTAATTCTAATCTGATGGTACGCCTATCTTAAATCTATCTTTGTAAAGATTTACGCGTTGCCTATTCTGTCTTAGATTTCGCTAATTAAGGGTAAAGGATACCTATCCTTCCTAGTAATGCTGTTTAAATGTCTATA
>Ga0307515_10016290_pt1 | contig 13620 bp, 4 predicted proteins | sample 17_EM_MG_FD_194513 | JGI IMG/M metagenome (GOLD analysis project Ga0307515, IMG submission 194513) | Populus trichocarpa ectomycorrhiza microbial communities from riparian zone in the Pacific Northwest, United States - 17_EM | ecosystem: Host-associated > Plants > Roots > Unclassified | place...
CCTATAGAAATTAATAAAGCCTAGAAATACTTAAATATCCTAATAGGTCTCTAGCTTTAGCTACTTTTAGATTATTTATACCTATATTGGGTCTATTACTATATATATAAGTATTATAATATAACCTAGAAACTCGACCTGCTTAGTATTAAAGATATATTTTAACGCCTTAGTGTAGAGGTCCTATTTATTTAAACATTCTAATACTTTACAGACGTACTAATTATGCTAGTCCTTATCTTTTAAGTAGATTAGGATATTATTTAGATAAATAACGTATATATAGTTAACTAGTCCTCCTAAGGCCCTATAAATGTATAATTAGAATATTATAGGCATATTAGCTAGCTTAAAAAGGCATTACTAGATACTTAAAGTAGCTATATTAGGTTCTAAACCCTATTTTTTATTTATCCCCTTCTTTAATATAAAACCTATAATAGGCGTCTTATAGATTTAGCTTTATAAAGATCTTTACCCTAAATAGTTAATTTAGTATTTTACTAACTAGTAGTATAAAAGGGTACGGGCTCTTATAAATAGGAAGTCACGGTATAGTTAGTTAGAATTAGTTAGTAAAGAGAGAAGAAAAGAGTATATTAAAAGAAAACTGTTTGTTAGTTAGTCCTATTTAAGTGATTAAAGATTCTAGAGCTTTAGATAGATCTATACTATATCTAATCGCTTAGCGCATTGTCACGGAACCCCACCGCAGGGGCCTCCATAGGAGAGCCCCGTGCTCTCGCGTACACCTCGCGTATAGCTTATGTCAGCTACGCGTAGGAGGTATATCACCTCCTTACGCCCTCGACCCTTACGATCGATCGCGCAATATCTTATAGACTCCTCAAATACATACGTTTTATAGCCACTGCCCTTATTCTATAACATTACGTTGCGCCTTTTTTACTACTAACGCTTAGCCTATAACTAATTTTACGTCTCTGTAATACTGTAAGCGCTACTAAAAGCAGCGTATCTATAAATTACCTTACTTTATACTTCTAAGGAACCTATAATAGTAAGATAATATTTCTTACTAGCTACTATATTAAACCTAAAGAATAATCTAATACTTATACTTAACCTATAACGCCAATTAATCCTAGGAGAATTTAATTTATTAGCCCTAGCCTTAACCCCTAAATAAATAGACACTAATAATATCTTATCTTTTATTAACTATATAACTATAGATAAGTAAATAAAAGGGCTACTACTTATTAAAATTAAAATATAAGACGCCAAGATATTTATAAAAATAGTAGCACAAGACCTTAATAAATACTACCGCCTTCTATAGAACTATTATCTAAAGCTTACACGAGCTAAGATATATACTGCCTAAGATCGCGATATTATCTAAGACCTATAAGCTTGTAAGGCGCTCGCTAATAACATACGTTAAGAAACTAAAGATAACCTCTATATATCTAAACGTAACGTTTAATAGTTAAAGAAGAATAAGATTATACTAATTGCTATAATTACTAAAAAAAAGGCATAATTAAATACCTATAATCTTAGCTTAATAAGTATATTTATAATAACGCTAGATACCTCTCTACTATATATAATGCTATCTAAGTCTTTATACCCCTAGTAACTTTACCTACTTAATACTTAATAAAGGGTTAGCGCTAAGCAGCTTTACCTAATAGAAACCCCTACTAAAGTAGTAATAATAAAAGCTATAATAATTAGACCTAAACTACTACCGTAGGGTCTAATATACGCTACCCTAATCCCCTAGTTTTTTAGGGAAACCGTAAGAAATATAGCTACTAGAAGATATAAATCCGCGAGAAACTAATTTAGAGCGCCTGCCTTTTTTCTACGGAAGATACTAAAATTAGCTACATTATTAGGCGAATAAAGAGTACACTATTTAATAGACTCTTCGCTTAATAGGAGACTAGTAGCCCCTAGAAGTGGTAGTCTTACTAAAAAGTCCTTAATAATCTTAACCTAATATACCGCAATTATAACCTACTAGCCACTAACTAAACTAAACTACGAGCCCTAAAGATAAGCCCTACTAAATTATTTAATAAGTTTTATATTAAATTCTAGGAATATACCAGAGCCCTTACCTAAGATAATACTTATAAGCTTTGCAGTGCGAAGAATTAAATAAACGACTTAATTATAAATGTAGCTCTAAAGCCTCTATATATACACGAAGAAGGTAGAGGTAATAAGACATAATAGGGTAATAGGTAACTTAAATGGGAACAATAATCTGCAAGTAATATTAATCTGCAATCAATATATAGGGTGGCGTTAACGCTGTCTTGGAGCCTTCCAAGCGGTAATCTTATATCTTAGCACAGTGTCGGTAGTTGGTTACACACCCCCCCAGATTTAACAATGTAGTTAAAGCTATAGAACATAAAATAAGGGCAGAAGCTATACCAAAATAGGAATTTTAGATACAATTTAAGAGTAGCAAAGGGTAGGGTAATTAAAATGGCATATTGCGAATATCGCGGATATTGCGGATATTACGGACATTACAAATGGAATCAATTAATCTAATGTCGAATATCCACCAAATTCAATTGCTTTATCCAAGCTTCGTGCTTTTGACGAGGTAGGATCTTAATAAAGCCGTTAGCAGGCATCTTATCTATAGGGACCCATTAGACGTCAATCTTTTTGTCTTAGACTTCCTATCTCAGCCAGTACTAATAGACGTCAATATATCAAAGCTTAGTGTCAAGCTTTGGTATATCCTGTTTTAGGAGTTATACGGTCTACATGTTGTCGCAGAGCACGGTAAAATCGCGTTCTAAATTAAAGCCTATTGCCTTAAAGAATCGTTACCACCAGATAATTTTAACGGCAGTAGTAGATAGGGAGAGAAGCTCCGCTTTGGTAGTTAAACGAGTAACTAATTGTTGTAAGGTAGCTTTCTAATTAATTGGTCCTCCGAATAGCATAAATAGATACCCCTAAGAGCTCCGTCTAGTCTCCTTATCGTCCGCAAATACTGTATTAGATACTCCATAAAAGGTAACGTCTTCTCCTTCTAGGTTTCTATAATAGATATATACTCTAAAGGCTTCGCCAGAGTATTTAATAGCTGTTAATTTTGTTCCAAGGCAGTAGGAAATAGCTTAGTTTACTGCATCAAGGTGTTCTTAATTTGGATTAGTAAGGAATTCGGCCAGCTTAAAATGCGTCTTAGTAATATCAGGTCTTCTAAATACGGCTAGGTGTATAAAAGAACCAACCCGTTACTAATAGGCTAGTATTCTCCAAGAGTTCACCTACTAGTTAGACGGAATCAGTTCAGTAGGTAGTAGAGATTTAGGAAATCTTCCTAGTTAAATATTAAATCGATTGGCTATTCTTTTAATATAGGAATTTTGGCAGAGCCAGAGCTTTCGATTTAGTTAATTTCGTTCAATTCGAATTCCTAGGAACTACTGTAGGTCTCCTAGTGCACGGATCTCGTATTGGTGCAGCAATTTTGCTTCAAATTCTTTAAGTCTTAAAAGGTCCTTCTTGGCAAATAGGACAGCAATATTATCTACATAGAAGAAGATAATAAGTCGTCCGTCGGTAAATAGGCAGTTAGTGCCTAGTACTAGTTCTAATCCAAATTTAGCTAGTATATTAGTAAGCTCTTTATACTAAAGTAGTGGTAAGATTTTCAATCCATATAGCGCTATAAGTAGCTTTAGAACATGTCCGTTTTGATTAAATCCTTCTAGGTAATAGCAGTAGATTAGTTTACTAAGCTTAGCGTTTATAAATGCGTTTACAGCGTTATACTGTCGAATTTCCAGGTTGAATGCGGCTGCTATAGCCATAAGAGCACGGAATATTCGAGCAGCTAGGGTTGCTACATAGGTCTCTTCCTCTGTAATCTATAGGTCTCCGCGGACGTATAGTCTAGCTTTAAGCTTCTATAGGTAGCCGTCGCTATTAAGCTTGTATTTAAAGACCCATTTTAGTAGAAGGATCTACTCATTACCTACTTCTGCTTTTGGTACAGTCTTAAATGTCCCTTAGCGTTTTAGGTCATTATATTCTTTTTCTATAGCCTTTTAAAAGCTAGTAGTTAAAGGGTGCTTTCTTAGATCTTTAAGATTCTTTAGTTTAGGAGGAAGGTTATCCCAATATAGAGATAAGGATCTAGTTCGGTCGATATCCTTTACTAGTTCTATAGTAAATCCAGTGTAGTAACCAGATAGGGTATATAGATTGGCTAGTGCTGCTGCATACGCTTAACGTCGAATTTGTTTTAATCCTTCTAGTAGGATAAGGTTGATAGAAGGTTTAGCCAAAACCTTATTAGCTCGTAGAGCTGTATTTAACGGTTCTAATAAACTGCTTAATTAGGTAGGACCTATTTCAATTACCTCTAAAATATCGTCTTAAAGTCCTCCTGGTAAGGTGTTTATTTCTAATAGATTTGGAGATACCGTTCTGCTAGGAGTTGGTAACTGTTTAATATCCTTTATAGAAGTCTCTGCCGAATCGTTTAATTTAGGTGTAGTCGTTTAATCTATATTTAAGTTAGGTCTATATAAAATATATTTATCCTTAAATTTATCCTTAAGGAGAGGTTCTAGTAGACTAATTATCTAAAGGGTGTCTTCCAATGCTTCCCTTAGCAGGTAGTTAATGTCTTAACCCTTGGGGTTATAAAATGAGGTCTTGTTAAATATAACGTCTTTAGTTTAAATGACCTTGCGAAGACTCGGAATCCAGATTTAATAGATATTAGTTAAATCGTAGCCGACTAGGTGTCTAATTAATGCACAAGGAGCTAGTTTATCTCCCCTTTTAATTTATTTGTCCAGTGTATAGGTCTTACAGCCGTATACATATATATGGGTAAGTAATAGCGGCTTGCCGTAGGCGATTTTGTACAGAGTTTTCCATCCTAGTTGCTCATTTGGGGTTTAATTAAGTGTATAGCCAGCAGTAAGGAAAGCTTCTAGTCCTAGAGATAGGGGTAAGGATGCTTTTAGCTACATAGCCCTTAATCGTTCTATAAGGGTTCGTCCAGATTATTCAGCTCCGCTATTTTGTTCTTCTGTATACGGGGCTCGGCATTTAAAAGTAATACCTTTATCTACACACTATGTATGCAAGGTGTCTCCTATTTGTCCAAAAGCACGTTTATTATTACTCTAGAAGAAGACAACGTCCTAGTGGAATTGTATTTTAATTAAACGGTGGGTCTTACAGATGGTAGGTAGGACGGTAGCTTTATCCTTATTCTTAGTGGTAAATACAAAATTAAATTTGGAATACGTGCAATAGAAGTATATTACGTATCTATTGCCGTTATACCCTGGTTCTCCGAGGGTAATAATATTAAATGCTACTCGATTAAATGGTCGAGTGGCTAGGAATTTGTGTTCTCGTCTTCGAGAGATCTGCTACGTATGCTTTGCTAATAAGTAGACTTTATATTCAATTTTAAGCGGTACTTGTTCGTTAATTAGCTCTTTGAGCTCTACGCCATTAACATGCTTAGGAAGCTACTTAATAGCGTTAGGTCCTGCATGGCCAAGTATTTTGTGCTATTTTGTAGCTATAGCTCCAACTAGTTTACGGGCCATTCTGCTTAGTTAATGTCTTCTTATTAAGAAGGTCGATTGAGTTATTAAATCTAGGGTAGGCTCTCTGTGTATTAGTGCCTAGTGGCCCCCTAGTCGTTTTATATAGCATACTATTTCGCCAGTTACTAGACGGTATAGTAAGTTTCGTCCTAAGTTGAAATGGATATCGTTATCAGTAGCTCTTAATAGTGTTACGATATTTATAAACATAGTAGGTACCAATGCTACATAGGATAGCTTCATTTTTAAGCTCCCAGTAGGTGTATTAACAGTAATCGTTACTGTTCCGTAAGCTTATATCTTTTCAAAATTTCCGCCAGCAATCAGGTAGTCGTCTTCTGCAGCTAGGTAGGAGAAGGTAAAGTCTTCTTAGTTATTATAGACGTGGGTATCTGCACTAGGGTTAAGTATCCAGGTGTTCTGGAGTTTAAATGGAGTTTGACTAGTACTAAACACGGCAGCATGGCTAGTCGGGGTTTTGGAAGGTAGAGTTTTAGAATTAAAATCTATTATAGATTCTATATTCTTCTTTACTTCCTGTTCTCTTTTTAAGATAAGGTTGACGATGCGTTTAATCTAAGGTGTAGATAAGATCTTTTCGTTTACTTCCTTCTAGACGTCTAGGTTTGGCTTCCATCCTTAAGGGCGCTTCCGCTTAACGATATAGAAGCAGTCGCCGAATTGATGCTTGAGGCCGCATACGCATATCTTATTCCATTTGGAATTAGAATTAGAATTGCCGTTAGAATCTAGATTAGAATTTAAATTGCCTAGGGTTGCAAAAGCAGAGTTATTGGCAGGGGTAGCAGAGGATGCTGCTTGCTGCATGCGGTAGTGCTCCTTAAATTCCTCAATTAGATCGATGATAGATGGTGCAGCTTTGTCCTTGCGTTCCTTGCGGATAAGGTCTACTTCTAGAGCTCCTGCGAAGCTAGAAGAGATGGGCATGATTGCTCGAACGAAGTCGTAGTGGGGCCTAAAGCCTTGCACGTCTGGTAGGTCCAATTGCTCAGCAAGCTTGTAGACGTTCCTCCAGCTGTTTAGCCATTTGTCAATGCTCTGCTTTTTATTGTAGGTTTTTAAAGCCGTGTATTAAACGAGGACGTCGTGCTTTCGACCTGAGGTAATAGGGGCTAGCGCTTTCTTAAGTGCTTTAAGCCGTTCGTAGACCGTATCTAGGCCGTCGATAAGGGGAAGGTAGGCTACCGACGTTGTACGCATAATGTAGTTGCTGATGTCGTTGATAGCCTACTCTTGCTTCTGGTGTATTCGAAGATCGTCTTTGTACTCAGCGTAGAGCTAGTTATAGACAGCGAATTGGTCTTGTTCTAGCTGGGTTATTAATGTAGCCATAGGTCGTACGTCCGCTGGTGTGGGCCGTTTCGGTGGTTCTAGCGTTGGAAGCTTATCTTTCTTCTTCGACGGGTCGATATATTGCCATACCTTGTTCGTTTTGGCTGTCTTGGATGATAAAGAACCACTGTGTCCAATCAGATGGCTGGCTGAGGATGAGGTTAACTTTTGATTCGCTCGTGGTCGTCATTTTAGGATTTTGACAGGTCAGGCAGGGTCCAATTGGCGTCTTAGCGAAAACCTTATTTTGACGAATTTTTGATTCGTCAATTCGTTCGTCGGTCAGGTACGTACGTCAACTGGGGTCGATCGTCCGTTCGTTTGATAGGTGAAGAAGCTCAGGACACTGCAAAGGTAGTGGAAGTAGTGACTTCTTGAATAAGGTAGTAGATTAATTGGTCAGCAGGTGGTGCGATCCGGGCTCATAACTGTAAGCTTTGCAGTGCGAAGAATTGAATGAACGACTTGATTGTGAATGTAGCTCTAAAGCCTCTATATATACACGAAGAAGGTGGAGGTAATAAGACATGATGGGGTAATAGGTAACTTAAATGGGAACAATGATCTGCAAGCAATATTGATCTGCAATCAATATATAGGGTGGCGTTGACGCTGTCTTGGAGCCTTCCAAGCGGTGATCTTATGTCTCAGCACAGTGTCGGTAGTCGGTTACAATACTAAAGACTAGGAGGATTTCCTTAAAAAAGTTACTTATCGCCTTAGTTACGTAGCCGCTAGCTATAACTATAATAATGTTTATAAAATGGTAGCAGCCCTATAGAAGATTAAACGATAACTAAATTAGATTACTACTACTAACTTTTACCTAAAGACCTCTTTATAGAAGCCCTCTGGGCCTATTAAACCTATATATACTAAGCTACTAACACCTACTACCTTAAGTACTACTAGAGCCAATATTAACCTCTTTATACTAACCTTTTTATAAAAACTCCTAGACGGAGAGCGCGAGCTACTTCGGAAACTAGGATACTACTATAAATGCTATTAAAAAGGCTGTTATTATAATAACCCAAACTATCTAATAGCTAGGTTTAGTACTTACCGCCTAATACCTAACCTAATGCCCTAAATACTAAATATGTTACTACGCGCTACTAGTAGTAATAGTAGTAGAATCGGATACAGAAGCAGAAAACGCTAAGTCCCTACCCTAAGTTATAGGTTAGGACGCCCTAATAATAGAGGGATCTATATATTAGCCTACTTAATAAATAAAAATAGATAGTTTTACCTATAATAGGAACTACTACCAAAAAACAATATAAAAGCCGTTCTCTAATTAACTGCGAAGCTATTAATAAATTTATAAATACCCAATTCGTGCGTACTTATAGCCTACCTACTTTACCCCTTACTAAAGCCATTTTAAAAATCTCCTATATAAATTTTTAGTTTTTTTATATAGGAGATTTTTAAAATGGCTATATTTTAAAAGCTTATAAATATAAATACTATAAAAATTAAAATCTGGTGTCGCATAGCTATATATTTTTAAAAAATATTATTAATAAAATTTATTAAAATAGTATAGTATATTTTTTAAGGGGGTATTTTACTATATAAAATAAACTTTTTTATATTTTAGGCGTATAAAGATATTTTTGTAAATTTTTTTTTATAAATTTACTTAAGAGTATATAGGCTTTAAGTTTAGAACTTTATATTATTAATAATATATTACTAATACTGTTTTTATAGAGGAAGAAAACCCGTCTAAGTTTAGGGAGTAACCGAGTTTGGAAGGTCTAAGCTTAGATATAATTTTTGGTATAAAGAAAGATAATTGCCTTAGGAATTAATTTGGGACTTAGAACCTTTTATCCCTTCGGCTATATAGTACCTCCTACTAGATTTTAGATCCGCCCGACTAATTAATAAATAGAAATAGCGGATATCATACTAGAAGATGCAGATATCATACTAGGTGTTATAGGCGTTTGGCTAGATAATATAGATATCTTACTAGACCCTACGGATATCTAGCTAAGGGTTATAGATATATAATCCTCCTCTACTACCGCCTCCTTAAATGCCTCTTTAATAATAAAGAATAGTGCCTTATAATTGTTCTTATCCCTCCTCTTAATATAGCCCCTAATAATAGATAGGTTAGGCTAATTAATATCTGTTTATTTAAGATCTATTATACTTTAATAAAACCCTGCTAGTTTTATTACCTTTATATATATCTCCCTATTAAGTATTGCAGTATATATAAACTACAGCACTATTAGACTAAGCAGTAATTAGATATTAAAGAACTGTGCGTAATAGGGCCGGAAGCTTTTACCCTAGTTAGTAACTAGATAGCACTTATTAATTATAACTAAGGAAATATGTAAGTAAAAAGCGGGCTAAGTAAGGATATAGTGGAACTGTTTACTTAATAGTAACTCTAGAAATACTAGAATATGCGTAAACTAACCCGCTTTAATATATTTTAGGATATCCATATACGCTTTTATTACCTCCGTATATATAAATACGGGATTTACTTTTAGGATGGCCCATATTTTTAACAGCTACTTCTCTCTAATTGCGTTTAAAGGTAATATAATAATAGTAATAGAAGCTTAAATTAGTAATGGAATCGCCTATATTATTATACTCTTACCCTATATTGTCTTCGCTGCCAGGAATAAGTCCCTCCGCCTATATATTACCCGTATTAATACCTTAATTTAATTAGGTTGTCTGCTGTACGGATATAGAAGCTTAATAGCTCTATTTATTAAGCTTAACTATTCGCCTTTATTTACCTTCTATAAGGCTAGAAGCTTATCTTATACGTTTTATAACCGCCTCTCTACTAGGGACGTAAGATCCTCCTATATACAATTATCTAGCTCTTATAAGCTCTATAAGACCTATTAGCATTCCCGTTTAGCTATAGTCTTCTAACCCTAATAACTAGTATTTTTCTTTTAAGCTATAGTGGGTTTTCTATACGGATATAGCGTCCAGTAATAGTGGAGGCACTCTAGGCCAAGGAAGGATATTTTTAAGAAGGGACCCAACTATAGTATTTACTAGGTGTTGTAATAACTTTAAGTAGTAGATATCTATAGATCTATATAGTTTTATCTATATTAGTAGACTATTTAATAAGATATAATATATGCTTATAATTTTAATAATACGTTTTTTTAACTTTAACGAAATTAATGTTAGGACTAAGTAATAGCCATATAATAAAATTTATACCATTTAGAAGCCCTAAGTCTTAAAAATAATATAACTACGTATGGTAATAATAACGCGTTATATAAATGAATAAATTAGATATCCGCAATATCTGCTTAGCGGATTTTAGTTATAATTTTAATAAAACGCGCCAAAGGTTCTTAGACGTGATTTTGCAATTCGGAAGACGGTATAGGTTATTCCAATACTAGCTAAAAAATCGCGTCTAAGCTCGCTGAGATAAGGTATATATAATATATCTACTATCCTAAAATACCCTAAAATGCCCTAATATACCGTAAAATGCTATAAAATGCTATTAATTATATAAACTTATAATATAAGATACAATACCTCCTACTACCTTTTATAGCAAATATATGTTTAAATAAGTACTATATATTTAAGCAAAGATATAAAAGTATTATAGATAATTATTATTCCATAGATATTCCAGTTAAGTTTATTAATTAGTCTTAACTATTACCAGGTTATATACTCTATTAAATATTATAGAATTATTATTATAACGCATATCCACAGCTTTATTATTTAGCTTATTAATAATATTATTGCCTAAAGCTTATGTAGGTAGCTACTTATTATCTTGCTCTAATTTGGCCTTATAATTGGCTATTTAATACCTTTCTAAGATTTAATAGTATAATAGTGTATTGTCGTCTATATATTATATAAGTAACCACTTATTATCTTACTCTAGCTTAGCCCTATAATAGGCTGTCTAATACTTCTCTAAGCTTTAATAGCGTAAGGGTGTATTATTATTTATCTCTTTAATATTAACGGCCTTATATCTATCCTTTTTCCGTTTCTATTTTCTTAAATAATATTATTTATAATAGGTTAAACCGCCTATACTTTTTACTTTAGTCCCGCACTTTTTATATTACTACTAGATAGAGCTTATTTATAAATTACTATATTAAGTTATAACTTACTATAGTTTAGTTAAAAGGGGGCCGAAAATAATATCTATATAAAACCATATATTTGAAGTAGTATTTATAGCTTGTACTATATTATAAGTAAAAGCACGGTAATATCTATAGACACTAATACGCTAGATAGCGCAACCTAATATATTTTATGCTAATTTGCGCTAGATTGCGTTATATTAGGCTAAGAGGCTTTACTTATTACTAATATTACGCCGCTTTTCGGTTATACTAAGCGCAAGATTCTAAATACTACTATTCCCTACTTAGGATGCTAGACTGTCTTTTATAATAGATTGCGATATATAATAGCGATATGCTATAAATATAGCATAGTATAACTCTATAAGCGCTATAAACCTACAAAAAGATATATAGCTTATTACTAGCTTAGGTATTACTGTGGAAAGACTTAATAGTATTAAGCAGACTTTTAAGTAGGTTATTATTAAGGACGGCATCTTATATGTTTTATTTTATGGATAACTAAATAATTTACTACGCGAATAGGTAATCTAGAAAGTTATCTATTAGGTAATAGAATGCGAGAAGGTACTAGCGCTATAGGTATATAAGGCTTTATAGAATATACTAGCCTGTATATAGTTAAATATATATAATAAGATAAAGGTGCTAGGGCGGCCTAGTATTAACTCTATAGTAGATGTGGAAAAGGGGTATATAGTTACTATAAACTCGTAGAGCTTATCCCCGCCTAGCTATATATAAAACTATAGCTATAATCTTAAATAATTTATTATACTACTTTATAGGCAGAAACTAGATAGTATAAACTTAGTCCTAAGTATAGATGTAGTCTTAAGTCTAATATTGCTGCCTAATACGCCTTAAGGCCTACGTATAGTTAAATATTAGCTACTAGTTAAGATATTTTTAGAGGCCGGGGTAAATTATAATAAAGAGTAGATATAGGCCGCCTCTATAGAAACTATACCTATTTAAAACAATAGGGCCTTAAGGGCTGCTTTATTAAGGGCAGTTTATTATAGGGTAAGCCAGGCTATATATAAAGATAGTATATAGGTGTCCGTTATAATTATAATATATTACTAATGTTTATCTAGCCCTATTATTAGCGCGATACATTTTACTAGGCAGGCTAAAAGGTATTAATTAATTATAGTTAATCTAATCTATATAGAGATAGTAACTTCAATTAAGTTTGCTTTATAGCAAGACCTTCTATTACACTAGGAAGCCCTAAGATTATTACCTATATATATAACCCTAGGTTATTTAGGCGTAGTATAGTAAATCGCCTTTACTATAGGCTCTTCTATTAGGGGCAATTATATAAATATTATATTTTGCTAGCTAGTAGCTAGTAGGGTAGGATAAGTATTATTCTAAGGATCTATAGCCTTAGTAATAAGTTTCTTAAGATATAGTAAGGGCGTACTAATATTAAAAATAGTATAGCCTAAATTAGGGAACTACCTAATATAAGTAAGAGAGGGCTTAAGTTGCGTTACCTTAGTGGCAGCTATAGTAAAAAAAGGATTAGATACTATTTAGGGTTATTATAGTTTAGTAAAAATAAAGGCGGCCTATACTATATAGAGAGTAATTAATCATAGTTATAGTTGTTAGCGAGATATTTAGACTATAATCTAACTGGTTAAGTACTTAAAATCTAGATTATAAATTAGCATTAATTAACCGCTAGCCTATAAGGGATAGAAATCTAACTTACAAAACTTTATAAATTAGGCTGTTTTTACTATAATATATATATCTATTTTAGAGATTATAACTATTAAGAGTTTATCTTATTTAGTTATAATATATACTATTATAACATACCGTATTTTATTTAATGCTATAGTAACTACCGCTCTTAACTTCTATCTAGTATCCCTATTTAAGGGTCTTACTACTAGTAAAGCTTATAATATCTATCCTTACTACCCTTCTTATATTTTAGCGCCACTAATATCCTTTTTATTATTATTATTCTCGTTATTATTACCAGTACCGCCTTAGTCGGTATTATTAGCGCCCTCTCTATTAGCCTTATACTATACTTTAGTATAATTACTAATACTACTAATATATACTACGCCCGCGAAGTTAGGGGTAGTAATATTAAAGTTAATATTTATACTATATAAAATAGGCGTATAATCGGCTATATACTAGCGGTAGATATATTATATAATTTTATTAACATTAAATAGGGCGATAAGTTGCTAGAAGTGCTTTTTCTGCTTAATTCTTATTAGCGACTTAGTTAATTAAGGCACGAGTACGGCAAGAGGGACGCGCAAGCCTATATAATTGGTAGTCTATAAACGAAGATCTAAAGCTAGAAAAAGGAAAGGAGACGAAGGGTAGCGCCGCTTAATGTTATATACAATCCTCTAGTTACGTAACGGTAACTATCTAGAACTATATAAAACTGTCTATAACTATCTATAACTGTCCGCTATAATCTACTAATATCTATTAGCTATAATCCACCAGTTTCCACCAGTGCCGTAATATTACCCCCCCCCCCTCTC
>Ga0307515_10016291_pt1 | contig 13620 bp, 2 predicted proteins | sample 17_EM_MG_FD_194513 | JGI IMG/M metagenome (GOLD analysis project Ga0307515, IMG submission 194513) | Populus trichocarpa ectomycorrhiza microbial communities from riparian zone in the Pacific Northwest, United States - 17_EM | ecosystem: Host-associated > Plants > Roots > Unclassified | place...
TTCCCACAAATCTCGCCAAAGTCTCTCAGACCACGAAAACGATTGCCGTCCTAAATCAGCTTAGCGGACGGTGCGGATATTCCTATATCCGCACAATCGATTTCTTGGTCTGAGCTTCTGAGGTAACTTTCCCTCTTCTTCGCGACACCCACTGACTCATTCCTCTACAGTGGTGTGGCACGCTTTGCCAGCGGCGCCGTCGCTATCTCTATCTATACGACTATCCTCACTAACGTGCAGTCGTCGCACGCAGCAATGCTCGTCCCCGCCGCCGCCATCACAGCCGGTCTACCAGCCTCGTCTGCAAAGGCATTGCTGGCAGCACTGCCGCTCGGCTCGGCTGCGCTGGTGAAGATGCCAGGCACTACGGCCATGATTGCGGTTGCAGCGGGGAAAGCGTTTCAGCAGAGTTATGTGTTTGAGTTACGCACGACGGCGCTGAGTTCGTTGAGTTTTGGAATTATTGGGATTATTGGGATTATTGGCGAGTTGAAAATTTTGGATTTCTTTTCCCTATTACCCTGTGTTCGGAGTTGGCTGGAGAATGAAATATTTTAGGGCAAGACATTGCTAACGACTTCATCTTAGCTTGCATCTGCTGCAATGACATCGGGCACAAGATGCATGAAAAGATCGAGATCTTCTTCGAGAACGATGAGAATGCGGATAGGAATGGGTGCTACTAGCTTAGCTACCCGGCCAGACCATTTTCAGAGGTTCCACTTGCGATTCAGAGAAGCAGATAAGATTGGTCATGGAAATTGAAGTAGATCTGAGGATAAGTAGTAGAGAGTAAGAAGATGTCGAGCCATTTCATTAGCAAGCGTACACAGATACCCATATATATAATCGCATTCTCACATCCCCAAACATGCTTATTTTTATCTCCTATCCCCATCTTCCGCGTTCCGCACCCTCCCCCAATCCTTTCCAATGAGCCCGATTCCAAGGCTCCGGTTCTCCCGCACACCCAGATACGGATGCTCACCCACCCTTGCCATATTTTTCCGCATGTAACGGGTAATTGTGTCCGGGCCGTACTGGATATGATGACTTGCAGATTGCTCCATGGCGTGTTGTGACCACTGTACGGGTCGAGACGAGAGGGGAGTAAGCGGCCGAGTTTATTCCAGTGCGGATGCTCGGGATGATAACCCGACGTGTTAGAAAACCAGAGGTATATAAAGAAGCATTAGGATGCTGAGTAGAGGTAGACAAGGAGAGTTTTCGAAGATGTTCTACCTCTTGCGAATTGTAATTTTGTGCCTCAGATATAATGATGCGAGCTATACTTCTCTTCCTCCTCTCTTTCTAGTCCGTCTCTTCCTCTTCTCTTGTTGTACTCTACAACTGTTCCTTCATAAGCTCGCTGAATACGCCGATCATATCCTAAAAAGATAAAGAATCTCTCATCGTATAATAGTGGCAAACTGCATACGACGAACTCGCTGTCTATGTCTAGAAATTCGAGCCGACGATCCTAACATTCTACTTCGGGATCCTTCTGGGCTACGCAGATGATTTCTACAAAACTCATCTCTCCTCAGAGGTAATGACAAAATCCCTAGCCGATACCCTTGCTTTCTCGACAGCCGGGCTCGACCTCTCACACTACCGCCGTGTCGGCGGCTACCTCGACCTAAGTGGCAACGGGCACGAATGTGGGGTTATGCGGGACACGCGTATCGTATACGTGTCTCTCTCTGCTCGGGCGAAGGCGCTTGCTTCGCTCCGGAAGCCTGCGGAGAGGGTTGAAACGACAGAACCAGCAGTTCTAAGAGATAGGGAAGATAAAGAGAGCAAAGGAAGCGGTGAGTCGAGAGGAGATATCTACACATACCAAGTTTCCGAGGGCTTGGGTGATGAGGTCAATGCGCGGAATTTGCGCGGTTCGGGAATCAGGAGGCTATGGAGAGGTTTTTGAGAAGAGATGAGGTCGTGGGTTCTTGGATGGGGGCGAAGCTAAGAGTATGGAGTATTTGCACACTACGAAATGTCTTGGCATTCGCGCACACCAAAATTAAATGTTATCCACTGACAATATATCTACCCCAATTAACCACTATGCCTACTACTGTGGTGGGGGAAAATGTCCCAACCTAGTGTCTCGGCGCTTACTCTGTTTTCCTATATTTATGGAACCTTCGGCTTCCCTGGATAGAAGGATAGAGTTATATAGAGTTACCTAAAGAATTATAAAATAGAACTAAGTAAATAGAAGGACGTAAAAGAGCTATATTGTCTAAGAGCCGTTAGTCTAATACCTTTTATACTATCTAACTAGGCGGATAAGAGCGGTCTTATTTAACTAGAATAGAGTCTCTTTATTTACTATCTTAGGTTTATAATAAGGGTAAGGAGCATATACAGTTACCTACTGTACCTTCGTTTCAAAGATAGGGAGGAGTAAGGAGTTTTAGAGGTCGTTAGGAGATAACAACTTAGGTAGAGGAGGTAATTTAGCCCACTAGATTTAATATCTAGATTGGGTATAGTTTTAGGAAAGTATAGGCCTTCTATAGATATATAGATTGGCCCGTAGCCCTAGAGTCTTTAACAGCTCTAATAGGCCCGATAATATACAGTTTCTTCTTTCAATGCACTCTTTTCTTCTCTTCTTACTAACCGCTTTCCTACTAGCTAATTATAACTAACTAGACTTGCTGATAAGTAAGCAAAACCCTACTTGCTTACTTATCTTAGTAGTAAGCAAGTAAGCAAGTAAGAGGCCTTATTTTGGGCAATTAAGCAAGTAAAGGGGGGGTTTACTTGCTTGCTTGCTTATTTATTGCTTATATATAGTTAATTTAGTAGTAGCGGTAGTTGGTAATAGACCTTTAGTGTTTTTAAAGTGGCTAAGGCAATGTAAATAGTATAAATATGCCCTTTTAGGCAACCGCTAAGCCTATTTAAAACGTTTTTTTGTGCCAACTAAAAGTCTTATATAGCTTATAGTAAATAATAAATACCTTCCTATCCTTATCTGCTACTAACTCCACCAATTTAATAGAACCTACTTAGCTACCGCTACTACTATAGCATAGGACCCTATTAATGCGAATATAAGCGTAATAGCCGCAGAAAACCCCTTAGCCCCTATAATCTTATTATTAGAAGCCAAGCTTATAGACGACAATAATATTAATAATTATAATAGCATTAACTAGAAACGACTTCCAGATCTTTAAAACCCCTATTATAGCTTAAAGCGGACGCCTAGCTTTATTTATAAATATAGGTATAAGTGCTAAAGTCAGGTAAAGCTGGAGTAAATTATCTTTATCTATAAGTACTACCACTAATATAAAATTCTTAACTGTAAAGGTCCTAGTCGTTATAATATATTAAATATTAATACTGCTACTTAAACGTATCTTGCTAAAAATACTCCTGGCTATAGATATAATAAAAATAAAGAGATTATATCTAAATTTAAAAAGCGTGGGTATACCATTCTTAAGTAACTTTAGGCTTTAAACTAATACGTCTCTTAAGAAGCTACTAATATAATTATTAACGGCTTTAATATATCTATATTTAAGTAATTAGCTATTAATTAGCTTACTAAAAATAACCACTCGCTACAAGAGTTTAAACCCTTATTTTTCCGCTATATAATATAAATTACAAATCCTAAGGCTAAGCGCGTACTCTAGCTTAATTATTAAGCAGTAGCAGACTATATACTAGCCGACTATAAAGCGTACCTCCCCTCTATTACTAAGACTCTCGCTACCTCTAGATTACTCCTATATATATCCTTTAATAATTAGTAGACCCCTAATAGTAAGCTTACTCTTACCGGCGTATATATATATTACCTTAATAAGGAAGGTCGTGTAGTGAATTATATACTTATTCTACCTATATAGCTCGGCCAGTATTTAGGAATTAACTATATAGAAGTTATTAGTAATATCCTTAATACGTTTAAGATTATAAAGGAGCGGCTTAGCTACTTTATTACTAATAACGCCCCTATAAATAATACTTATTTAGATTATCTAGTAGTTAAATTTAACTTTAATAAGGCCTATAGGCACGCCCGCTGCGCTTACTATATCCTAAATCTAGTCACTTAGTAGCTTATATTTAGTAAGAATAAAGAAGCTTTTAAAAATAAGGATGTAAATATACCGGAAGAAGAAGAGTTCCTAGAGTAGTAGCGAAAGGAAGGACCGCTTAGAATACTTTATAGCCTTATTAATTTAATTAACACGCCTTAGCTTATGCAGCTATTTAAGTAATATTAAGTTAATAAGAACATACCTCTATAGAAAGGCTTCCGAATTAAGCAGCTTATTAAGCCTATTAAAACCCGCTAGAATAGCTATTATACTGCCTTTAAATAAGCTACTAAACTCTAAGCGCCTTTTAATTCGTTTATTAAGTACTAGATTATAAAATATAAAAAGGAAACAGCCTTACTTAGATCTAAAGGTAAGAAGGTACCCGAGCCTCGCCGCTATATTACTGTTGGTGGCTTAAACGCATATAACTAGTTAATTATTAATAAATATATAGAGATTCTTAGCCCTCTTAAAAAAGCTATAAGCTTAGTAAAAGGTAGAGGCAAGGCTAGTAAACACGGCGCGATTTAGAAGGATATTCCCATGTTTAATTAGCTGCTTAGAGTTTTTAAAGAAAAAAAGGATTGTGTTACTAAAGCTATAATAGAGGACTATTTAAATTAGGAAGCTATAGAGGATTATTTTATAATTAATCTAAACACGGCTTAGGCAAAGCTAAATAACTACTACCTTAAGCTTAATAATACTCCGGTATATTATATAGCAGTCCTTCTATATCCTTATTTTAAACGCTTCTGCTAGAATATATAGAGGGATAGGCCCGATTGGATTATTAGCGGCGACGCTACCTTTTAAACTCTCTAGCTTTAGTATAAAGATTATTTACTACCTTTATTAGCGGAACTAGGGGCACCGCCTCTAAAGCGCGTGTAAGCCTTTACTAGCTATAATAGTTATATTAACGCCTACTCTAGTGCCTTAATACTAAGCTAGATAGTCTATAAGGATAAGTACGTGTAATAGAAGTTGCTTAATCCTCTATTAAAGGAATACCCATTAGTATAGGATCTAATTAAGTACTAGTGGTAGATGCAGATTAAGTTTCTACGCCTTACCTAGTTTGCCTTTAATATACTAACTATACTAGCTATAAGCTTAGATTATAAGCAAGGATTTAGTAAAGCTAGTAATCTACTAGAGCCTTATTAATCTAGGCTGCAGCTAATAATAATTGCTGCTCTATAATACACGCGTTTTTAAAAAAAGATAGGTTATAAAAAGGCTGCTAGAAAAGGTAGTAAGTCTATTAATTTATATAAAGCTAATAGCTAATAAAGGAATAGCTACTATACCTTCCTCTACTACCTCCTAATCCTCTACACTATGCTAAAATTGTAATATACGCGCTACCTATTAGCGACTTAGTTAATCGAGATATAAGTACGGTAAAAGGGTCGCGCAAGCCTATATAATTGGATTGTCTATAAACAAGAATCTAAAGCTAGGGAAAGGAAAGGAGAAGAAGAGTAGCGCCGTTTAATGTTTTATAAGATCTTCGCGTTATATAACCGCAATATGCGGCAATCTATGGCAACTTGCCGGTGCGAAGTTCTGCCAAGTTCTACTAAGTTCTGCTAGTGCTATAATATTACCCCCCCTTTAAAAAAGCTTGCCCTTAGGCTTTATTACTAAAAGTCTTAATAAGAGAATCTAATTAATTAGACAACTTTAACCGCCGGTTAAAGTTCCTAGATATCTTAAGACCTTATATAACTAAGAAATTTCTAGGGCGTTTTTGTCCTTATATTCTTCTAGTAGCTTATTATCTTTATTATACTAGCATTTTATCCACTTATCTAGGTACTTTAGTAGTCTAGGTTTATTAGGGTAATAGCTATAGAACTTTTAAAGCTTATAGGGACTACCTATAAAGTTCTATATAGGGTACTAAGTGGGGTCTAGGTTATATCCTTTCTAACTAATATAATACTTTAACGTTCCCTTTATAAGTTTATAGGCCAGTATTTCTTTAATTTCCTATTTATTATCGCCATTAACTTAAATTAGTAGGGGAGGTTTATTCTTTTATCCGGGTAGTAGGTTATTAGTAGCTTTCTATAGCTTATCTAGTAAGAAGATAGGGTAAACTTTAATTAAGTCTGGGAGCTTAACCTTATATAAGTTGCCTACTTTATTAAGAATCTTATACGGTCCTGCTATTTTATAGTCTAGCTTATAGCTAAGCCGTTTTATCTTTTAGTTCTTTATTATAACCTAGACTATATTACCTATAGTAAAGTTAGGCTTGCGCCTATGCTTATTCACCTACTATTTTATTAATTTTTAGGCATTTTTTAGGTTCGTATAGGCTACTTTTTAGGCTTCTTCTAAGCGCTTAGCGTACTACTAGGCTTCCTTATAAGATAGTTTTTCGCGTATAGTCTAGGGCCCTTTTAGTCTTTCCTAGTTAAAGCTTATATAGGGTAGGTAACCTATTTCTAGTTAAATAGGGGCAAATCCGGTAGAGTTATGGGGTAGGGTTACTTAGGCATAGTCTATTAAAGGTAATAGTTTAGCCTAGTTATTTTAGAAGTAGTTAATAAAAGGCCGGAGTCTCTAGTCTAAGTATTAATTTATAATCTCCGTTTAACCGTCTATCTAAGGGTAATATACTATAAAAAGCTTTAGTTTAATGCTTAGGATCTAGGTAAACTTATTTTAAAAGCTAATATAAACTACGGCCCGCGGTTAGATATAATAGTATTTAGTAGTCCGTAAATTTAGTAGACGTAGTAAGTATATAGTTAGGCCGCCTCTTTAGTATTAATATTCTTATAATAGGGAATTAAGAACGGGCGCTTGCTAAAGCGGTTAACTAGGATTATAACTATATTATATCCGTCACGGTCTAAAGGTAGCTTATAAAAGTCTATAAAGATATATTATTAGGGGCGGTTAGGTATTAAGAGGGGTTTTAATAGTCCTAGGGTCTTATCTTATAAAATGATAGACCTATAGTAGTTATTACAGTTCCGTATATAGCGGTTAATATTTATAATTATTCTGGGCTAGTAGTAGCGGTCGCTAATAATTCTACGGGTTTTATTTTTTTTAGAGTGGGCCGTAAAGACCTAGGTATATGCTTTAGCAATAAGCTAAGTCCGTAAGTTCTGTTCCTTTGCTACTACTAGCCGTTTACAGTGCTTAAGCAGTCTACTTTTAAGGGACTATAGGCTAAAAACGTTCTTTACCTTTTTACGGTACTCCTGTAGAGAAGGGGCCGTATAGTTTACCTATAGCAGTTTATTAATAAGGTTTAGTTTTATAGAGTTAATAGGGTATATCTTAGCATCTAAAGAGTCTGTATTTAGTTCTGCCCGTATTTAGGAGTTAAGGTGCTCTAGTTATAGTAGCGCTTAGGTTTATAATAAGATCTTTATAGCTATTTAGTTATTTATATTCTATTTACGCCTTATAAAAGCGTCTACACGGTTAGTAGCGCCTAGCCTATATATAATTAGGAAGTTAAACTAAGATAGGGTATCCGCCTAGCGCGCCTATTAGGCCGTAAGGGCCTTTATTATTATAAAATATTCTAAGGCCTTATAATTAGAAACTACCTAAATAGACTTAGGGGTGCCTTCTAGTTAGGCTCACTAGTGCTAAAAGCTAGAGATAATAGCTAGCATTTCTTTATTGTAAATTGGGTAGTTTAGCTTAGCATCTATTATAGTCTTTAAATAGTAAGCAATAGGGTGTTATTCTCCGTCTATCTACTTTTAGGAGTAAATGCTAGCTATAACACTATTTAAGGCATTAGTTTCTAGCATTAAGGGCCGTTCTAGGTTAAAGTAGGTAAGTAAGGGAGTAGAGACCAGTCGTTTCTTAAGCTTGTTAAAGGCCTACCTATATATAGTGTTAAAGTAAAAGGGCCAGTCCTTATAGGTAAGTAGGCTTAGTAGCTAGGTAATCCTACTATAGTTCTTAATAAAGCGTTAGTAGAAGTTATAGAACTCTAAGAATAACTATACCCCCTTTATAGTCCTTAGGGGTATCTATTAGTTAATTATAGCCGTCTTTTCTAGGTCTGCCTTAATTCCATTTATACTAATAATAAACCCTAAGTACTTTATACGCTTAATACTAAATTTTAACTTCTTAATATTGGCTTAGAGGCTAGCTTCCTAAAGCCGTTATAAAACTTTATAGATATACTCTTTATATTCCAGTTTATTTTTAAAGTAGATTATAATATTATCTAGGTATACTGTATAGAAGTTATTAAGGTAGTTAAATAGTATATAATTTATATATTATTAGTATATAGCTAGCCCGTTAGTTAGTCTAAAAGGCAGTACTTTATATTTATATATTCCGTAATAGGTCTAAAATATAATAAGGTTTTCTAATTTAGGGTTTATTCTAATTTAGTAAAAAGCCTAGCGGATATTAAGCTTTATAAAGATCTTAGCTCTACTTATTTAGGCTAAAGTCTCATTAAGTAAAGGTAGTGGGTAGCGGTCTTTAAGGGTTAAATTATTAAGCTTATAGTAGTTAATATAGAAACAAAGTCCTCTATTTAGCTTTTTAGTAAAGAGAATAGGTAAATTAAAAGGGGCTTAACTAGGCTTAATAAAGCCCTTATCTAGGTTATTAATAAGATACTACTTTATAGCCTATAATTCGGCAGTAGATTATTGTTAGAGGGGGCAATAGCTAAGGGTAACTACCTTATCTGGCTTAATTTTAATCTTATAGTTATACGGTCAGTAAGGCAGGAGTATATTAAATACTGCTTTAGAGAAAGTGTTTTTAAATTTCTAGTATTAACAGGGCAGTTTCTATTTTACTAGCTTCTTATCTATAAGCTCGCCTTTCTCTTAGGCTAGGGCTTCTTTCTCTTTAATTATTTAATTAATTTTATATAAGCTAGTTATAAAGGTAATAGTATTAGGCTGAATTAGGTTTTAGTAGAATCCTATAGCGCTAATATAGCAGATATTAACTAGTAGGAGGTCCGTAGGTTTCTTTACGGATATTTATTAGGCCGTATTTTACGGTATAGGGTTTATAGTCTTCCTTAGCTTACGTTTTATTTTCCATAAGTTATCCTTCTAGTTTATTAATTTAGTATATTATCTAATATCCCTAGCTGTTCGTACTAACTTAATAGCACAAGTGAGTCGTATCCAGGGGCACGAAATACGTATAGTATTGTATACTCGTTTGGATAATGGTAACTGTCTCTTATATTAAAGAAGACTACGTAGTCTATATACTAATGCGTCCTCCCCCTAATTAGTTAGTGCTTTATAAGTGCACCAGACGCGTAAGCAAGTGGTTAGTACACCGAACGCGTAAACGCGTACCTAGTGTACCGAGTGTATAGGTACGCGGTTAGTACGACAGGTGCTGTAATTATACACTGGCGGTACTTAGAAAATGAAACCACTTATATATAGCCTCCGTAATTATCTTAATAGAACCATAAAACACATAAGAAAATATATAGGAAATCCCTCCTAAGGTGCCCTCTAGGTTACCTTCCAAATAGTACTCCAAGCTAGCCGTAAGTCCTGCTTACGGTCCGTAAAATAAACTATACGGCCTTTTGATGGGCCGTAAATGCACTATACGGCCTTCCAACGGGCTGTAACTAAACCATAAATACTCCGTTAGTCTCGCTCTACCTATTTTATAACCTTTAGGTTAAGCTTATTTGTGTTAATTAGGGTTTTAAGAGCTTAACACGGCTTTGCCTTAGTTATAGCGTCTACTAGGTTATCTCTACTGCTAATCCATTTGACCTCCGTAATCTTACGTCGTTCGTAGGCCTAATATAAGCATATTAGGTCGACTATAAGCCTCTTCTCTTATATCGTACCTAGTTTAACTAAGCAGTTGTAAAGGGACTTTAAATTAGTATATAAAACTAGGGGTAACTACTCCAGTTATAGAATCTTCTAGACCGTTAATTTAATTGCGGCTGCTATATTAAATCCATAAGCTAGTGCATATAGTTTAGAAGCTAGTATACTACGGGTTACTTATTTACACTTAATTAAAGACTAGTATAGTATATTTGTGTCCTAATTGCGGTCCATAAGTACAATTACAAAGCTAATTTATAATAATAGGTCTTTGTTATTAGCAAAAGATACGTCCGTAAATACTAGTAGGCTAAGGGAATTTAGGTCTAGTGGTACAAAAGTAAATCCCCTTACTACATTATTAATTTGCCACTAGATGCGCTTATTAAGCTACTTAACATTTTCTTCTTACGGGTCTACTGCCTAGGCCGTAAAGGACAGATTATAGGTAAATTTAGGTTAACAGACTATAGCAATATAGGCGCCTCTTACACGCTATACAGCGTATTGGTCCTTTATATTTACGGTCTTATAGGTCTCTCTATAGGAACTAGTAAGGTCCATAGGTTTTGCTATAATAGGCTTTAGGTTTTAAGCTTAGCGTTCCTAAGTTAGCTTAATTAGGTTGCCCTTTTATGTAATTAAGCCTCTATTAAACTTAATTAGAGTCTACTTAGTTAACTGCTCTCACGGCTTTGCTAAGAACTTTGCCTTTTATAGTTTAGTTTCTTTAGCGTCCGCAAAGGTTTAGTTTGCTAGGAAAAGGGTATTATTAGTTTAGAGTCCAATAATGCCAAGGCCATTTAATAGGGTGTATAAGAGGTAGGGGTTATAGGTTAACTGTTCCATTTTAAGTTTACTAATGTAATGCTAGTAGTATATCTTAAACCAATGGTTTCCGGCTTCTAGTACTCCGTAAAGAGGTTTTATAACCTATAAAATTGTTCCTAGTTATAGGTTAAGCTTATAGGGTGGTTGTATAAAGATATCCCTACTTAGGTAGGTATTAGACTACACGTAGGCTTATAAAATATCCCGTAAGTATAGGGCTATAGGCTTAGTTTGCTGTAGTCTAGGTGTAAGTGCAAGTATAATCTATTAACTAACTTATTAAATTGTAGGCGATTGCGTAAGGACTAAGTCCTTTCCCTAGTTATTATAAGCTTATATAATAAGCCTTAACTTTTTAAAGGCTTTATTAGTACTAGGGTGCTTAATTTTATTAACAAAGCGTAAGTTAAATATGCGGACGCCTTACGGGATATCTTTCTCCGTTATAACTGTAAAGATACCCTTCTTAAGTAGTCCATTAATCTCTTTGCGTCGTAAATCTATAAAAGGGGTTTCCTATACTAGAACTAATATATCTACAAGCGGAGATTGCCTTGCGGATATTCCTACGGAGGTTAGGTAATTCTTTATTACGGGGTTCTTAGTTATAGGGTGCTTTTAGGGGCATCCTCGGCCACGCTTTACGGTAGGTTTAGTAGGTTTAGTGGGTTTCTAGGGGACTTCTAGGGTAGGTAAGGGTGCTTCTAGTTTATTTAATTCGGTAGTTGCTTCTGGTTTATCTAGTTTAATGGTTACTTTTAGTTCGTCTGGCTTAACATTATGGGTGTTTTTAGGCCGAAAGTAGGGTTTTACAGACGTGCTCCTAAAGCTAGTCGGTCCGCTAGGGAGTTATATATAGTATATTTTGTTTTCTACGGCCAGTAAACGGTAAGGTCCCGTTTAGTTGCCGCTTTTACGCTATATAAGGACTTTAGAATTAAGCGGGAGGTTATAAACTAAGGTTATGTCTAGTCCGTTGCGGTGATATAAGGCGCTATTAACTGCTTATTTAGCCCATAGTTTAACTATTTCGGCTATTACCTTCCGTATTATAGCTGCTTGTTCCGTAATAAATAGGGCAGGAGGGCCTAGGTTGCTTATCCTTGGGTAGGCTCCGTAAACTAAAAGGGTAGGTACTAGTCCGTCCGGGCTAGCGGTGTCATTAACGGCTTTTACGGCCATCTGTAGAGCTAGTTCCTTTTAAATGTCCTTATATTTGTCTATAATAATCTAGTAAGCTCTCTATAAGGTTAGGTAAGCTTACTTAATAAGCCTAATAGACTAATACGCCTTAACTAGAACAGCTTTTATTAATATAGCTATAGCCATAGCATACTGCTAGAATTCCTTACTAATAAAGTTCCTACTAGCGTTATAGGTAATGTACTTAGGGGGTCTAACGTATATATTAATCTAGCAGGTCTATAAAATGTCCCAAGTATATTTTATAGATATATTTTGCAACTAACGGGCGGCTTAATAGTGGGTTGCCTCGTTAATTATATATAATGCTAGGCTGCCGTTAATATATATAATATCTACGTATACTAAGTAGTTAAAATTAAGGTCTTTATAAAGAGTAAACTTAAATCGGCCTAGGGAACGTCCGTATTTCTGGCAAAAGGAGCAGTATTTAGTTAGGTGGTTAATTGCCTTCCTATTAACATCGTTATGTCCAGAGCGTTTAAGGACTCTATATAGCTTTTCAGCTAATAGGTGGCCAAAACGGCGGTGTAGGCGGTGGATCTTAGTACTAGTAAGGTAGCACGGGTTATAGTTAAAAGATTCCTAAATGTAGGTCTATAAAGTCTCTCCCTATATAAGGAATGGGTGTCCAAATCGTCGTGTAATTGGTAGGCTAATATGCTTGCTTCCTAGGGCAGTTATAGGGCCAATTAAGGTATCTATAACATTGTTATAGTAAACCTATAACCTATCTATATCCGCAAGGCAAAGTAAGAAGGGGGTGTCTGCTTTTACTATGTGGAAGTTAACTAGGCTAATTGGGGTCTTAACTGTAACTAATCTAATTAATATGGTTGAGCCAATGCCGAATTAGACGTTTATAGCCCCAGTTTACGTAGTATTAATATCCGTATTGTCATTTACAGTAGTTTTATATATAAGGTATTGTCTATAACCTACAGTAGACTTCTTAGAGGCACCTATATCAATTATAACACTATAGAATTCCTTAGGGGTATAGCGTTCTATAGTAATATATGCAAATAGGTCCTACTTATAATCTATAACGTTTATAACGGGGGTGCTTACGGAATGGTTTTTGGGCGCAACTAAGTGTATAAAGGAATGGTCGGCTAATACGGTCGTAATATTAAAGGCTTAGCTATCCGTAAAAGGTCTAAAAGTAGTTAGGAATGTCTCTAAGGTCTTTTATTCCTAAGCGTCTAAGTTAAAGTCAATTATAAGGGCTTCTATTAACTTATTAGGGGGCTCTTCTACTTCCTTTCCTTCGTATTCTAAAATAAACTAGTTAATACGGCTATTAAGTCTCTTCCTAGACTTATTACGTTCTTCCTAGGTATACCTTATAGACCAATATCCTTCCTTACCACACACGAAGCACTTTTGGCTAGTTCGTCTATAGGGGTATATTTTTATACAGGGGTTGCTATGGGGGTTATAGGTAGGACTTAGTCGGTATAGGTGCTGCTAGCGGTAGTGGCGGTCTATAAAGTAGACGTCTAAGTCTGTTTATAGATATTAAATATCCGCAATAAAGGCTTAAGTACTGCCTTATAGGTTTAAGACTTTATACATTATAATAGAGGAGCGTAGATTATTAATAAGGCTAGTTAAGGTGTCTATAGGCTTATAATAGGCGTACTTATAGGGCTCTACTTCCTAGTAGGCCGTAATAAGTTTAT
>Ga0307515_10016292_pt1 | contig 13619 bp, 14 predicted proteins | sample 17_EM_MG_FD_194513 | JGI IMG/M metagenome (GOLD analysis project Ga0307515, IMG submission 194513) | Populus trichocarpa ectomycorrhiza microbial communities from riparian zone in the Pacific Northwest, United States - 17_EM | ecosystem: Host-associated > Plants > Roots > Unclassified | place...
TCGCTAGCTGCGCTCTATGTACATAGTAAGGGTGGCAAAAAGGCCACACGTGCTGTACAAACAAATAGAGCAAACATACTAAGTAGAGCATATGAAGGGCGGGCCGTCCGCCCGACCCTAAACGCGTATCACCGCCTTGCGGCAATAATCATATACTCAACAGAGACCACACGTATTCGTCTCTGCGCGAAAGCTGTCAGCCCGTGTGCATCGATTCAGTGACGGGTAGTTCACAAATGAAATAGTGTCAGAAATTTCCGACAAATGTTGGACAGTCTACGCGAGATAGGATCTGTCAGAAAACGAAAATGGAGCGACGCGCGCAGGGGTTGGTCATAGTGTCGTTGTAGAAGGAAAACATGATGAAGAGGAGAGGATCAACCGTGAGATATATATGGGCAAACACCGCACTGTCGCGTTCATTCACTGAATACCTCAATAAATCCACAAGTGCATTCGGGCTGTCTCATGTTGTAAATCGTGCGTGCATGGCGGAATTAGCGAGGTAGGAAGAATTGAGAGAGCGCTGTGGAGGACTGTTCTTGAACCTAAAAGCAACATAATATCCACGATGCACGAGACAGAGTAGACAAATCTCCCAGCGGACTCCGGTGAGGTGGTAGTGCACCGACTCATCGTCGACTCGGAAGGAAGACAGGATTACACGGATATATTACGCTATATATGACACTAGTTGAAGAATCGGCAGTATTGTTGGTTTGGTAGAGCGAACATACTACCACAGCCCCTGAGGGCTAGTGCTTTCCCAAGTGGCACGGCCGCTTTCGGGACCAAGCAACCCAGATGATGCATTTGCAATTCAATTGCAGTCTATATCAGGCGTAGAACGGTTCACCATCTCTTGACGAGCGACAAGTTACGAATATTGGCGCCCACGTTGAACCTGCCCACCTCCCACGTTGATTGTGCCCACCGTACTCAACTAGCACTCCGAAACGAGATCTGAAGCCTATCCTTTGCGGTCATGGCTGAACCAAGACCTGCTTTACCCTTCGTCAGTGAGGAGACCCCGCGTCTCAAGTGGTTTGAGGCATTTATGCACAGAAGGTACCAGTTTTCTTGCTGCCTCGTTATTCCTACTGATCGGTCATCAGGGTGGAATTGGAGCAACAAATGTATGCTGACAGCAACATAGTTCACGGACCTGCCACTGATCGTCCAGAAAGGATTTCAGGCCTTCAGGCATTGCTTGAAGGGGCACCCCCTTTACCTGAGCATGAACAGTTGTGGCATCGTGCGATCGAGAAGCTTCTGGAAGGTACTCAAGAAGGTTCGAATCCAATGGTGCGCGATTGAAATTCTGGACTAAAATCAACAGCAGAGCTGCACGCTCGAGCGGAAGAACTAGTAAGCCTGAAGGATCAATTGCAAGCCTTGGGAATGTCCATCGCCAAGGCAGTGAGTGACGGACATTTATTATTAATCACGACACCAACCCCTTTCCATCAGGAAGCATGTATTGGTGACCTAAATATTGAGTTTGAAAAACTCGGTGCCACAGAGAGTGTCAACTCGGCTCAAGCCGCCGCAGCGACTTCACACAAAGAGTGGCTTGACGTCAAATCGGTCGATGTCAGTGTCCAAAAAAACCGGTCCAATTTGTTTTCTTCCGGTAAAGCTCTAAAGGAAAAGCTGGAAAAGTTGGAAACCGAGAAAACACTGAAATTAAAAGAAGCACTCGAAAAGTGTCACGATCAAGGTGAACCGAGAAAGACTGATCACCAGACCGGCCTGATCTAGATTTTTCAGGTTTGAGATATCGCCGTACAGTGATTCAGCAGCGAGAGAGCCAAGAACAATTCCTGGACGCAATCCCAGACCGAATCCAGGTGAAACTGCTATCGTTCGTTCGGATCTTAATTGACTTACAAGCACAGGAATATGGGACTGAATACTGGACTGCTGTGTGTGACATAAGCATGGTTATGGAGACATTTTCAAACTACCTTCGGTATGCCGAGGAGCGATAATGGGACTGGAAGCCCTTGCGACTCATTATATTCGCAGGAATGTATCAAGCACTTGCAATTCTTCTGGATCGGCACTCTGGGCATCGGCCAAGAATATCAAACCTCTTGTTGATGCAAACTTCCACACGGAGGCCATTGAGTTTGCATATCACCAATCACCTATCCGGTTTTCACCAATCTACTATCAAAATCCTGGATTTGCGTCACCCCCTCCCAGTGGCCAAACAATCCTGTTTGGATGTTCACTAAAGCCTCGCACCGTTGGAGAACTGAAGAAAATTCCTCCTGTTTTGGAATATCTTTTGGATTCAATTCGTGGTTGGCCTGATTCTGATGTTTTCTATAGAGTAGGTCAAAAGCACAGAAATTGTACAACTAACTCACTTTATTGTAAGTCAGGAGAACACTGGCCTTTGATGGATGAGATTGAACAAGCGTGGAGGGGTGTGGAGGAAACTGATCGTGCTTTCATTTCAAGGCTTGACCAATTCGATATCAGGCACCTCATTCTGGTATGTTTGCTCCGATACACCAATACAGGAAGCTAAGAGACCCTGCAGGAATACTTCTGGGCTCTTCCAAAGCCAGTATTGTCAAATGATGATATTGCATTGGCTCTGAAAGAACCACGCGACCCGCCAAAGCAGATTTGGGATACTTGGAGTAAAGACCCCATCAAGGCAACTGTCCTCCGGGCCCTATTTTCCTGTCAGGTCAGGTTAGGTGGTAAACATTTTTTGGGTAAACAGGTGTCTGATGCTCTGAATCAACGCCGGGTGTGTTTACTTTGTTCCTATTTATTGCAAGTGGAGGGAGTACATAACTAAAATCCTTTCAGGTCGATCCCAAAATTGACGATGTTCTCTTCTTACTTTTCCATCTATCCCGACTGCTGGAGGTCAGTTGTTAGCAGTGGTCAAATGTTCAAGGGAAAATCTAGTAACCAGGTCGTGTCATGAAATTCCTCCTGGTGCTTCGTGTTGTGTTATGCATGCAAAGCGATCGTTCATAGCTTGATTACGGACTGGGATTATCTGCGGCATTACATTTAGTTTCCAATATTGTAACTTCCCTTACCAGGAATATTCTGAATTGTGCTTTGAAATCATTTGCAACTGAGTACTTTTTACGAGTGCGAGGATCGAGACCAGTATTAGGTTTTCCAATCATGATTTGATTGGCATAGTATCCTGTTGTAATAGTTTCCACACCTATGCACCGCGACATTGGGATTTTAGAAGTGATCCCGACTACTTGATATGCACTTTCAGTTGCAATTAAGAGGACTAGAATCCGGGAAATGGCCGGATTGTGTAAACAGTGCCTCCGAAGTATTATGTATGACCTACCCAAGAGCAAAGAGAAAGAAGCTCACAGCCATCATGATCTGTACATCCAAAGAAAACCATAGTACCACACATGACGGAGGATGAATGCTCCATAGAACGAATAAGCATGATGAATAGAAAATTCTATTGATTGGGAAACAGAAACACACATGACCAATAGGAATGTGGATGGGGAGAGCAGTTGACAATCAGAAAGGAAGAACGAGTCCAGTGAGTAAGGCAGGAGGCCTTGTGTAGTGAAATTATCATCTCCCAGTACAGATAGGCAGACCCGGCTCAGATGGAATACCTACCCACCCCTTGGATGGTGAGGGGGTCTGGGTCCATCTGGGTTCAGGAGGGTCAATTGACCGACATCCATCCAGAAATGAGGGGATTAGTGAAGACTGTAATATAGTACTTTTTGTACATGACTGTATGCGTGCTGATTCCTCAGGTCGGTTTATCCCCTGACTGATTGTCCATATCGGACGACTGAGATGACCTCAGGTACAGAGATACCTCTCTGATAGAACCCTAGGACAAGCTAAGGAGAAAGGAAAATGTATTGAGGTGAACCCTCTCGACTTTAATTATGCGTTCAGTATACGCGGGTGACGGGGGGTGCACTATTGTTCGCGAACTGATTTATGCAGCGATTCGATACTCATTAGCGGGGATTACCCCCAGAAGGACTCAAGGAGACTGACCAAGGGGGACTCTTGCAGTAGCGTCATCAAGATGCTCGAGCCTCTCCTCCCCTTGAAATGTACCCTCCCCAAGCCACACTGCCTTTCTTGACGTGCAGTTCTACCTTCTTCTCTAAAGGGAGCAAAATGGAGTCTTCCGCAGTCTGATACAAGGTCAAACGAAGCTTGGAGGAGCGTCTATGACATTTGGTAACACAGAATAGCCCGGTTGAGAACGCCATATGCGAGTTCCTGGCGGTTTGTTCGCGAGTCTGGCGAGAGACAAGAGGGTGGGTCCCTCCGAGGAGGTAGAAATGGGCCAACTTCTACCAATGGTATATCTGGTGTCACGTGCGTAACTTCATCAGAGGTTAATGTCGTAAGGTGGCGTGCAAGCTGATTGTTCCGTCGGAGAGAGGGCTCAAGAAGACAAGAAAAGAGTCAGACTCCCTGACCAGCCTGAGAGCGATCCGCACATACACAAACAAATACGAAGACCTGAACTGGTCAGACATATCAAACTCAGACCTACTAAAAAGTATCCTCATTAAATCAAGAACAAGACCAGCTCGAACAACCTTCAAGTGGGTCAAAGGGCATGAGAACAACTACAGTAATATTAAGGCTGATGCCTTAGCAAATGCCGGAAGAGAGAATGACGCACAGATGAGAGAAGATGATGTAGAATGGGTAAACAACCACAAGGCCCTCCAAGACAGTGCGAGACTACAGGATCTAGATGCTAGTCACACTTATAAAGCCCTACTGAGATGGCACACAAGAAAGATACAAGCCATACCACACCAGATAACCCTCGATGAATCAAAAGACAGGATAGAGGCAGAAACGGGCCTATGACCCACCAATGAGAAGCTGCTGAGAGGAATTAATTAAATCGCTAGGTGTCCCACCTCGCCTCAAAGACCACATTAGAAACATGTTAATTGGTAGAATAAAATGCGGACCTTACTGGAACAATATCCCAGGCCACGCTGAGAGGGCATTCTGCTCTTTTTGTAAAAGGACCACAGGAGACGACATACTGGAAACCGAACAACACCTATGGCTATCCTGTGAACACAACGGGCAGAGACAGACATGGGAAACCACAACGAGCATATGGAGGAAAACGACACCCAGAGATTGGCCGGCCTTATCTTTAGGCCTGATTAGAGGATCAGCAGTGATCACTTTCAATGATGACTGCAATAGTGACTCTGAAAGACTATGGATCCTGATTTCTATGACACTATGGGCTATATGGAAATCAAGAAACAAAATTACAATAAACAATCAGGACGTAGTACCAAATGAGACAAAAGAGATACTAAAGGAAATGATATCGAACCTAATAAGGAACAGCTGGATTGCGACGAAATTCATGGAACTAACTAGGAGAACAATTCGACAAAACACACTACGATCCCTCTGGGGCGACGGAAGTTTTGTTGATTTCAATGCAAACCCATACCCGACAATCAACTTTTCTTGATCGGGATGTGGCCAAGCCAACCGGCAGGGAAGGGTTTTAGTGGGTAGGTCAGGCGGCAGGTTGTCCAACGGGCGGTTGTTCCTAACGGCGAGCCGTACTGGAGTCCCACACACGGCGCACGAGCGTCACGGTGCATGATGCATTTCCCTTCTTTCCCCCACCCCCCCCAAAAAAAGACAAGAAATAACGCTTTGGTTCAACGACCCCGCTGCCCACGAATCATGATTCGCTGATTCGGCACGAACAGTCCAAATGGAGCACGAATGACGATGCATGAAGCTATGCCTGATGCCAGGTCAGGGCTCTCGAATCCTTTGGTGCAGGACTACGTTACATGTGCGCGCTTGTATTTACACACCCATGCATCATTCATGGATCCTGCCGCGATATACATCCATACATGCTCCGGCGGTTGTATACATGCAGGATTTTATAATCATCAACGACCAACGACGTTCAACCCCAATCCCAAAAATCTTATCGTAGCCGCTTTATGCTCCTCTCCTTAGTAACGTATATATATCGGGAGAGCCCGTCCAAAGTGGGCGGGTTCGAGTTGACTTGGAGAATGGAAATACAGGAATAGCAGAACAATCACAACAGAAGAGTCGTGTTTGGTTTAGCCAAACAATTACCGGAAGGTGATCGCGGCCGCCGTCCGAAGCCTAACCTTCGCCCGACCATCACTTGGGCTGTTGGACACAAACGACGGGGGCGAATCTCGACGCCGTCCTAGCCGATCTCAAGAGCTCGTTCCTATCCCACTCTCACACGTCCCTCACCCGCTTCGAAACGCGAGTCGCAAACAACCGACTATCCTTGTTTTTTTTTTTGTTTTTGTTAGGGAGGAATATATCCGCGCACGAGGCGTTGTGCAAGTCATCACCTACGTTTCTATCACTTCTTTCTTCTAAATCCAAAGTATACACTCGCGCTCATTCCAATTCCAATTCCTACCAGGTCCAAACCAACCTCGCGTCCAGCCTTCCTGACGACATCTCCCGCCCCTGGGCGGATGTTATCAACAAGGTCATACAGCCTCTCACTTCCCCCTCTGCCAATCGGTGGGAGAAACTCGGTGGTATACAGTGTATCGGTCAGTACGCGCTCTATGACCTTCCTACCAAGGGGTGAATCATATATTGAGGCTAGTACAGCCTCGTCTGTTGGAATTTCTTTACGCGGTCGAGGCAGACGGGTGTCGGCCTCACTCGTATTTGTGCACTCCTTTATCTTGGTGTTCGTCGATGCACACTCACACACGCCACAGCACGTTAGCTGCTTCGTTCAACTCCCATTAGGGCTCACAGACCAACCCTCATTTCTAAACGCTTTGAGGGCGATACCACGGGCCTGTTTCTGAACACTTCTCGGTTGACCCTCTCTTTGTGATGGTATACTGGCGAGTGAGCGGGGTCTTCAAAAGACGCCTTTGGGCTCCTCCTTTGGTTCGCTGATCTGCCGAAGCGACCTAGCTGAAAGAACCTGTTGCCAGTGTTTCTTCCCTTAGTCCAGTTTACTTAGGACTGGCGTTTGTTCGCGAGGACACCATAGATGATAAAGCCGATCGGACCTCTGGTTCTGTTCATTTACGATCTACCACACATTTGAGATTCTGATGGGACCGATAACTCAAAATCCTACTATTCACCTCTTCAAACCGCTCATCAGTCTTCTCGCTCATTCCTCCTCACCTCCAGGTGGCCTCCTCAACATCGACATAGAAGGTTCCTCAGAATTCACCGAAAACCAAGAAAACCATTACAGCATCCTCCGGTACATCAAGAACGTCCTCCCATGCGACGACTTCGACGTCATGCTCCGCGCTGCCGACGTCTTTGGCAAGCTGTTCGTCTACGGCGACCCGACCATCGTCGAGTCCGTCATCGAGATCGAAATCCAGCGCCTCCTCGACTTTATGTCCCGTGAGACCGCGAAGAGCACTGAGACGGAGCGGTTGGTGGTCCTGTCGGGCTCAATGCGTTTGCCGGCAGTGTGGCAGATCTGTTCCTTGGCTTTGTGGATAATGTGTTGAGAGGCTTAACCGTGCCGCTTTGTGATACGAGGGTGGGTGCACACTTCCCTCTATAATTTTTTGGGAGTAGTTTGTTGATAGCTCCCCTGCCACGCCACACAGCCCCGCATACGCAAGCAAGCTGGTGTCCTCCTCGGCACTTGCATCAACATCCTCCGCCCGGACTCGGATGTTTCACCTGCTTCACCAGTGGGGCACATCCTCGGCTTTGCGCTCAAAGGCCTGCGTTCGGCCAGCTCTTCCTCCAATAGCGCCAGGTCCCCGTCCCCTGGTATGGCCCTCGCCATGGGCGGCGGTAGTGGCGTTGGCGGCCAAAGCACATCTGAGGTCCTCCTTGGCACCTTGCAGATCTTTGAGAACCTCTACAGCGCCCGCGCTATGTGGATGTCACCCACGTATAACGAAGTCTGCGAGATGATCTTGCACCTCCAAGGACACCGCGACCCGAACGTCAGAGCTGCCGTCGTGCATGTCCTCCCGACGTGTGCCCGGTACGATTTTGTGCGGTTTACGGCGTCGTATCTCCGACGAACGATGAGGTTTTACTTGGATATTTGGATCAAGGGCAGTGGCGATCGGTCTCAGGTGCGTTTTTGGTTCTTTGCCCAACTTGTAACCAATCGCGTACTCAAGTGGGTTTATTCAGCTAGTTGTATGGGCACTCGGAGCTATTGCCGGCGCAGGAGACATTGAAATTAAGAGCTACATCGAGGGTGTGCTCAAGATTGTCAAGGAATGCCTGCTGGAGCGCGGGAACCCCAAGGCTCCAGCGAGCGACAAGCACCTCTTTGGGTGCATTGCAAACCTCGCGTTTGCGGTCGGACCCACTTGCTCAGGCAATACAACGAGATGTTCGACTTGTTGTTGGGGGGGGCTTTCAATGAACATGTTACTGCTGCGCTCGCGGTGGTTGTGAAGGAGATGCCGTTGTTGCTGAAGAGTGGCAGAGTGAGTCGCCGGTACTCTCACCTAGGGTATGAAGTTGCTGACGGTCTCACAGCTCGACTGCTTGATCGGATATGTACCGTCCTCTCTGGACAGCCGTACACTGTCGTTGGGGCACCAGTTATACCTGCCCCACCGACAGCCGAACTGGTGAGACTTTCTCGATTTTGTTCCTCGCTCAGTTCACCGATACTTTTTTCCAGCCACCAGCACCCGCAACAGATGTCCCTACCCTCATACTCGCACTCGACACCTTGCAAACGTTCAACTTTACCGGGCACACCTTCGCGCGGGTCATTCAGCCGTGTGTACTGCCCTACCTGAACCACGACGACCATGATCTCCGTCTCAAGGCGTGCGAGACGTGCTGCGCCCTCCTGGGAGGGAATGACGAGACTAAGGGCAAGAAGAAGGCAGCCAGCCCCAGCTCGAGTTCCGGGGGGGTGCGCCTGGTGGAGGCGATAAGACGGTGGTGCATCATCAGAGTAATGAGAGCGTTGGGTTTATCGCTGAGGTGTTACAAGCGCTCATTGGGGTTATTATCGTTGTAATGGTACGGCGGAGTTCCTTTCTTTTTCTTCCATGACGGCCTCGGTTGGGTGAGATTTAATCAGTGTTGATGGTACTTTATGCAGACGACCAGATCCGCGCCCGGCACCCTGAACGACTCGATAAAGATTATGATCGCCACCTCGCGCAAGTGGAGAATGTCCGACTGCTGTTCATGATCCTCAATGATGATTCGTATGCGGTCCGCATCCGTGCTGTGAGGATAATCGGAAGATTGGCAAATATGACCCCTGGAGCTATCATGCCGAGTCCGCGGAAGGGGCTCATTCAGCTCTTAACCGAGCGGGAGTATAGTACGGATGTGTGCGTCCCAGCCACTTCTGAGTCGTACTGGAACAAGGACTAACCGCGAGTCACAACACAATAGACAACGAAGGGTCATGACTGCTCAAGTGCTCACTGCCCTTCTTTCGGCCACTGACCGCCTGATCAAACCATATGCGCACTCTCTCATCAACTTCTTCCTTCCCAAAGCCAGAGATCCCCAACCCGTCGTATCCCGACACATGATTGAGAGCATTGGGCTGCTGGGAAGCGTAGCGGGCGGAGACCTTGTCCCCTTCGTCGACGAGATCCTCCCACTGTTCATCAACGCACTGCAAGACCCACAAGCGTCGAACAAGAAGAAAGAAGCAACGCTCCGCGCTCTTAGTCAGGTCTGTGCGCATACGGGGAGTGTGGTCGACCCGCTCATTCGGTCTCCGGAGTTGTTTGGCGTTTTTCGAAAATTTTTGGTGGGCGATAAGGTTGGGATTGAGATGAAGCGGAAAGTGCTACAGGCTGTGGGCGTCCTTGGTGCGCTCGACGATATACCCGAAAGGTACGTTTTATCCGACTTGTCGACGCCATTGAGCGTGGAGGTGGCCTTGCCCGTTCCCATTCACACAGCGTGTACCGGACTCTGAATCTAAAGCGGCCGTCAAGACTGCGAGTATCTAGAACGCGCGATAATGAATATCCCACGAAGGGTGATGTTCCAGCCGAACCACACGTCACCGGAGACGGTGAGATGGTCGAGCTCGAGGATGGTGGGTGCGGTGTGGAAACGCTTTTGGATGGTCTCTAGTACCCAACGATGGCCTTGGAGGAGATATAGCTCACAGGACGTGGAGAAGGCCGACTCGTCGCAAATGTCGCTTCAATACAGTGCATCGCGCTAGAAGAGAATGAGGCGGAGCGTACAACACTTGTGTTAACCTTAGCTCAGATCAATGGGGTTTAAGGGCGTGCGTTTGATATAGACCAATCCATTATTCAATTCCTCTACACTTACTACAAGCACGTTATGGGTCGTGCGGAGGTCCACATGGTTAGCCAAACTTATCGTAAACGCGAGAGGACCCTATTGCGTCTCCGCGCGAAGGACGTCAGCTTGTGTGTATCGATTCATTGACGAGCAGTTTTGCTTGCAATCAAAAGAAATAGTGCAGAACTTTCCGCGCCGCCGTCTGTACGACGCGACGAGAAAAATCGTGCTTCTTGGGGCCCGCTACAAGCACGTAGGGATACAAGACGAGCCCTGGAGCCTTTTATAACCGTCCATCAGATATAATGGCATCGGAGCTCGAAACCTGAGACATCCGGAATTTCCTACTTCCGACATATACTGTTGAAATCTGCCATAAATGGAGAGACTCGCGTTGGGGTTGGTGATATGATAGCGGACGTGCACCTGATGGTCAGGCCCAAAAATTGGCGTGAGTAATAAGCGATACAAACAGACAACTAACACAGGTGTTGCAATAGAATACACGAGGTAATATATAAATCCTAACATCATTAGCACGAAAGCAGTGCTCGGTGGCCTTTGTCGCAACGAATATAGCCTGTCACTCGTTCGACTCCCGTGATCGCGTTCATTCACCGAACCCTACAATACATTCACAAGTTCCTGCAGGCTGTCTCATGTTGGGTGTCGTGCGTGCGAGGCGGAGTTAGCCAGTCAGAAAGAATTGAGAGAGAGATGTGAAAGACAATTCTTGAACCCAAAAGCAACGAATACCCACGATACACGAAACAAGGCAGACCGATTTCCCATCGAACTCCGGCCAGGTGGTAGTATAATACTGTGGAGGCAACCGCCTCATCGTCGACTTGGAAGACAGGCAGGATTACACGAATATCGTTAGTATGATACTAGTGGAAGGATCTGAAGTATTGGTTATTTGGAATTGCGAACATGCTAAGGGTTGAATGCACAGCCCCTGAGGGCTGGTGCCTGCACGACTGCTTTCGGGACCAAGCCACCCAGGTCACACACTTAGAATTCAATTCCAGTGGACGGATAACGGTTCCCGATCTCTTGCCGGGCTATAGGTTACGAACATGGCCGAGATTGGCGCCGAGATTGAACCTGCCCACCTCCCACGTTGACCACGCCCACCGTACTCCACTAGCCCTCTGAAACGAGTACTGAATACTATCCTTAGCAGTTATGGCTGAACCAAGAACCATTTTACGCATTGTCAGTGAGGAGACTGCACGCCTCAAGTGGTTTGAGGCATTTATGCACAGAAGGTACCAGTTTTCTTGCGGCCTCGTTATTCCTACTGAATCGGTCATCAGGGTGGAATTGGAGCAACAAATGTATGCTGACAGCAACATAGTTCTCGAACCTGGCACTGACTGTCCAGAAAGGATTTCAGGCCTTCAGGCGTTGCTTGAAGGCGTACCCCGTTTACCTGAACGTAAACAGTTGTGGCATTGTGCGTTCGAGAAGGTTCTGGAAGGTACTCGAGAAGGTTCGAATCCAATGGTGGGCGATTGAAATTGTGGACTGAAACCAATGGCAGAACTGCACACTCGAGCGGAAGAACTAGTAAGCCTGAAGGATCAAATGCAAGCCTTAGGAATGTCTATTGCCAAGGCAGTGAGTGACGGACATTTATTATTAATCACTACACCGATCGATCCCTTTCCATCAGGGTCAGGAAATGTATTTTGGTGACCTAAATATTGAATTTGAAAAACTCGAATCAACAAAGAGTGTCGACTCGGCTCAAGCTGCCGCAGTGACGTCACACAAAGAGTGGCTTGACAACAAATCGGTCGATGTCAGTAAATCGGTCGATGTCAGTGTCCAAAAAAATCTGTCCAATTTGTTTTCTTCCGGCAAAGCTCTAAAGGAAAAGCTGGAAAAGCTGGAAAAGCTGGAACACGAGAAAACACTGAAAGGAATTGAGGCATTCAGGGAGTATTCCAATCAAGGTGAACCAAGAAAGGGTCATCACCAAAACCGAGCTGATCCAGATTTGCCAGGTTTAAGATATCGCCGTACAGTAATTCAGCAGCGAGAAAGCCAAGAACAATTCCTCAACTCAATCCCAGACCGAATTCAGGTGAAACTGGTGTCGTTCGTTCGGATCTTGATTGACTTGCAAGCACAGGAATATGGGACTAAATACTGGACTGCTGTGTGTGACATAGGCATGGCGATGGAATCATTTTCAAACTACCTTCGGTATGCCGAGGAGGGATGATGGGACTGGAAGCCCCGACGACTCATTATGTTCGCAGGAATGTATCAAGCACATGTAATTCTTCTGGATCGGCACTCTGGGCATCGGCCAAGAATATCAAGCCTCTTGTTGATGCAAACTTCCACACGGAGGCCATTGAGTTTGCATATCACCAATCACCAATCCGGTTCTCACCGATCTACTATCAAAATCCTGGATTTATGTCACGCCCTCCCAGTGGCCAAACAATCCTATTTGGATGTTCACTAAAGCTTCGCACCATTGGAGAACTGGAGAAAATCCCTCCTGTTTTGGAATATCTTTTGGATTCTGTTCGTGATTGGCCTCAAAAATATTTTGTCTATACAGTAGGTCAAAGGCACAGAAATTGTACAACTAACTCACTTTATTGTAAGTCAGGGGAATACTGGTATTTGGTGGATGAGATCGAACAAGCCTGGACAGGTGCGGAGGACAGCGATCGTGCTTTCATTTCAAGGCTTGACCAAGCCAATGTCAAGTACCTCATTATGGTATGTTTGCCCCGATACACCAATACAGGAAGCTAAAAGACCCTGCAGGAATACTTCTGGGCCCTTCCAAAGCCAGTATTGTCAAATGATGATATTGAATTGGCTCTGAAAGTACCATACGACCCTCTAAGCCTGATTTGGGATACTTGGAGTAAAGACCCCATCAAGGCAACTGTCCTCCGGGCCCTATTTTCCTGTCAGGTCAGGTTAGGTGGTGACTATTTTTTGGGTTATCAGGTGGCTAATGCTCTGAATCAACGCTTAGTATGTTTACTTTGTTCCTATTTATTGCGAATGGAGAGAGTACATAACTAAAATCCTTTCAGGTCCCCTACAGAGTTGGTGATGTTCTCGAATCACTTTCCAGACGTCCCAACTGCTGGAGGTCAGTTGTTAGCAATGGTCAAAATGTTCAAGAGAAAATCTAGTAACTGGGTTGTGTCATTTCAACGCCACAGTCCTTCTGGTGCTTTGTGTGGTGTTATGCATTCAAGCGATCTTTCATAGCTCTGACTACTCGGATTATCTGCAGCACTAGCTTTAGTTTCCAATATTGTAACTTTGTATACAAGGAACAT
>Ga0307515_10016293_pt1 | contig 13619 bp, 17 predicted proteins | sample 17_EM_MG_FD_194513 | JGI IMG/M metagenome (GOLD analysis project Ga0307515, IMG submission 194513) | Populus trichocarpa ectomycorrhiza microbial communities from riparian zone in the Pacific Northwest, United States - 17_EM | ecosystem: Host-associated > Plants > Roots > Unclassified | place...
GCTTGTGAAGTGAGGAGGCGTGTTGCATGGGCGAGAAAGGCGATGTGACAAGACTAGTGATCCCGCGCCGCGCCGGCTTGATCGGCATCAAATCCGATGCTTGAAGGCGGGGTCGCCAGCGTGGGGTTGCTCGAATCTGGCCCGCTGATACACGCCAGACACGGATCGTTCACGCTGTGTTACTCAGCGACGCACGCTGTTGGCACCCTGTTGACATGTGATTTTTAAGCTCCTGTTCATTCGATACACACCTTGATGCCGGAGCCCACACCATGCTGAACGCCGCCACGATCACCCCGAGCCTGAACATGCCGCATCGGTCTGCCGTTCACCAGCAGGCCGACCGCCCCCTGGCTGCTCCGCGGGCATCGGGCACCAGCCAGCGCATTGCCGATGCGCTGAAGCTCGTGGGCGACACGCTGGCGGTCACCCGCCGGCTGCTGCACGCCGGTGACAAGGTCTACCAGGCCGGCGAGCGTTTCGAGTGCCTGCACATCATCAACTCGGGCATCTTCAAGATCGTCAACCTCTCGGCCGATGGGCGCGAGCAGGTCGTCGCGCTGCAGTTCAAGGGCGATTGGCTCGGCTTCGACGGCATTGCAGCCGGCCACCATGGCTGCGATGCCATCGCCATGGACACCGGCGAGGTGTGGACGGTGCGCTACGACAAGCTGCTGCAGGCCTGTGCTCAGCAGCCGATGCTGATGACCGTGCTGCATGGCGCGATGAGCCGCGAGATGACGCGCGACCGCGACTCCATCTTGTCGATCTGCACGCTGCCGGCCGATGCCCGGGTGGCGGATTTCCTGCGCAACTGGGCCGAATCACTCTCCGACTGCGGGCTGCGCCACGACCAGATCACGCTGCGCATGACGCGCGCCGAGATCGGCAACTTTCTCGGCATGAAGCTTGAAACAGTGAGCCGCGCGCTGTCACGCCTGGCACGTGAAGAAGTGATCTGCTTCAGCGAGAACGGTCGCCGCGACGTTCACATCCCCGACCTCGCTTCGCTCGAGGCCTTCATTCAGCGCTGCGTGGCGCCGCAGACGCCAGCCACGATCCAGTGAGCGCTCAGCGTTCGGCGAGCTGAACGGCCGCGAGCGCCTGTGTCATGGCCGCCTGCAGCTCTTCGCGGCTGTAGGGTTTGGCCAGCAGCTCCCACGAGGCGGGAGCGGTCTGGTTGATGTCGAGCAGCTCGGCTGAGAACCCCGACACCAGCAGCACCGCCACGCCGGGCCTGCGCGCAAGCACCTCGCGGGCGAGATCTGTGCCGCGCATGCCGGTGCCCAGGGCCACGTCGCTGAGCAAGAGGTCGAATTCGGCGTCGGCCGTGAGCCCTTGCAAGGCCTGCTCGGCATTGGCGAACGCGGCCACCACGCAGTCGAGCGCGGCGAGGAACCGCAGTGCCACCGCGCGCACCTCGGGCTCGTCTTCCACCAGCATCACGCGCAATTTGGGCGGTAGCGCCCGCGTTGCCGTGGGGGTTTCGCCGGCATTCGGCGCCGCCCCGTGACGCGGAAGGTAGAGCGTGACGGTCGTGCCGACGCCGGGGGTGCTGTCCAGCGTGACCGCACCTTTCGATTGCTTGACGAAACCGTAGACCGTGCTCAGGCCGAGGCCCGTGCCGCGGCCGCTTTCCTTGGTGGTGAAGAAAGGCTCGAAGGCGCGTTCCTTCACTGCCTCGGACATGCCGGCACCGTCGTCGGTGATCGAGATCGACAGGTAGCCCGACGCCGCCCGTTCGTCGGGTGCGAAGTCGCCATGCAACTCTGGCGGCAGGCTGCCGATGTCGCTGCAGGCGAAGACCAGCTTGCCGCCACCCGGCATGGCGTCACGGGCGTTGATCGCGATGTTGAGCAGGGCCGATTCGAGCTGCCCCGCATCGGCGAGGCCGGCAGGGCAGCCCGGCTCGGCCTGCACCTCGATGCGGATGCGCTGGTCGACCGTGCGTCGCAGCATGTCTGCCAGCGAGTGCAGCATGGCGGGCACGTCGATGCGGCTCGGGCTCAGCACCTGCCGCCGCGAGAAGGCGAGCAGCTTGCTGGTCAACTCGGCGCCGCGCTTGCTGGCACGCGTGGCGGCTGCCACCAGCTGCTGCGTGTGCGCATCGTCGGCAATGGCGGGCACCTCTTCCAGCACCTGCAGGTTGCCCTGGATCACCGTCAGCAGGTTGTTGAAGTCGTGGGCGATGCCGCCGGTGAGCTGGCCGACGCTCTCCAGGCGTTGCGCGTGGCTCAGCGTCTCTTCGGTCTGAACCCGCTGCAGCGTGGCGGCCAGCAGGTTGGACAGCGACTCCAGGAAGTGGACCTCGTCGTCACCGAAACGCTGGGCCTGTTTGGACCGAACACTCAACACGCCCACGCGCTTGCCCCGGTCTGACAGCGGCACGGTCAACGCGCTGACGAGGCCAGCGGCCAGGTAGTGCGGCGGCACGGTAAAGCGCTGCTCGATACGGTAGTCGGGGATGACCGTGTGCTGCGCGGCAGCCATGGCAAAGCCTGCCGGCGTGTCGGCTGTGTTGAGCATGTGCGTGCCCACGCCTTCTTCGGGCAGCAAGCCGGCACCGGCGGCAACAAGGAACTCGAGCTGATTGGGCTCGAGGATGAACAGCACCGACATCTCCACCTGCAGCGCCTCCACGGCGACGGCGCACACCTGCTGCAGCAGCACCTGCGGGTCGCGCGCGTCGACGGCCACGCGGCCCATCTGTGCCACGTACTCGCTGTATCGCGCGCGCTGCAGCGCCTGTTTGACGCGCGGGTAGGCGCCGATGCCGCGCACGGCCACCACGACCAGCGGCACCGCGCTGTCGTGAAGCGGGCTGAGCGCGATCTCGACCATCACTTCGCTGCCGTCGAGCCGCTTGGCGACGAGGTCCATCTGCGTGCCCATCGGTCGGGCGCGTGGCTTGTGGGCGTAGGCGTGGCGGTACTCGGCATGGCGCGGGCGAATGCTGTCGGGCACGAGCACGTCGACGTTCAGGCCAACGAGCTGCCCGGGCGTGTAGCCGAACAAGGTGTCGGCCGCCGGGTTGGCGAGCACGATGCGGCCTTGCGCGTCGACCAGCAGCAAGGCGTCGGGGTAGGCGCCGAAGATCGAGCGGAAGATGGATGGGTCGACGCCGGCCGGCAAGCCCTCGGGGCCCAAGGGCGTGCTCATGACGTCGTCACGGGCGGCACGAACACATAACCCGCACTGCGGACGGACTTGATGATCTGCGGGTCTTCGGGGTCGGCCTCGATCTTCTTGCGAAGTCGGCCCACCTGCACGTCGATCGTCCGGTCGAAGGGCGCTGCCTCGCGGCCACGAGTCTGCTCGAGCAGGAAGTCACGCGACAGCACGCGCCCCGGGTGAGTGGCAAAGGCGCTCAACAGGTCGAACTCGCCCGAAGTCAGCGTCACTGTGGCGCCTTGCGGGCTCTCGAGCCGCCGAGCAGCGGTGTCGAGCTGCCAGCCGGCAAAGCGCAGCACGGTGGACGTGGCCTGTGCAGGCGCCTGTGCCACAGCGGCCGGTGCCGACTCGATGCGGCGCATCACCGCCTTGACCCGCGCGACGAGCTCGCGCATGTCGAAAGGCTTGGTCACGTAGTCGTCGGCACCGATCTCCAGGCCCACGACCTTGTCGACCGCGTCACCACGGCCGGTGACGATCACCAGGCCACAGCGCCAGTGCTCGCGCAGCTGGCGGGCGATCACGAAGCCGTCTTCACCCGGCAAGCCCAGGTCGAGCAGCACGAGCGACGGCGGGTCCGACACCATCAGCGCCATCAGCGCGCGGCCCGAATGCAGCGGCGTCACGCGATAACCGTGGCTGGCCAGGTAGTTGGCCAGCAGGGTGGTGATGTCGACGTCGTCGTCGACGATGGCAATGTGGGTGCTTGTCACGGGCCGTCTGCGAAGGGGACTGGGGCATCCCGCCCGGCCGGGCGAGGGTGCCTAGGTTACCTGTTTCGCATGGGCCCACAAACCTCAGGGCACGAGCCTGGCCGTGGCGGTCTCTCCCTGAGGCCTCCCTCCCGGGTGAGGCCACTCAACGAATGATCAGCATCGGCGTCTTGCAGCGCGCCATGACGCCGTGGACCACCGACCCGAGCACCAGCGAGCCAAGCGTCGAGTGGCCGTGCGAGCCCATCACGAGCAGATCGAAGTCGCCTTCCTTGGCCGCGTTGGAGATTGCCTCTGCCGCATGGCCGGTGGTCTGGATGGTGTTGACGGTCCAGCCGTGCTGGGCGGCGAAGGCCAGGACAGGATTCAGCACCTCGTCGGCCTTCTCCTTGTAGTAGCCATTGATCGTTCCGCGGTCGATGAAGTGGCTGACCTCGTGGGGCAAGGACGTGACCACCGTCATCACGGAGAAGCGATTCTCCGGGCCGATCAGTTCGTCGTGAGCCGCCAGGTAGGCCAGCATGTGCTTGGTGAATTTGCTGCCATCGATAGCCAACAGGATTTTCATGGTGTGCCTTTCAAGGTTGCTTGAACAAGGGGCGAGGTTCTCCTCACCTTCATGCGTGGCAGCGTAGGCGGAATGGCGCGCTGCGCCTTGATGCAGCGCAATGTGGATCACGCGTGCAGGGATTCGATGCCGGCGTTGATCCGCCTCAAGGTCTGCGCATGCGGGCGTGCCTAGGCTCCAGCACATGAACACTAGCACCAGCACAAAGCGCCTGCTCGTCGTGCAGGGACACCCTGACGGAACACGATCCCACCTCTGCCACGCGCTGGCCGATGCCTATGTGAAAGGGGCCGAAGGCGCGGGCCACGAGGTGCGCCGCGTGACCGTCAGCGCGCTCGAATTTTCCCTGCTGCGCAGCCAGGCCGAGTGGGAGCAGGGTGCGCTGCCGCCGGGCCTGATCGACGCCCAGCAAGCCATCGCATGGGCCGAGCACATCGTGATCGTGTTTCCCTTGTGGCTGGGCGGCATGCCCGCGCTGCTGAAAGGCTTTCTCGAGCAGGTGGCGCGCCCCGGCTTTGCGCTCGGCAAGTCCGACGGGAAAGGCCTGCCCGAGAAACTCTTGGCCGGCCGTTCGGCGCGGCTGGTGGTCACGATGGGCATGCCAGCGCTTCTGTACCGCTGGTACTTCCGTGCGCACAGCCTGAAGGCGCTGGAGCGCAACATCCTCGGGTTCGTGGGCATCGCGCCGGTTCGCGAAACGCTGGTCGGCATGGCCGGCAACCTGGACCAGAAGCACGCTGACCGCTGGCTGACCAAACTGCAGGCGCAGGGCCGCGAGGCCAGCTGATCGGCGAGCCGCGGCTGCGCGTCACTCGCGTTCCGCAGCCTGCAGAGTTCTCAGAGCGTCGGCTGAACCGCGACGGATCTGGCTTGGACGAAGGCCTGCAGGGCAGGTAGATCCAGTACTTCGATGCAGCGGTGTGCGGCGTCCGAGAAGCCGATCAGGCCCTCGTGCTTCAGGTGCGAGAGCGCGCGGCTGACGCTCTCGACCGTCATGCCCAGCAGCTCGGCGATGTCGTGGCGCGCCAGCGGCAAGGCGACTGCGATGCGTGTGCCCGAGTCTCCGGGATGCGAGCGCTCGATCAAGTCGAGCAGGAAGCGGCCCATTCGTTCGGTGACAGGCAGGCGCCGCCACGCGGTCGCCACCTGGCGGTGCCGTGCCATTTCGCGCCCCATCTCGGCATGCAGCGCCTGCAGCAGCGACGGCCAGGCACGCAGGGCGTTCAGCAGCTCGCCATAGTTGATGCAGGCCAACTGGGTGTCGCAGAGCGCGATGGCGCTCCATTCGCAGGCGCCGCCGGCGATGCCGTCGAATCCGAGCCAGTCGGGTGCCAGATGGAGCGCGGCCACGCGCGTTCGCCCGTCCAGGCAGTCGCGCGTGGTTTTGAGTGCGCCGCGGGTGACGACGAAGAGCGTGGTGAACGCGCTGCCTGACGCGTAGACGACGTCTCCGGCATGCACGAGCCGCTGGGTCACCTGGACGCGATCACGCAGAAGGCTCAACAGTGCAGAGCTGGTCCCAGCGCTTTGCATTGGCGCCCTGTACGAATTCAATGAAATCACGTTCGCTGCCACGGATGACTCTCTCAATCGGCGTGAGTCAGGAACCACGACAGCGCGCCGACGATGATCGTGGCCAGCAGGCCCAGAACGACGAAGCCGACGCCGATCCACTTCAACCATTCGATCCAGTCCATCGGCCTCTCCTGGCTGTCAGCTCCTGAGTGAACCTTGCGCGCTATCGCCTGCAAGTCGACACGCCGAACAGGCTGTAGAGCGGGCAGCTCGCGATCGCACCGGTGATCAGTGGCACCAGGCCGATGAGGCCCCAGTAGCCGATGACGCCGGAGAGGGTCAGGCCGAGCAGCGCAAGCCCCAGCAAGATGCGCAGGCCGCGATCGATGTTGCCGACGTTGAGGGTACCCATGGTGAGCTCCGGTGAACCTGCCCTGCGGGGTGCAGGTGCTGAACGAATCTTCTGCGCGACAGCGGCATCGGACTTTGATTCAGCGCAAGCAATGCGGAGTACGTGCGGCCGAAACTGGCACATCCATCTGACGGGAGACCCCCATGTATTCGCGCATCCTGGTGCCGATCGACGACAGCGCTCCGGCACAGCGCGGCCTCTATGAGGCCGTCATCCTGGCCCGCGCCCTCGGCTCGCAACTTCACTTCTTGCACGTGGTCGACCTGCGCGCGTTGATCTCCAGCGGTGCCGGCTACGCGCCCGTTCCACAGCTGATCGACGACTGGAAAGCCATGGGAGAACTGCTCGTTGCCAAGGCCGTCGAGCAGGCGCGCCAGTCGGGTGTGGCGGCGGACAGGGCGGTGATGTGCGACCCCGCCTTGCGGGTGTGCGACGCCATCCTCGAAGAAGCCAAACGCAGCAAGGCCGAGCTGATCGTGATGGGCACACATGGCCGCCGCGGTCTCACGCGTGTAGCGCTGGGCAGCGACGCCGAACTGGTGCTGCGCGAAAGCCCGGTGCCGGTGTTGCTGGTGCGGGCTGCGGCATGAGCTAAGAAGAAGCTCGAATTCCTGCCCTTGGCTCCGCGGAACTGCCCCGGAACATCTCGTTCCATCACTTCGCGTTCGCCAACGCAACAGCATCCGCCCCGGCCGCGAAGTGCAACCGGTCCGACGTGTCATTCGCGGCATCCCACACGGCTTTTGCCACGTCAAGCGGATCGGTGGTGACGGAGACCTTGGCAAACTCGGCGAACACGCCTTGCACGTAGGCGGCGTACGGTTCGGTGATGAGCCCTTGCATGCGCGGGCCGCCGTTCTCTGCGAAGCGGGTGTCCGGGCAGTAGCCCGGCTCGACCAGCTTGACTCGCACGTTGAACTGTTGAAGCTCGTTCGCGAGCGAAGCGGTGAAGCCTTCGACTGCCGTCTTGCTCGCGGTGTACGCAGCGACCAGAGGGAACGGCGCCAGAGTCGCGCTGGACGTGACGTTGACGATGACGCCGGCCCTGCGCTGCCGGAACTGGGGCAGCACCGACTGTGTCATGGCCATCGCACCAAAGGTGTTGGTCTCGAAGAGCTCGCGCACTGTGTCCATAGGCGTGGCCTCGAACGCGCCCAGCAGCCCGATGCCTGCGTTGTTGACCAGCACGTCGATGGGGCCGGCTTCCGCGACCGCGGCTGCAATGCTCTCTGGCTTGGTGACATCGAGCGCGAGAACGCGCAGCCGCTCGCGGCGGGGCAGAACGTCTTCGCGAGGGGTTCGCATGGTGGCAATGACCTGCCAGCCACGATCGAGGAAGAAGCGAGCGGTCTCGAGGCCATAGCCGGACGAGCAGCCAGTGATCAGAACGGTTTTCATGAGAATCCTTTGTGTGGGGTTGTGGAGTGGGTGAACGATAGCCCGCGAAAACAGGACTGAATACAATTCAGAGTCCACGATTAGTTTGCGAGAGTATCGTCATGGTCGACCCCCTCTCTGAAGTCATCTCGCTGCTGGAACCCGGTACGGTCTTCTCCAAAGGCATCAGCGGTGCCGGCAAGTGGGCCGTTCGTTACTCGCAGTTCGGCCAGCCGAGCTTCTGCGCAGTTCTTGAAGGGTCTTGCCGCTTGATGGTCGACGGGCACGAACCGCTCACGCTGGAAGCGGGCGACTTCGTGCTGATGCCGGCGACACCGGGTTTCACGATGTCGGGCTTCGAGCCGGCAAAGCCGAAGAAGATGGACCCGACGCTTTCGCCGTCGCCCACGGAAGAACTGCGCCGCGGCACGCAGGGTGGTCCACCGGATGTCCGGCTGCTGGGCGGCTACTTCGTCTTCGGTTCGCCCGATGCTGCGTTGATCGTTTCGTTGTTGCCTCAGCTGGTGCACATCCGCGGCGAGAGGCGGCTTGCAGTGATGGTGCAACTGGTCGGAGAAGAGTCACGTGAACAACGTTCAGGCCGCGACCTCGTGCTCGCGCGCCTTGTCGAGGTTCTTCTCATCGAAGCGCTTCGCTCGACGACCGGAGCCGCCGCATCGCCGGGTCTTTTGCGTGGCTTGGCCGATGCGCGCCTCGCGGCTGCCATACGCCAGATGCACGAGAACCCTTCGCGGTCCTGGACGATCGAGCAGCTTGCGAAAGAGTCGGCCCTCTCACGCTCGGCGTTCTTCAATCGCTTCAACCGTACCGTCGGCGTCCCTCCGATGGAGTACCTGCTTGCCTGGCGCATGGCCCTGGCGAAGAGCCTGCTCCGACGCAACGAACATTCACTCGCCGATGTTGCCGAGCGAGTGGGCTACAGCTCCGCAAGCACGTTCAGTACGGCGTTCAGTCGGCATGTGGGGCAAGCGCCGGGAAGCTATGCACGCAGCCACTGATGTGTGCCTTGAGCTTCTTTGCCTGTCAGGAGAGTTTCCGCCGCTGAGTCGTTCAGAGTTCGACGGGTGCAGCGACTTCGCCGGCGAGCCGTTGAAGCGCTGCGTGGTCCAGGACCTGGATCTGCCGGTCCTTGACCTGCAATACGCCATCGGTCTGGAACTTGGAGAAGCAGCGGCTCACGGTTTCCAGGCGCAGGCCGAGGTAGGTGCCGATCTCTTCGCGCGTCATGCGCAGCACCACCGACGAATGCGAGAACCCACGCGCCTGCAGGCGCTGCGTCAGGTTGAGTAGGAATGCGGCCACGCGCTCTTCGGCCCGCATGCCGCCCAGCAGCAGCATCACCGTGTGGTCGCGCACGATCTCGCGGCTCATGATGCGGTGGAACTGGCGCTGAAGCTCGGTGAATTCGCGCGAGAGCTCTTCCAGCTGTTCATACGAGATCACGCAGACCTGTGAGTCCTCGAGTGCGACGGCATCACAGGCGTGGGTGTTGTCGCAGATGCCGTCCAGCCCCAGCAGCTCGCCTGCCATCTGGAACCCGGTGACATGCTCACGGCCGTCTTCCGACATCACGCGCGTCTTGAAGAAGCCGGCGCGCACGGCGTACATGGCTTCGAAGCTGTCGCCGCTGCGAAAGAGCGCCTCGCCGCGTGGCACGCTGCGGCGCAGGCTGACCAGGCCGTCCAGCCGTTCCAGGTCCGGTGCCGAGAAGCCGACCGGCAGGCACAGCTCCCTCAGGTTGCAGGTCGAGCAGGCAGCAGGCACTGAGGTGGACTTGATCGGCGTCATGGTGCGGCGGTGTTTGCGGCGCGGATCGGCCGACCACGGAATTGTTGTGGCCGGTTCGCTGCCCGGGTTTGCGCCAGATCAAGGACGAAACCGCTGTGTCCGCGCTTGCGCGGAGAGGGTCAGCGGCCGCGCAGCCGCGTGCGGAAGGCGGTGAGCAGCTGCTGAAGTTCGCTCGAGCGCTGGATGTCTCGGAGCAGCGGGGGGATCGACAGACCCATCAGCAACGCCGCCAGGGGAATCACGAAGACGAAGCCGACGTACTTGAAGCCGAAGGCACCGACGAGCCCGCCGAGCACGAACATCGCGACCAGCCCGCCCACCGTCTGCATGCGAAGGCGGTTGTGCCGCACGGCCGATGGCGTGGCGGCGTTGGCATGGCTGTTCCAGTAGAGCATCTTGCCGAGCTCCATGCCGAGGTCGGTGATGTTGCCGGTCATGTGGGTGGTGCGGGTGCTGCCGCGCGAGGTCTTCGACGCGACGGCGTTCTGCAGCCCCATCATGAAAGACAGCAGCAGCACGGTGAGTGGCACGGCGAACGGCGTGGTCCAGGTGAGGGTGATGGCCCCCATCAGGCCGAACGGGAACATGAGTGCGGCCTCCAGCAGCAGCGGCAGGGCGTAGACGCTGTGAAGGTGGCGCTGGCGTCCCCAGTTCACCATCACGGCGCAGACCGCCGCGCCCGAGAGAAAGGCGACGAGGGCGCCCATGGCGTTTAGAAAAAGCTTGGTGTCGCCCAGCACCAGCCCATCGGCCAGCTGTGAAGCAAAGCCGGTCATGTGCGAGGTGTAGAGGTGCAGGACCAGGAACCCGCCTGCGTTGACGGCGCCGGCATTGAAGGCCAGCAAGAGCCCCAGCGCGTGATTCGTCGACGGGGCCCGGTGCCTGTGGGTCAGGAGTTGAAGTCTGCGCATGGTGGTGTTCAGTGCAGGTTGTACACCGCTTCACGCGTCCCGGCCAGGAAAGGGGCGGTCTGCACAGGCGAGACAACAGACGATTTGCGCAAATTTGCCAAAGCATTCGAGCGCTCACAATATTCCCGCCGCTGAAACGTCTTCAGTGGCATGGACCCGCCGAACCCAGCACTGATGACCCACCGAGGCCCCGACCGAGATAGCGTCATCACGGCGACGGTTCTGCGCGAGCGCTCGAAGCTGGGAAATTTCATCCGGCGCAGCGTGCGCGACCGGACGGACGCCGAAGACATCCTGCAGGACGTCTTTTACGAGTTCGTCGAGGCGTATCGGCTTCCGGAGCCGATCGAGCAAGCGAGCGCATGGCTGTTCCGGGTGGCGCGCAATCGCATCATCGACCGCTTCCGCAAGAAGAAGGAGCAGTCGCTGAGCGACTTGACCGGCGACGCCGATGACGACGACGTGAGCGCCTACCGGCTCGACCTCGCATTGCCGTCGCTCGACGCGGGCCCGGAAGCGCAGTACGCGCGGCGGCTGTTGCTGGACGCGTTGCAACAGGCGCTCGACGAACTGCCGCCGGACCAGCGCGAGGTCTTCGTCGCGCACGAGCTCGAAGGCAGCAGCTTCAAGGAGCTGGCTTCGCGTAGCGGCGTGCCGGTCAACACATTGCTCGCACGCAAGCGCTATGCGGTCTTGCAGTTGCGCGTGCGTCTTCAAACGGTCTACGACGAACTCGATATCTGAAGGAGAAGAACGATGGCATCAAAAGCAAGATTCCTGGGCAAGGGTTTGATGGTCCTTGCAGCAGTCGCGGTGTTGGGTGGGTTGGTGATGGTGTTGTGGAACGCGATCGTTCCCGACCTGTTCGCCGGTGCCCGCTCCATCGACTACCTGCATGCGCTCGGCCTGCTGGTGCTGAGCCGCATCCTGTTCGGTGGATTCAAGGGCCACGGCGGATGGCATGGCGGCCACCGCCACTGGCGACATGGCGGCCCCTGGAGCGCCATGACGCCGGAGGAGCGCGAGCGCTTCGGCCGTGGCAGGGGCTGTTCTCATGGCTGGGGTGAAGCTCCGAAAGAAGGCCCGAGAGAGGGCCAGAGAGAAGCCCCGAAAGAAGGCAGCGCCGAATGAGCGCCGTGGTGGCTCCAGCCGCGGCATGCAAGCAGCCCGCCGGGGTGATCGCACCGATCGTCGACCTGCGGCGCTGTGAAGGCAAAGGCGATTGCGTGCGGGTCTGTCCCGAAAACGTCTTCCGCATCGATCGCATTGCCGATGCCGACTATCAGGCGCTCGGCATGTTGCACAAGCTCAAGCAACGGGTCCACGGCATGCAGGTTGCCTATACGCCGAATGCCGATGCCTGCCGATCGTGCGGGTTGTGCGTCAGCGCATGCCCCGAGCGCGCCATCACGCTCGGCCGCTTTCAAGGGAGCAAGCCATGAGCGCCGTGACCACACCTGCGCTCGCGCCGTTCTCGCCGTACCAGAAGACCGTCGTCGGGATGCTGGCGTTCCTGCAGTTCGCCGTCATCCTCGACTTCATGCTGATGGCGCCGATGGGCGCGCTGATCATGCCCGCGCTGGCCATCGAGCCGAGCCAGTTCGGGCTGGTGGTGTCTGCGTATGCGTTCAGTGCTGCTGCATCGGGGCTGCTGACGGCGGGCTTTGCCGACCGCTTCGACCGCAAGCGCCTGCTGCTGATCTTCTACTCCGGCTTCATCGTCGGCACGCTGTGGTGCGGCCTGGCGCAAAGCTTCGAGGCGCTGCTGATGGCGCGTGTCGTGACGGGCCTGTTCGGCGGTGTCATCGGCTCCATCGTGCTCGCCATCTCAACCGACTTATTTCCCGCCAACATGCGCGGCCGCGTGATGGGTTTGATCCAGACGGCGTTTGCGGCGAGCCAGGTGCTGGGTATTCCGCTCGGCTTGTACCTGTCGAACCGGTGGTCGTGGCACATGCCGTTCCTGGCGATGGCGGGGCTCGGGGTGGTGGGCGGGCTGGTGGTGAGCTGGCGCATGCAGCCGGTTGCCGACCACCTGAAGCTGCCGCAGGAGCACAGCCCCTGGGTGCACCTGCTGCGCACGCTGACGGTCCCGCGCCACCTGATGGCGTTCGGCACGACGGCGCTGCTGACGATCGGCGGCTTCATGCTGATGCCTTTCAGCAGTGCGTTTGCCGTGAGCAACCTGGGCATCTCGCTGCACGACCTGCCGACGGTCTACCTCATCACAGGGCTGTGCACGATCTTCGTCGGGCCGATGATCGGCAAGGCGGCCGACGCCTTCGGCAAGTTCCGCGTGTTCGTGCTCGGCACGGTGCTGTCGATGATCATGGTGCTGATCTACACGCACCTGGGGCCGGTGTCGCTGTGGGTGCTGATCGTCGTCAACGCCGTGATGTTCGTCGGGATCTTCTCTCGCATGATCCCGTTCCAGGCGATGGTGTCTTCCGTGCCACCCAGCGTTCAGCGCGGTGCCTTCAATGCGATCAGTGCTTCGATCCAGCAACTTGCCGGAGGCGTGGCCTCGGTGATCGCCGGCCACATCGTGGCGCTGGCACCGGACGGCAAGCTGCTGCATTTCGACGTGGTGGGCTACGTGGTCGTGGCCACATCGCTGGTGGCGTTTTCACTCGTGTGGCGCCTGCAGCGCGAATTGGGCACCGATAACGCGCGCTGAGCTGGGTGCGGTGTAGAGCCGCGCCGTCAATGGCATGGCAGGCGCATCACGACAAGCCGTGACGCGCCTGCTTCATGCGCGGCTCAATGCAGCCGTGGGGTCAACGCAAGATCAGCGAAGGCGAGCCTTCAACTCTTCGCTCGCCTGGTGCAGCGCCGCGCGAGTGGCGGGCACGCCGCTCAGCACGTTGAGCAAGCCGAAGTCGTGGATCATGCCGTTGTAGCGCGTGGCGACCACGGTGACACCGGCGGCGTCGAGCTTGCGGGCATAGGCTTCGCCTTCGTCGCGCAGCACGTCTTTCTCGGCTGATTGCACCAGCGCAGGCGGCAGGCCCTTCAGTTGCTCGGTCGTTGCCAGCAGCGGCGAGGCGTAGATCTCCTGGCGTTGCTTCGGGTCCGTCGTGTACGCGTCCCAGAACCACTTCATCATGTTCTTGGTCAGGAAGTGGTCGTTCGCGAATTCGTCG
>Ga0307515_10016294_pt1 | contig 13618 bp, 7 predicted proteins | sample 17_EM_MG_FD_194513 | JGI IMG/M metagenome (GOLD analysis project Ga0307515, IMG submission 194513) | Populus trichocarpa ectomycorrhiza microbial communities from riparian zone in the Pacific Northwest, United States - 17_EM | ecosystem: Host-associated > Plants > Roots > Unclassified | place...
CTGTAGAACTGAATTCTGCTGTTCTCTGATGCGGGGCGACTACGTTTTGTAGGCGCCTCGCCTGCGCCTCGCCTGCGCTAAGCCGGTTACGGCCAGTGCGTCTCTATGGCCTAATAATTGCCCCCCCCTTCTTAAGCGGCTGTCCTTAGCCGACGCTATTATACAATAGGAGTGCTATTATTGTCCTTCTTTAAATAAAAAGTTTTTGACAAATTTAAGTGAATCAGACAATGTAACGATAGGATAATGTAATAATAGGATAATGTAACAATAGGACCTTGTAGAGATCTATAAAGGTAGGAGTTCCCACCTAGGTAGGACATCAGATTTCCCTTCCAATTCATTTTGATTTATTCAGCCTGCGACTCGCCTTCTTCACGACTTCTAATTAACTATGAATTGCAAGCGCCAAGCTGTCGGTCCGCCTGTCGGTGAACCTTCCGTAAGTATTCTTTATACTGGCTTGTAGCTGTCGCTAACCCTGCTAGACGCCGTTGAAGCTCCCACGTTGATCGCAAGCCGCTCCCCTAGCCTTGCTGGAACTAATCTGTCTCCGCTGTGCTAAGTGTGTAGCCACCGCTGGGCGGGCCACCTGCGGTAAGCAGGCTAACCGTAATTGCGGGTACTGCCGACGACTGAATAAGTCGTGTTAACCAGTAAGTCTAAGTGCGTTGGTTTAGGTTCTGATGGCTAACAGACTAGGTCCCTAAGGCCTTCCATGGCCGCCTGAACAAGCTGCTCGCCCTTATTGATAGGGCTGAGCGCCGGCGGGTTGCTGGCGGAGACACGGCTGACCTTGACGCTCGTGTTGCTGCCGCCTAGAAGTCCTTTACGAAGGATGTCGAGGCCTTAGTGCGCACCGGCGCCAAGCACGGTCTCCGCCAGCGCCTAAAAGGCGAAGACTTTCCCCTGCTCCAAGTGCAGGAATTGCAGGCCATCCGTCGTACTCTTGAAGGAATTTTTAACGTAATGCGCGCTTTAGTACGTGTCGTAGCGCAGGTGTTTCGCCGTTGTAGCGTATGCTAACAGTACCTGTAGGCCAATATACCTCCCATCGTGAGGGATGAGGAGGAGGATGAGGGTGAGGAGGATGAGGAGGAGGGGGAGGAGGAAGATGAGGAGGGAGAGGAGGAGGAAGAGGAAGGAGGGGAGGAGAGGGAGGATTCGTTGGAGCTGTAGAGTATCTGTATTTCTGTCGGCGTACTGCCGTTGCTCCGCCGTCGTTCCGTCGTCGCCCCGCTGGTGGGGCGCAATCCCGGTTACAATTAAAAGTTTTTTGTTTTCCCACCTACTTTCTTTTCCGTTTGCCCCTTGGGGTAAAGTGACTATCGTACGTCTCCTTTGCGTCCTCATCAATGTCCTCTGCTGGGACCCATTCGTTATACTCTTTTAGCCAGCCTTTCCACTTAACCAGGTACTGTAGGGTCTAGTTGCGTCCCTTCCTTCCACGTATTTCTTCTACCTCGTACCAATCCTCTTGGTCCTCTTTATCGTCTAGCTCAATAGGCCCGGGTAGAGGGTCTCTAGCAGCGCCCTCACGTTATTTATATGGCTCTAGCAAGCTAACATGGAACACTGGGTAGATACGGTAAGACGTGGGTAGATATAGTCGGTATGCTTACTTTCCGACTAGTTCGGCTATACTAAAAGGTCCAATAAAGCGTGCTATGAGTTTCTTGCTTGGCCTTTTTAGTTTAAGGTTCTTAGTTGATAGCAAGACTAGATCCCCTACTTTGTATGCCTATAGTTGGTGATAACGATCGTAGTATTTCGCCTGCGCCTCGGCGGCGTGTTCCCAGCGCTTCGCTAGCGCCTCGCGTTTGAGGGATATTCTTTTAATCTTCTCAGAGGCGGCTGGAATAGAGCTACTATCGTTCGCCTGGACCTCGTATTCTAGACGTAGGTAAAACCCGTAGCAGGCATAAAACGGGCTTATACCCGTCGTGCTATGTTTAGCATTATTATAGGCGAATTCGGCCAGCAATAAGAGGCCTGTCCAGTTGCTCTGCTTCTCGTTACAGAACACACGGAGGTAATACTCTAAGGTTTGGTTCTGGCGTTCTGTTTGCCCGTCTGTTTACAGGTAAAAGGCCGTACTTAGCCTACGTTTGATCTTCGCAGCAAAGCATAGCTCCGACCAGAACTCACTAGTAAAGATACTGCCGCGATTAGATATAATCCCTCTAGGGGCTCCGAAACGGCGTACTACTTTATTAAGGAAGAGATCCGCAAGTTCGGTTGCAGTAATAGTTTTTACTGTAGGCAGATACAAGGCCATCTTGGTATAGCGGTTAACTATTACGTATATCGCGTTATACACCTTATCGCCTCGTCTGCTAGGCGGTAGGCCTGTAATAAAGTCCATCGTAATCTCCTGCCACGGCTGATCCGGGCAAGGTAGCGCTTGGAGCTCGCTATAAGGGCGATATTAAGGCGCACGCATACGCTGGCATAGATCACAGGTAAAGATGTAGCTCACAACGTCCGTATTTATACTGGGCCAGTAGTACTTGCACGTAAGTAGATCTAGAGTCTTTTTCTTACCAAAGTGCCCAGCTAGGGCATCATCGTGGTGGATCTGTAGGAGTTCTATACGAACTGCTGGGTCTAGGGGCATATATAGCCTCCCGCGGTAACAAAGTAGTCCATCGGAATTAAACTGCTATACTGGCTTCGAGCGGGCGCGTCGACGGCGTCTCGCCGTATCTACGCTGTCGCTGCGCTTTTGCAGCATAAAGTCATCTGTGGTTTAAAGTCCTTTAATAAGCTCGACAACTGTTTCCGTACTAGACTCGTAGGCACTCTCTTAAGCGCTTGCTACTCTGACTTAGGTCCTTATTATACGCTGCTTGACGGCATGTGTGCAGGTTACCCAGTCGAACCGTAATGCTATATTGCTTAGGCGTACCTCCGTCGGGTCGCCAACTTGTAGCCGTAGAAGCGACACCTCTACAGAAGGCTCGCTTTCCTGTATACCTGATAGGACTTTTACCTTGAGTTAGTGGCCCTGCATTCCCAAAGTCCTTTGGAGCAGTGGTAGCATAGTGTCTTCTTCTGGCGGACCCCCTGCGCCTAGGGGTCGCCTTGACGGCGCGTTTGCGGGGTTCATTTTTCCCGCCCTATGCTTAATAATAAAGTCATAGGCAGCTAGGGTTATAGCCCATCTGGCTTGCCGTCCATTAAGGGCTTTTACTTTTATAAAACCCTTTAGATTGTTGTAATCTAAGAGCACTTCCAAGCGGCTTGATAGCCCCTTAATGTAGTGTCTCTAATGCTTGAAAGCCTCTATAATAGCTAGTAGCTCCTGATCGTGGGTCTTATAATTGCGCTCTGCTGGCGAAAGCTTCCTGGACCAGAAGGCTATTGGATGCCAAAGGCCATCTTTAAACAGCTGTAATATGATTGCTGCTAGGCCTTGCATGGAGGTATTAGTCTCTAACCGAGTTGGTAGGCCCGGCGTATAGTGTCGCAGGAGCGGCGCCGTTGTAAAGGCGTCGTAGAGCCGGCGTATCGCCTGCTCCGCCTCCTCTGGCCAATTAAAAGGCCTAGCTTTGCGGCCGTTCTTTGCTCCTTTCAGGAGATCAGTAATAGGCTTCGTAATAGCAGAGTATTTATGGATAAACCGATGATAGAAGTTGGCAAAACCTAGGAAGACCTGGATATCCCTATAGGATTAAGGGCTCTCCCACTTGGTAATAGCTTCTACCCGGCTAGGATCCATCGCTACGCCTTTGGGACTAATAATGTATCCTAGGAACTTAACCTCTCGTACGCCAAACCTGTACTTCTTAAGGTTTGTATACAGTTAATATTGTCGCAACCTACGTAGCACTTCTAGTATGTGGCGCCAGTGTTCCTCTGGATTTTCAGAGAAAATTAGAATATTATTAAGGTAGACTATACAGAAGACGTCTACCAGTCCTAACAAGGCCCGATTAATGTAGCCCTAAAAGGTCGCTGGTCCGTTAGTTAGCCCAAAAGGCAAAACCAAGTACTTAAAGTGGCCGTAGCGCGTGCGGAACGCCGTCTTCCACTCATCGCCACGACGGATACGAAGGCGGTGATACGCATGCGTTAGGTCCAGCTTAGTAAAGATCTTAGAACCTGCTAAGCGGTCTAAGGTCTTACTAATTAATGGTAGTGCGAGACGATTCTTGATCGTCACCTTATTAAGGCCTCTGTAGTCTATACAGAGCCGCAACTTCCTATCCTTTTTAGGTATAAAGAGGATAGGTGCCCCTGCGGGACTAGTACTTGGTCGGATCCAGCCTTTAGCCAAGGCGTCGTCTAAGTACTCCCTTAGGACTTCCAGCTCCTTAGCCGAGAGGTTATAGAGCGGCCTATATAGGGCCTCCTGTCCCTCTTCTAGGTCAATAGCATGGTCGCCCCAGTGGTATTAGGGTAGCTTTCCTGCTTCCTTATAGGAGAAGACATTACTAACTTCCTTTAACTGCGGGGGGAGGACCGGCAAGCTGCCGTCGTCTTGCTTGCTAGGCATCACTCTAGAAGTCAATAGGGCAAAGACCCTAGATTCTGTCTGGAGAGACTCCGCGAAACCCTTAGGGGTTTGTAGCAACAGGGACGAGCTATCTAGCTTCTATCGCCACGCCTTCGCCTCGCAGTTGATAAAAAGTCGGGCCTTCTTTAACCCCGGCATACCTAGGGTGATAGTAGGGGATGCGTTAGCCATTTTATAGCAGATAAGGGTTACTTCCCTAATCTTGCCCCAGCTGTCCTTTATTCTTAGTGGTACCTTATAGGCCTTATAGCAATGTGCCTGAGTCTTGTTTAACCAGGAGTAGGTAGGTAGCTCTGCGTCTAGCGTTTTAAAGTTGCACTCTATAGCAAATCGCTAGTTAACTATATTTACTTTGGCACCGATATCAAGCATTACTAAGGTCTCCTTCCAGGTCTGCTTGGAGAGGACTTCACCTAAGATAGTAATAGCTTCCTCACGATCTAGTGGGAGCTTGCGCCCTGGGGCTGTGAGGGTGCTTAAGGGCGCTTATCTTTTTCCGGTATAGAGGTAGCATTTACGCTGCTAGGCGGTGGTTGATTCTGTTGCTGCACTTTACATTGTCGCCACTAATGTCCTAGCTGCCTACATTTGGTGCAGTTTCCTTTAGGCTGTGTTAAACCCCCGGCGGTATTGCTTCGCCCCGCCGTTGAATCGCCGGCGGTGGTTTTGGAGTCCGCTTTCCCTGAGTTACCCGACTAGGTGGTCTTTGTATTTGAGTTTGTGGCGCGCCTATTACTTTTACCCTATAGGGCGCTTACGCTCTTTTGGTTTTCCTCTAATAGGGCAGCTAAGGAAACTAGCTGGTCTTAAGTCTATGGGAATTCCTAATAGTTGGTAATAGCAACCCGTAGCTCTGGCCGCAGCTTCGCGAATAGGTGTATTATTAGATGCTTTGCATCGTAAGGAGGGTTAATTTGCCCTTCTAAGGAGGTTAGGTAAGCAGCAAACTCGTTTACTGGTTAATCGGTTCGCTGTATTGCCTTTGCATAGGTTAGGGCTATATGGAGTTCTCAATTAATAGGACTTTTGATCTGGTTGAGTAGGAATTCTATAAGCTCCTCCTAGGTGAACTGCGTGTCTAAATGGTTATCTTCGTACTATAGCCAAAGGGTTCGGTTGGTCCCCTTTACATATTGCATAGTAAACGTGACTTTGGTATCCTTATCTATGAAGCCGTCGCGCTCCAGGCGGAACGCCAGCTTTAAGCTATTGCGGAAGTCTTGGTGCTCTTGTATAGACTTGCCATAATATGGAGCAATCTTCTCTATCTTAACGGCCCGTTTTGATGGAGCACCCAACGTGTTAGTAGCCCTCCGCTTAAGACTCGAATGCATTGGGCTACCCCCCAAGTACTCCGATGGGATTGTTTGAGGTTGTAAAGATGGGTTAGGAATGGGAGTCGACGTCGCCTCGCCGCGTTGACGCCGTCTTAGCACTTCCACCTCTTCCCTAAGCAAGTGTAGTTTTCTTTGCTCTAGGAGTTGTAGCTTCTTGTTCTCTAGCCGTTGTATTTCTTCCTGTATATTCCCTTCGCCTATAGCTTCCGGTTCTGTCCGGGACGACATGGGTTCGCCTGTGTCATCCTGGGGTTGCTCCCTAGACTCGGTAGTACGCATTGCGCTGGTACGCCCGCGTCTCGCCATTAGGTCAATAGGCTGCGATGTAGTTGATGAATACAGGTCGTCTTCTCGACAGAGGGTTGCCGTTATGTAGTTGTGGCCTTCGCAGACCGCTATGTTGTCGGGCCACTACCCCTGAAAAGGGATGAGAATTTAGTACTGTTAGGACGCCAAGGTCCTTAGGGTATGTAGTAACGTGACAACAGTAACGGGATGCAAAGAGTATCTGGTTCTTGATGAAGTAGAACTGTAGAACTGAATTCTGCTGTTCTCTGATGTGGGGCGACTACGTTTTGTAGGCGCCTCGCCTGCGCCTCGCCTGCGCTAAGCCGGTTACGGCCAGTGCGTCTCTATGGCCTAACAATGCCTTACAAACCTACTTAATTCCGTTTAACTATTATTAAGCTTTACTATAAGGATAGCAGTTCTAAGCCTTCGCAGAATACCATAAAAAATGCCCTAAAGAAGAGCTATAATTAACGTGCTTTAGAAGGCAACCATAATTCTAATATAATTATAGTAGATACGCCGTAACTATAACGCGGTAGAGGTCGCCTAAAGGGATTACAAAATTGCTAACATTTTATTAATTTTAAAGAGCAATTTGTTGCTACTATTAAGAATAGAGTTAAGCTATTAATAGCCTTTATAACAGCTAAAGAGAAGGCTAACTTTAAACTCGCAAAATAGCTCTAAAAGAAAGGTCGTATTATAACTCCAGGAGCTCCTTTTTAAGCATCTAATAAGTAGGAGATTGATGGCCTTATTATAAGAGAAGTCTTTAAATTTAAGGAGTATAACCCTATTAAGTTTAATAAAGTTTATATCTTTAAGTTAAGAATGGTTAACGGGATTAAAGGCAAAGCTACTAACGCCCCATTTAAGAAATTAAGGCTTATTATTTAGGGTTATAATAATAATGGTAAGGAGATAATTCTTATATAATTTCCTATAATTTAACGAGCTAGTTAGCGAGTTATTATTGCGCTAGCTCCCTCCTTAATAAAGAATAAAATAGCGGTCTATTTATAAGATATTACTTAGGCCTATACTTAATTAGAGATGTACCTTTAGTGCTTAATATTAGCATACCTTTTAGAGTAAATTCGTTACTAATATCCTAAGGATATAATTATGGTTATGCTTAAGCTATTATATAGCATTGCAGAGGCAGGAACCTATTAGTGGGCTACCTATAATAAGCACTATAAAGAGAAGCTTTTAATAACTACTTCTATATTCGATTTATACTTCCTTATTATAACTATAGGAACTCTATTTAGAATTATTAGTATATAAACTAACAATATAATTATCTTAGGAGACGACTAATTCTTAGCTCTTAAGGAAGATAAGCTAGTAAAGGCAAATTTTATAATAAAGCTAAAGAAAAAGCTTAACTTAATAATACTATTACTTTTTAATAGATGTATCCTCTCCCTAAATAAGGATTCTATTGCTTTGCGCTAGAAGGGTTAAGGTAAGAAAATTAATATTATTAACGTTAACTCTTTAAAATAAGAATATATAGAGTAACGCGCCTACGGAGCTTATATTACTTCTATCTATTAACCTAAGGCTTTATTTAATCTCTCTATTGCCGCCTAATACTAGGAACTAACTAAGGATAACGTCCTTACCCTAAATAAGCGTCTCTTTTAGTAAATAAACCATCTCGATTGGGGACTACTTTATATACCTATTAATCTTCTTACCGCTAAGCTCTTTATATTTGTTAATAGATCGTTTATAAATAATAAAGATTTTAGCTCCTAGCTAAAATATAAGATTATTATCGCAAACGAATTTACTAGAGAGAATAACTTTATAATCTACGGTAATTTTATCTATTAGAGCTTAACTAAGAGTAAGCGCGTTACTTAAAGCGTTCTAGTGTTAGAGATATATAGAATAGTTAGCGGAGTTAATATAGCAATTGCAATTAGAACTACCCTAAAGATAATTATAGATCGACTTAAACTTCCTATTATCCCTATAATCGTATATACTGACTTATACTCCCTTTATAAGTATTTAATTAAGCTTAGTACCACAAAGAAGAAGCGCCTTATAATTAATATTATGGCACTTTATTAATTCTATAAACGGCGAAAACTCTTTAAGATTTAATAAATTAATGGTTAAGATAACCCGGTAAATATAATAACGAAGGTAAACCTAAATAAGGCTTTAGAAACGTTTATTAATATAAATACTTTATATATATAAGTTAAAGGTTAGGTTAAAAGGGAGTAGGAGCATAATAATTTATAGACCCTAATTCCAACCAGCTAATTAGGATTTTCTATCCCCGGGATAGAAAATCGCTATTAGCTTACTTATAGCTAGCGCCTTAGCGGCCCTAACGGCCCTAACACGATATCTACCTATAACTCCTTAGTAAGAAAGCACCGCGTGCTAAAGAGGCAAATTTTAAAATAGCAAGACTTATATTATAATGGCAATAGTAAGTAAGAAAGATTTATATTTGTTATAATAGTTAAGTAGTATTTGTATATAGATGGCAACTATAAAAGAAGAGTTGCTAGTGTTGGGAATAAGGCAAGTTGCCATCACGTGTTGCCGCGGCACTAGCGTAGCGAGGAGCCTTAAGTTCCTTGCTCTCCCTTATTCTAATAAACAAGCTTTATTAACCAACATCACTATAACCTACTCGAGTAGTCGTTATTGGTGAGTTACCCTATATAACCAACAATAGTACTATCTAGTCTTATACTTAGAGCAGTATAGAATAAAATAGTTTTTACTTAGGAACTATCTAAAAGGTTAACGGATTTTATCTATAAGGTATAATAGAGGAATGCTTCCTATACTATCCTTAATGCAAAAATAGACTGGGAATGTAATAGAAAGAAAGCTACTAAGCGCTACTATTAGGAACTAAACCTAATAGGCCTACTATATAGAGGTAGTAAGATTTAGGTGCTATAAGAACTAAATCTACGATAGAAGATTCTTATAAAGAATTACGATAATCCTTTAGGCAGCCACTATAGTTAAGCAAAGATAGTAGAATTACTTTAGCGCAAATACTATTAGCTAAGACTTAATTAGGAAGTAAAGGAGTATATTAGCTATTATAAGAAGTGTTAAGTATATAAGATCCGCAGGTATAAGCTATAGGGTTTACTTAAATTAGTTCTCCCTACTAGTAAGCTATAGTAATATTACGCTATGGATTTTATTACGGAACTCCCGCTATTTAAAGATAGCTAAGGATAAATATATAATTTGGTCCTTATACTTATTAATAGGGGTTTAAAGCATATCTAATACCTTTTTATTAATAAGATAATTAATATATAAGTACTAGCCAACCTAATTAAAGAGAAATTATAAGGGTACTTTTAGTTCCTTACTTAGCTATATTGCCTAGGAGCTCTAAGGGGTAGCTAAGGCCTAGCCAAAGGCTACGTCAGAAAAATTTTTACCAGCATTTTCGTAGCATTTAGCGGCATTTGGCGGCCAAATGCGCAATCCGCGCACTATAACGTGTAGCGTATAGTATTAACTTAGGTACGGCATACTGCCGCATCTAACAACGCGGTATAGCATACTGCCGCATTTAATAACGCGATGCAGCATACTACTATATCCAACAACGTAGTATAGTATACTGCCGTATCTAGCAATGTGGTGTAAGCATACTACCGCATCTAATAACGCGGTATAGCATTCTGCCGCATCTAATAACGTAGTATAGCATTCTGCTATATCTAATAACGTAGTGTAGCATTCTGCCGCATCTAATAACGTAGTGTAGTATACTGCCGTATTTAGCAACGCGGTATAAGTATACTGCTATATCTAATAACGTAGTGTAGCTAATTGCGCATTTACAGCCACCTAGGTAAATAGTGCCTTTATTTTATTAAGCTCTCTCTATACTTAATATGTAATTAATATATAATACCCCCCTTATATATTTTATATATCTTACTTACTTTAAATAATAAATAAGTATTACTCTTTCTGCGCACTTAATAGTATTTACTTAGTCTACGTAATTAGTAGTATTTACCTATTCCGCGTAATTAGTATACTTTACTTAGTCTACGCAGTTAATACCCTTTACTTATTTTATATAGTTAGTACCCTTTACTTATTCTATATAATTAGTATTCTCTACTTATTTTATACGCCTAGCGTATACTGTATAAAGAACACATTTTAACCTAATAATAGTATAGTATAACCTTAATACGCCTAATAACGCCCTTTAGTTAACCTACTATTTTAAGTTTAATATTTATATAAGTCCTACCGCGATAGTAGTACCGCACTATTAAACCCCTAATTATCTTTATTCTCGCCGTTATTTTTACTATTATTTTCCCTATCTATCCCGCTACCTTCTCTACTCTTATCCTCTTTATCGCCATTATTTTCCCTATTTATTCCACTACCTTCTTTTCTTTTATCCTCTTTATTAATAAATTCTAGTATTACCAGTCTATCTCTACTCCGTAAGTAGGCCTTTATATCCTCTAGTATAGCACTATTTATAATATCTATAACCTTAAACTTACTAGTAAAAGTATACTATAAAATACGGTAATTAATTCCTATTTCCTATTTATTATTACCTTAAATTTATTTAAGGCGCGCTTAGATAGCATTAATATTATAGTTATATAGCATTAAAATTATTTTATTAGTATACTATAAGAAGAAGACCTTATATATAGTTTTAGGGTTTATTCTTTATAATAAATACGCTAGTCTACTATTATCCTATTATATTATCTTTATTAGCCTATATATAATAATTAAAATAGCGTAATATTATAATATAAAAAACGGTGGGAAAGTGCTATAGTATATAGTAAGTATTGTGATATAACGTTGCGATATAATTAATATAATATTATATATTTATACTTATAGTATATAGTTATTAAGTAAACCTATTATTATACTTAGGGTCTAGTTCCTCTAAATTTTCTATAGTATCCTTAAACGGATTACTAATTACCTACTAAGTCTATAGCATCTTATCTCTAGTTATATTCTATATCTTATTAACTTATTATAAAAGTAGCCTATATAGCCTTTTATTATACTTAAATTAATAGCTCTTCTAGGTATTCCGTAATTGCTCCTAACTATTTATAATACGCTTTAGTAAGTATAATAAAAGGCTTTTTATAGATTTACCTATAATTATAGCGTTAGCTTTAAACTTATAAATAACTTATATTCTGCTTTTATAGTCCTTAAGAGTATATTAAATCGCTATATATATAAGCTATATTATATTAGCTATAATAGGCGAGAAAAGGTTAGTACTATTCTTATTAAGGGCAAGTAACCTTAGCCTAGTATTAAAAAACACGCGCTTAATATAACGTGTAATAATTAGCGCCCTAAATCTTATCTCTCTATCCTAGCCTTAGTTAGTTAGGTATAGTAAAAGGCAGAGTACTAACTAGGCCACTAAGCGTAAAGTAATTATCCTTAAGTAGTTCCGCTACTTTTTTTACTATAGCCTTAGTATCTAGTTTAAGACAGTTATAGCTCCTAGTAACAGTATTGCGCACTATATTTATTATATAATACCAAAACACGCTAAACTAGTCGTATAGCTAGAAAATTAGTTAGTATAGTGCTACTAAATCTAAGGACCGCGAACCTTGCATACCGCTAGCCCTAGTAGTATACTTAATACTCCATTTATTAGGTTTTTATAATAGTTTATAATAGTAATTACCTCTTTCTACGTCTGCTTTATTAGTGTGTTTAAACCGCTTATATTTATTTCCGGCTAGGGAAAGAAATAGAGCTCTTTAGGTATAAAGCCTATTATTACTTATATAATAAGACGTGTCTAAGTAATACTGTATATCTTTATATTAACTAGGCTAAGTAGCTACTTTATATATCGTCTAAAGTCATCCTATAGCGGTTGTTTATTTAAGTAATATATATGTTTCTTTTAAGTATAGGTTTTAGATATCTTGCGGTTACTTAGGGTTTATAGGCTTTCGTCTAATAAGAATAGGACTATCCGTTAAGATAACGTTATTAAAATTAATAATAATAGGTTATACTATAGCACATTAATAACAGCTTTACCTTTTAATAAAGACAGTTACGGTATAGAGCCTAATATTATCCCCTTTAAGATCTAGATTATCTTAGGAGCTACTACTTAACTTATAGCGTCTTTATTTACTTTTCTACGAGATAGGTAAAGGATAAGTATATTAATTTAGTAAAACTATTTAGCTTTTACACGCACCTTACTTCCCTAAAAAACATTAAATAGTCTAAAGTCTTATACCTAATGTACTTTAAATAATAACCTAGTTAACTTTTATAATATAAATTAAGCATTTCTTACTAAGTATATAAAAAGGAGCTTTAATAAACTTGTAATAATAAGTTAGGAGGGCGGCCTAACTATTTATTAGGCTTTATAATAGGGCGATTAAATTGCCTTACTATAGTATAAGGTCCTACTTTATATAATATTTTTTCTATACTATATAGAAGCCTAGTTCCTTACAATATTTGCCTACTCTTAAGGTAGATAGTATAGTATATAGAATATAAAGGGTAGCTAGCGCATAAAGGGCGATGCGTAGTAGTATTGTGTTTTAGTTTATTATAGTCGCGGCAATTTACCCCTTTATTACAATCTGGCGCCGCTAGTTATAACTTACTACTATTTTAGCTAAATTATATTTATTTACCGCCTAGTATAAGCCTATTTTCTTATATATATATTAACCTATACCCTATTTATTTACTTAAAATCTTTGTTATATATAGTATTATATATATCCTAATTACTATAGTTGTTTATAAAGAAACAGTCTATAATATTAATATCTATTAGTATAAGTAAAATAGGCCTCGCGATATAGTTAATATTATATATCTAGAGGGCATCTAGCGTACGTTTCGTCCTGCTATTAAATAGCTTTATACTCTACACTCTAAGCATTCCGGTTCTTATATTAATCTTACTACTATTATAAACTTAGAGGGTCTCTACTAACGCACTAGCATATTTTAGGTATTTGCCCTTACTATCTAATCGCCTAGTATCCTAGATTATAAGTAGCAGATAAAGCCTCCCTACTTTATTACTATAGAGGCTGTTATTTACCTACTTATATTCTTGCACTATTATAGCATTATAGCGGGGGGCTTTAGTATTAGCCTATAATAGAGTATATTAAGCAAACACCTTATTAAGCTTATTAGTATTAGTGGTATCCTTCCTAAAGCAAATATAGCATATAACGCTATAATAAATGCTTAAGGGTATCTTTAATACCTAATTATTATTAGCCTCTAGTTAGTTAATATCCTAGTCTATTTACCAAATTCCGTTAATCTACTTACGGCATTCCCTTATAAAGGGGGCTAGTTTAGATATAAGGTTAGTAATCTCTATCTAGCGCTAGACCTCCTTAACTATATACTAGATAGATATATTAATTCTCTAGTC
>Ga0307515_10016295_pt1 | contig 13617 bp, 9 predicted proteins | sample 17_EM_MG_FD_194513 | JGI IMG/M metagenome (GOLD analysis project Ga0307515, IMG submission 194513) | Populus trichocarpa ectomycorrhiza microbial communities from riparian zone in the Pacific Northwest, United States - 17_EM | ecosystem: Host-associated > Plants > Roots > Unclassified | place...
GTCTCTTCGCAGTCCCTTTATCAGCCATGAAGCGATTGAGGAGTTGTGAGTAGAGGCCAGTCAGGCTTGCCAGTCGGACTGCTATGCGAAATATCACGCGTGTTTGGCATAATAAGCCTCCTGAACCCAAAGACTACATTCCTAGATCATAGCTCTACTCTCCGCCTTGGTGGGATGGAACGTTGCGTGTGTCTCTCGAATACCACTTCGCCAACCTGCGTTCGCCGCGGGTGCTGGCTGTCGATGGACCAGGCGCCGAGGATGGTTAAGATGTTGTGCCTAGAGCCGTCTGTACTCTTCTACGAGGTGTCGACATAGTGTACTGGGGAGCTGGAAGAGAACCCAAACAGAGTGGCGTTGTTTGGCGGGCCATGGAATGCGCTCGCCAAAAAGTGGGGAGGAACGATGGGGTTGGGTCATATAAAATTGAGATGTCAAGCAACACCTTAGGTCTTGTTTCCGTGCTAACAACGCGAACGTTCGCGTTCCAGAGTGAAGTTCCAGAGTCCACATCGGTCCTGAATTGCGTCTTGTTGCTGGCCGGGCAGCACAGTGACTTTGAATAAGGATCACCTGAATCGTTGCTTGATTTCTTGATGTCAACGGTGGTGGAAACGTTCGCCCACTTAGTCTTGCCGCCACCGATTACCCAGGGCTATTTCCTCTCGCATTCATCTCTGCAACCAATGATGATATATATCGATTGGCGTCAATACCTGGTTTATTCCAGAACGCTCAAACCTACTGCTCGCCGATGTCATCAGTACCGACCAAACGGACAACCTAGCTTGCAAAAAGCTCCGAACATCGCTTCTTCAAAGCCGTCCCTCGTGCTGAAAACCTCCGCAGAAGCACTTTTCCGTCCCACGCCCACATGGAAACAGCTTTGACTGCACGACATCCTCTCAGGAACAGACCTTGATTTCAATAGACTCGATTACATTCTTGCCTATGAGGGTATTTCGTTGTTGTCGACGTCCAGTCCTAGCTCATTGCCCCTTACTTCTATCCCATCGCTCATCGACACCATAGGTCTTTACTGCCTGGGTCATGTACCCCTTGCTTACTGCCTATGCACTGCGCTTGTGTACGAGATCTGACCTGAGAGGCATTGCGGAACGTCTTCCTCAGATACCGTTGTACCATGGTATAAACAGGCCATAGATTCAAGAGTTCTGTCCGCACTTGTTGTGCTCACAAGGTCTTCGTCTTAGCGCCCACAGCAGTTGCGCTGTTGCGCAAGTCCACGAATTCACCTGTTGATACTATCAATACCATCCTTCGCTGATACCCAAGGAATCTCGTACCTGCCTGATACGGCCTGTCAGGGGTCCCTGAGTCCTTTGTTGCTGCTTTCAGCCCCGTCCCCACCGAGTCTGCCTGGAAACGGCGCACTTGCCCGACACTCGATTAACGTCCACCGCGCAGCACTCCTCCACCGATCATACACACCTCTATTTATCCTGCTCACAAACATGCCCTCCTTCCCTGGGCCCGCCGCCCAGTTCCTGATGTCACTCCCGGGTTGTCGTGGGACAAGCATCCGTACCCACTCATAATCTTCGCGCTTGTGTTCCTCCAATACCGGGTACTGTGAGGGAGAGGTCCTTACTGAAGGTGGAGAAGGCGTGAGATATGCCGAGGGCAGGAGGACCGTCCAGTATGCCGAGAGTACAAGGCTGCAGCCGAACAAGACTGCGGTAGCTCCCCAACCTTACAGCTCCCCTTCATCGCCATAGCCTCCCCTCTAACACTCAATACATCAAGCGCAGCGTAAATCATACGGACGTGGTATGAGTATAGGTCATCGTCTGGCGCACGGGCTAGGCGGAGCAAATGACGTCGATGGGGGCTGTGTGAATGTGGGGGGAGGCTGACGTTAGCTTGGAGGGTTGCGTGTGGGTGTTGCGGGGGTGACCAGTGAGAACGAGCGGATGTCGGGCGGTCCGGAGCGGTACTTGGGTATTGTATTACTGTTGGGGTGTCTACGCTTGAGCTGGGTGGTCCGCTGGGTGAGGTAGACGTGGAACGGACGCTCGATGGAGGGCGGTGGAGCCTGGAGCTGCCCTGCGACTGTGACTGCGACTGCGACGAGCTCCTTGTGAGCGGTGTGCCCGCAGACTGGACTTGTGTAGGGTCGTCCGACGATGGTGTACAACAATCTCCCGCCACCCTTGGCCGGCACCGTACTGTGCTGACGATCTTGAACTCGCTGACCTTCGTCCAAGATAGGACAATGATGAATCACCGCTTGCAGTTGACACGGGTCTGCAATTAGACCCAGACTCGCGAAGGGAGTTATTGCAGAAGACTCTAAGCCTTTGTCGAGTGCGAGTTATTGCGTCGTCGCCATAGAGCACATTGTAGGCAGGTCCAGAAAATGCCCACGTGAGGCGTGGGAGACGGCCAAACCTCGGCTATTAGACCGGGTACTCAAGGAGCATTCAATATACATCTGTGAGCTGAACTGTAAGGTGCACCGTGTGAGTTAGCGTGGCCGGGCGATTTTGCCTCGCTCGGGCTATATATGGAAACCTAATAGAACGGTGGCGTGGTCCGGTTTGAATATACCAGGTGAGTTCGTCGCTTTGTCCCCACAGATTGCAGGCACGCGAGCGGAGGTCATATTCAATTTGACGGGCGCTCCTGCGAATGAAGAAAAGAGCGAAACCGCAACTCCGCAATTACGTTGTCAAGTTGAGTTCGCGCCCGAGTGGCTGTTCGGTCGACCTGAGCTAGCCGACACTAATTCAAGCGTACCGCTCGATGCATTGGGGCAAGGTGCTACTATAATATGTGCAAGTAGCGGCTTGTCAGGACATCAGTGTGACACGGGAGGGCTCTGAATGCTTAAATACAAGATGCTTTCCATTCGGCGATCTGACCTATCGTTACGGTGGCCCAGTCATTTTCTTCGTCGCTTCTTCCCTCGTTCCCTTGCAATGCTGGACACAACCCAGAAGACAACCATAACTCGGTTCGTACAAATACTGCCTGCCGCTGATATGTCTTATTGGGAACACGACAGCAATGAACTGGCCGCGATTGATCCTATGTCCATTGTCGCTGGTTTCCAATTTCCGCCACCCACGGCTACTCAGAGAGCCTCGATGCCAGAGGGCAGCTCCACCATCGAGTACTCCTGCGATGTGGGCCCGAGTACTCCTGCGATGTGGGCCCGAGTTCCCTGCATCCCGTGGCTCCGATAGGAGTCACCGCGGACAGGTGGAGCACCACTTCAAGTCGCGTCTTTCCATCAATGGACCCATTGGCCATGCTGGCATGGGGTGAAGAGAGAGCGGTTAGGGAACCTCAACCAGAGGCGAGCAACAACTGACAATGTCTTCCGTTGATTCAGGCCCTCAACACGACCAGCTCGAGTCAGTGTGAGATCACCCCTCGAGTTACGTACCATACCCCTCCCTACTTCTCCACAAATATTCCTGTACAGCCCCATTACCCCAAGGCGAACACAAATGGCGACGCGATGGCGATATGGGGTATGAACCCGGCCTACGGAGCAAAACCTGGTCAAATCGACGGGCTTAGCCTCCATACTGTAGAGGGAACTCATTCTCATGATAAGGAGAATGATGAGCAGTACGTTGGCTGGGATGGTTCTAGGCTCTCTCTAATCCGATGGGGTTAGGTCAGGATTGGTTGCTAACACTCCCACACTCAATCAGCACACCCAAGAGAACCACCCGTCAACCAGTCTCATCCACCAGACGAGCACGGCCAGCATTCCCACGGTACCCTCTCATCAGGGTGCACCCGCTGGACCAGTCCGGCAACAAAACCGTCGCCAGCCACTCCAGCGCGTCTACGACAAACCCGGGAATAAGCCCGCAGTCCCCTACGAGCCGGACCTCCAGAGACTGCAAGTGCCATCCAGGCAGCGAGGAGGGAAACCCTTCGCGATCGCCTGGCTCCCGAAGGCTTTCACAAAAGGAGTGACAGCCAACGAACTCAGCCGTACCCTGTCTGAGGACGAGATCAACGCCGTGGATCACGACCATGGGTTCCGCCTCTCGCAGGCATATGACGGGTTCTTGGAGAAGGTGGAAGATCGGTTCGAGTGCGGGCTCTGCGCCGAGGAGAAAAGAGCCAACTGGAAGAATAAGAAGGATGCTATTCGCCACTTCCAGAAGTTCCACTTTGGCATCGGGGAAACCTGCGGAACGTGGTGGGTTGCGAATGCGCCCCTCACCGTCGAGGCTTATTGACCATCGATCTGGATAGTAACAAGACCTACTATTCGCGTGCGGAGTTGAACAGGCATGTTTGTCGCGGTACTGGCACGCTTGCGGATATTGCATTGTCATACTGATCGACGGGTGAACGATAGGTGTATGGATATAGCACTGGTACGTCTCTTAAGTGCGTGGCGAATCTATCCTTATTGGTCCAAACATTAAGCTGGGTGACGTACACAGAATTGAACTCCTGGTCGGGCAGGACGCGGCTGCGGAGGACTCGATATTTTGAACTGATGACATAGACTTCTCTGCTTAGTTGTAGTTGTATGATGTATAGCCGTGACATGCCTTTTCAATCTATAGTCATTCTCGTCCTTGATCGTGGTGCTCTCCAGAAAATTCTTGGGACAAATATATGTTCGTGAGGGTGAAGCTTGAAGCGCGGAGAGAACAAGACTGGAAAGAAGTGCGGACCTCTACGCTCCGGAAAATGATAGTAATATAATTCCCGGTACTTCTGCGCAACCCTTTAATTAGTCGTAGCGAGTCGACGAAATCCGCCCGTGTTTTTCAGACTCCATGGAGCCTCTTCTGTGCTTGCGCTCTTCGTCCACTATCTCACGGTGTCTCTGTGCAGTCCCTTTGTCAATTGTGAAACCCATTGAGGACGGGTTGTGAATAGAGGCCAGCTGACTGCTACACCAGAATATCACACGTGTTTGGCATGGTAAACCCGTAGAAGACGAAAGATTACATTACTAGTTCACAAATCCATAGCGAGATGGCATGTATGCATGTACCTCTCGACTACCATCTCGCCAAGTGTCATTGCTTCTACGTTCTCGGGGCCGCAGGCGGTGAAGAGATTGTACACAGTGCTTCTTTACTCTTCCAGGAGGTACCGATATAGTGTGCTAGGGAGCTGGAGCTGGAAGGGAACATAAAGAGTGGAGTTAGTTGTTTGGCTCGTTTGACTCGCACTCCTGAAAGAGGCACACTAACGAAGCCTGTAATAGGGCCATATAAGACTAAAATGATTAACAGCGCTTCGGATATCTCCGTGCTAATAACTTAAGTCAGACGCAAGCGTTCGAGAGTGTCTTGGCTACCATATCGGGGCCCGACAATCACGGCGTTCGACATGGGCAGTACTCCTGTTCGGGTCCTTCGGGTCCGTTGATTCGACTGGGCAAGTGGGATATCGGCCCTCATTCGGCGAACTCGGGGTTCGAATGGACCAAGATGCGTCAGCTTTGTCATCACCACTTCCACTCCTCCCCTCCGCCAACTGGTGACGACTAAAGGGAAAGCGGGAACTCTCCAAGAAGATGTTGTCACATGACCAACCTTTTGCATACTTGAACGCCACTAGCGTGTCCCCATCGAATACCTTGTCCTGAAACCAAGACCTGGCGCGAGTTGGACGGCAGAGGCCCGACGAAGGTGCTCGTGTAATCCTCATATACTGACTTACTTAGACCTGTAGCGAATGAAGGTATGTGGTTGACAGTAGGAGCCAGGGTCGTTTTGGTGTGCGAGAGGTTCCTGTGGTCAAGAAAGGGCAAGCGGTCTGAGGGTTCCCGGAATCTGATCGAGATATCCGCCACGACACACGGAAAGGGTAGAGATAGACGCGACCGTGTGCGTGCACCCTTTCGGCGACATTCCACAATATGTGCCACCGCCGACACACGAGCGCGGACAGTCAATGTTATTTCAATGGGAACCAGGGAATCACCGCGTTAATCGTCGAGAATCTGATGGATATCTGGACCACCGGCACTACCATGGTGACGCCGTGACCGCAGCAATGAACGCGAACACGAAAGAAAAGGGATGAAGTGGACTGAGATAGGAGGAAGTCGATTGAGTAAATGGATGGATGGATGGACGATGTCCTCCTGTCTGCTATGCTGCTGCTGCCTCCCTACTTTACAGCTTCACGCATATTGTTTCGTTCAACCATACTCGTATTACCTATATTTACACCAAACCGATAACGAGAGCTTGGACTAGACGTCGTGCCTTGATAATGTCGAGAATGTGGGTTCCTAATTCCTAAAGCGACAACTCGGACATACCTGATTCTTTCGAATCACCACGCAAGCGTATTTCTGAGTACCACGGAGGATCTGGTGCCCTTTAGTAGAATAGAAGAACTCATGGACATACAACTACCAAATATTTATAACGTCCTTAGGCGTTTGTTCGATTCGCACCTGCCGTAGGAGAGAGGGCGAAGGCCGCGCAAGCAGGACGAGGGCAGACAGAACTCTCAAATGTGTTCCCTATTTATAGCATGGTGCAGCGGTATCTGGGGAATAGGTTTCGCAATTCCTCAGGGATCGAGTTGGTCAGATATCGTGCACCAGCGCAGCACATAAGCAGTAAGCAAGGTGTGCGTGACCAAGGCAATAAATATCTGGGGTATAGAGGTGAGAGATAGGATAGGATAACAGGAGCAATGGGGGACGGGACGTCGACAACGAAATACTCTCACGGGCGAGGATGTAGTTGAGTCACTTGAAATCAAAATCTGTTACTGAGGAGATGTCGGACCGAGGAAGCTGCTTTCCATGCGTAATAGTGCTGCTACGGGTTTTCATGTTGGAGGCTGGCTGGTCTAATCGAACTATGCACATGCACGTACAAGCTCCGTGAGTATGGGTAGCGAGCAGTAGATGGGTTTCCAAAAGACCGACGGGCGACCCCAGACGTGCGCGTGTTCTTGCCCTCAAAGAGTGCCGATGAGCTCCGTCTCACCCCGACTGATTGAACACGAGCACATGGATACCTTCGCGATTGTATTTTCGTGAGTTTCCTTTTCTACTCGACCCGCCGTGTACCAAGGCGAGGCCGGCGGTATTACGGGGATCCGGTGCCTAATCTGACTTGACGGACGTCAGCTGTCATCAGTCGTATGGCGCGTTCGGGCATCCAATGCCGGGCGTGTCGATCGATCCTCTCCCGAGCCCGCTTGCACGTCGAAGTCCTGCAGAGCGAACAACCATGGCGACCAAATCACCCCAAGGGATGAATTTGTGAGCACCTCAATAGATATATGGCGTCGGATTGTGGCTGATCATGACCCAAAAGCCTCTACCTGAATGGTGCGGCGCTTCACTTCAATTTAGGTCCATACCGCTCATCTCACACAACAATAAGAAATCATTGTGCAAGATATCCCAGATTTGAAGTATAAGCTGGTGCTGTTTGTAGGAAGTGAGGCGATAGAGTTAGAGACGAAGGACAACCGCACCTGGGCACCAGTCCAACGCCCGTATGTCCCCCGTCTTCTCACTACGTGCACTCACCGTAGCCTGTGGGTATATAGGGATATTTCACCGACATCACATCTGCGCGTAGAGGTTCAAATCAAGAGTGGTCATCTACCGTGGGCGAAGAAGGCCCACAACATCAAAGATATCGACATGAAAAGCCATTCAATGAATATTGGGCCTCCAAAAAGCACGAACTTACGGTACCGGGTTGGTCATCTTCCTAACCGGTCCGCTCATATCTGATAGAGGGGCGCAGAGATGATTTTCGTTGGAAAATATCGTTGCTCCTTTGAATTACATCTCTCTGCGAGCCCTACGGTCTGCCTCTTTGCAACCGCGCATCGCATCCAACTAACAATGCGCGCATAGGCGGAATCTCTACACTTGTTGTTCAATGAACTCCAGGTATTGTTAAATGAACACTCCCCGATGATGGGTGCACCGACAGAGAGGGTTGTGGACAAGGCTATTAAGTACGGGGCTGTCTTCGCAGAGGTCAGTTCTCCCAAATGGCAACCAGTGAGAGATTGACATCTTCCAGTTGAATCCTGTCGCAAAGGCTGTCTTCGGTCTTGCCAGTGTCACGTTTGAGGTTCGTCCCTCTGCTGACGTATCAGGAACAGAGCTAACACTCGCCTGTTTAGCTCTTGAAGGAACAAAACAAATATGACCAGATGCCGTCGGCCCTTTTGGATCGGCTGCAGCGCATTTTGCCTTTGGGGAAGAAGGTCGCAGATGATGTTATCTGCGAAGAGACAGAAATCTTGGAGAAGGTCATCCAGCGAATGTTCGAGGTGATGCGAAGGGTCGCAGAGTTCTCATGCAACTATGTCAAAGGTAATAAGCGGTCATTTTCGGGAGTTGGCAAGTACTGACGATCACAGCGAGAGCGGTTGGTGGGTCGGTCTACTCGGAGAAGATTGAGGAAATGGACAGAGAGTTGTCCAAGGTGATTGAGGACTTCGACCGTGCGATGGATGTTGAAGCGCTCCGGCTAGCCAAAAAGAATGGTAAGCGAGTATTGCCCCTGCTTGGTCATAATCGTTCTCAATGGCTTGTGTAGAGCAAGAATTTCTGCTTACGCGGCTTAAACGTGTCGAAACTGGTTATGACTTGACACTCTGCTGTATGGAAGGCACCCGGGAGACTCTTTTGAATCAAATCATGGCCTGGGCGGCCAATGGGTCGGATACCCGCAATATTTATTGGATCCATGGGTTACCGGGAATCGGCAAAACGTCGTTGGCTCATTCCATCTGTGAAAAGCTTCACAATGAATATCGGCTCGCAGGAGCATTTTTCTGCCAGAGGGATGACGCGAATATGAGCGATATCAGAAATATCCTTCCTACTCTCATCTCAAAGCTTACCGAAAAATTTCCCCCCTTTCGGAGCATCGTCGCAGACCGCCTTCGTAGCGACCCAGATCTGACATCAAAGTCGATGAAGGACACACTCTTCCTTGACTTCGTCCGCAACCTTCCTCGCCACCCAAAACACGCTCTTGTCTTTGTCATCGACGCACTCGATGAATGTGGCGACGATCGAAATCGTCCAGTCCTCTTGAGGGTGGTGAATGAGGCGGCTTCCCATGCTCCGTGGCTCAAGATTATTGTGACCAGTAGACCCGAAGACGAAATCCAACGTTTTTTCAATCGCCTCCCTCAATCATCATATTACCGATATGATTTGGCCACGGATCAAGAAGCCGGAGCTGATTTGCAAACCTTCACCCGGAGCCAGTTCAATTTGGTGGCTGAAAAGTGGTGCCTGCCCATCCCTTGGCCGGAACAATCGCTCTTTGATGGAGTGATCTCTCGGGCGAACGGTCTTTTCATCTTCATCAAGACTCTTGTTCTTACCCTTCAGCAATGCGATGACCTGGAGGAGACTTTGAAGGTAGCCTTGCAAGACTCAGCCGGAACTGGTTCGAAACCTCTATACAATCTTTACTCCAGCGTCTTAAAGGCGCAAAGGGTGCCAAGCAATGCCGAGTTTCGGCAGGCGATTGGAGTGCTTCTTGCAGTGGCTCCGTATCGCACATTGTGTGATGAATCGATTGCAGAGCTGGCAGGAGTGAGGCCCAATCTGGTCAAAAAGTGGGTGAATGCTCTCAGCTCCTTGCTATATCGAGACGAAGCGGCCAATGGAGGGGTTCGTGTCCGACATTTGTCAATTTCGGATTTCTTCGTCAGCGATCACTGCTCCTATCAAGTCAACCTCGAGGATGCGAATGTGCAGCTGGGGGTTGCTTGCCTCAAGACGATGGTCGAGCAACTCCGTTTCAATATCTGCAAGCTCGAAGATTCCCGACTTGCTAATGCGGACATCCATGATCTCCCATCGCGAATCAAAGAGCACATTTCCGACACTTTGCAATATAGTTCTCTCTATTGGTCGAATCATCTTTGCCTTACTCCTGACAATGGAGATCATCGCGTGTGGGGAATGTTGAAGGGATTCTTTGAAGGATTGTATGGGTTATTTTGGGTTGAAGTATTGAGTATTATGGGAATGGTACCGATTGGTGCTCCAAGCCTGCGACGAGTGATCTCTTGGGCCAAGGTGAGTTCAGTTCCGTGTTTCCATCTGCCAAAACAATTCCAACTTGGTGTAGAATGGCGATTCCACTGTTGTGGAGAGAATCCAGGATATTTGTCGTTTCATCATCACGTTCCACACCCCAATCTCTATCAGCACTCCACATACATATATTTCGACGGGACCTTTCCTACCTTCGCAGTCACCTTTATCAAGCACCTTCAGCAGGTGGTTCACGAAAGCCATCAAGACGCAACAAGGGAAGTTGTTGTCGTGGCCAGCGCCGCCGTTGCAATGGACTGGACACTCTGAGGCAGTCACATCCCTCAGCTGTTCCCCAAATGGGCACCACATTGTCAGTGGATCCGATGATATAACGATACGTATTTGGGATGTCGAGACTGGTGCTCCCATTGGCAACCCACTGAAGGGCCACACTGACCATGTGGAATCCGTTGCTTACTCTCCCAATGGTCAGAACATCGCCTCTGGATCCGATGATACGACCATTCGGATCTGGGATGCTGAGACTGGTGCTCCAGTTGGCAGACCGCTAGAGGGGCACACAGATGCGGTGTTGACTGTTGCTTTCTCTCCCAGTGGGCACCGCATCATCTCCGGATCTGCTGACAAGACGATTCGAATCTGGGATGCTGAAACCGGCGTAGCAACTGGCACACCTCTAGAGGGGCACACCGAATTTGTGCGGTCCGTTGCTTATTCTCCTAATGGGCGGCATATCACCTCAGGATCTGGTGACAAGACTATTCGAATCTGGGACGCCGACACTGGTGCCGCAGTTGGCAGTCCTCTAAAGGGGCACACTAATAGTGTGTGGTCTGTTGCGTACTCCCCTGATGGGCAGTACATCGCATCCGGATCCGTTGATATGACCATTCGGATCTGGGATGCTGAGACCGGCGCTCCAATTGGCAGGCCTCTAGAGGGGCACACAGAAGCGGTGTGGACTGTCGCTTTCTCTCCCAATGGGCAGCACATCACCTCCGGATCTGATGACAAAACCATTCGAATCTGGGATGCTGGAAATGGCACTGCAATTGGCACGTCTCTAGAGGGACATCTCATATCTGTCAACACTGTTGCCTATTCTACCAATGGGCAGCATATCATCTCTGGTGCCAGTGACCGGACCATTCGAATCTGGGATGCCAAGACTGGTGCCCCATTTGGCAACCCTGTGGCAGGGCACACTCTCGGGGTGTTGTCCGTAACTTACTCTCCCGATCGGCGGCGAATCATCTCCGGATCCGCTGACACAAGTATTCGTATATGGGATGCAGAGACTGGTGCTGCAGTTGGCAAGCCGCTACAAGGGCACACTGATTATGTGTGGTCTGTTGCCTGCTCTCCTAATGGACGACACATCATCTCCGGATCTCTTGATGGAACCATTCGAAAATGGGATGCCAAGGGTGGCGCTGCAGTAATGACATTTTCAGAGGGGCATACCGAGCGTGTATATTCGGTTGCATACTCTCCCAATGGCCAGCGTATCATCTCCGGCTCTTCTAACAGGGCCATTCGAATCTGGGATGCTGAGACCGGTACTGCGATTGGCGAGCCCCTCAATGGCCACACTTCCCATGTGCTATCCGTTGCTTACTCCCCTAATGGGGAGCACATCATTTCGGGATCCAGAGATAAAACTATCCGAATCTGGGACGCTGAGACTGGCGTCGCCCTTGGCCGCCCTCTCGAGGGACACGCTGACATTGTGTGGTCTGTGGCTTACTCTCCTGATGGACAGCACATCATCTCCGGATCGAGCGACAGAACCATTCGGATTTGGCAGGCCGAGACCGGTGCTTTAGTTGGGATGCCTTTGGAGGGGCACGCCGATGAGGTGACGGCCGTGGTTTACTCTCCCAAAGCGCATCACATTATATCTGCATCTAATGACAGGACCATTCGAATCTGGGATGCCACTACTGGTGCCGAAATTGGCGAGCCTCTGATGGCGCATGCCCACTTTGTGAGATCCATTGCTTGCTCTCCTGACGGACAGCACATTGTCTCTGGATCTCGTGACACCACAATCCATGTGTGGGAGTTACTTCCACATCGTCCTATCCAATCGTCTCTCTCTTGTAACCAAATCCATGCCGAATTTTATGCACAACCAGATGCAAATGGTTGGGTCAGAGACTCAGAGAATGGTGTACTATATTGTGTACCCATGGACTGTTGTACCGGTCTGCATTCACCTGCTCTCATGACAATCCCCCCGACCTCTCATACTAGATCAGTTGCTCTTGACTTTGAGGACTTTGTGTTTGGAACCTCTTGGGCCGAGATTTTCAACAGTGCAAATCCCTAGGCTTTCCTTTCAGTCCCTAGGCTTTCCTTTCAGTCCCTGTACTTGTACGGGCGCCTCTTTATTCGAATCGCGATATATTCATACTCGAGCCAAGGTAAATTTGATATATACCAAGAAAGTCTTTGGGACAAACAGATGTCCGTGAGGTCGAGACATGAAAGGCGGGGTGAACATGTAGGGAGAGAGAAGAAAGGGCGGGCCAGGACTCCCTAATATAAGTCCAGTAAGGGTGCGTGACTACTACGCCGCCCAGCCTGTAGGTAGAGGAATCATCAAGTCTACCTGACTGGAACTCTGAGCTAATCTCTACGCTCCACATAATGACGAGAATATCCGAGTCTCATTGGTTGTGGCGAGTTGACGATCGATATCCACGAGTCTTTTCTGGATCGCGCTCTTCGTCTACTATCTCACGGTGTCTTTTCGCAGTCCCTTTATCGGCCATGAAGCGATGGAGGGGTTGTGAGTAGAGGCCAGTCAGGCTTTGTTTTAAAGGATCACCCCACGATGATGGATGCACCGACAGAGAGGGTTGTGGACAAGGCTATGAAGTACGGCGCTGTCTTCGCAGAGGTCAGTTCTCCCAAACGGTAACCAACGAGAGATTGACTTCCTTTAGTTGAATCCTGTCGCAAGGGCTGTCTTTGGTCTGGCCAAGGTCACGTTAGGGGTTCGTTCCCGTTGCTGGCGTATCAGGAATGGAGCTAACGCTTGCTGTTTAGCTCTTGAAGGAACAAAACAAGTACAACCAGATGCCGTCGGCCCTTTTGGACCGGTTGCGGCGCATTTTGCCTTTGGGGAAGAAGGGCACAGACGACGTTGTCTGCGAAGAGACAGAAATCTCGGAGGAGGACATCCAGCGAAGGGTCGCTGAGTTCTATCCTTGCCGGTCCAAACTTTAGGCTGATGACGAAAATAGAGCAGGACATCCAGCTCCCCTAGCTCTCCCCCAGGAATTCCGGAAATGGTCAAACAAGGCCAAACAAGTCCTTTCGCGTCTCGTATGAGGAGATTGGTCTACTTCACAAATGTATATTAGGTTCCTACTGCTAATACATGTAATCTACTATAACTTTTTTTGCTCCATGTGTTGTAAGCGGTGCACGGAACCGGACCAGTTTGAACTCAACACCACAATATCAGTTTATTCAGGCTGTAGTGTAATGGATGAGCTAGCATAAATCATGTATGCGTTGATACGGGCAATGGTACAGATGCGAATGAACATAAAAAGGTTAGTATTCCAATCATCGCGTTG
>Ga0307515_10016296_pt1 | contig 13616 bp, 10 predicted proteins | sample 17_EM_MG_FD_194513 | JGI IMG/M metagenome (GOLD analysis project Ga0307515, IMG submission 194513) | Populus trichocarpa ectomycorrhiza microbial communities from riparian zone in the Pacific Northwest, United States - 17_EM | ecosystem: Host-associated > Plants > Roots > Unclassified | place...
TTCTTCATCGCCTTCGAGTTCCTCTTACCTCCTTCACCCCCTGTAACCTGCAATCTTACCGGTAATCCCAATACGAACCTCTCTACTTTCGTGTCATCTGCAATCTCTGGCTGTTGTACCCCTCTGAGGAATCGGACCCGACAGTGCAGTTGGTCTTGCCACTTCTGTGAGGACTCGATTCGTGTCAACGGGAGAATGATCGGGAACCGAAAACGAGTAGATTCACAGCAGTATGCTAATCAGAGCTGGGAAGTATTTCGACGAGTGGCCCGCAAATGTGTGCCCAACCTATCAATGCTGTTGGACAAACGTCACTGAAAATAGGACGCTGCACTGGCTGCTCCCCGGGAAGCTACCTCCCGCCGTTTTCGGAAGAGCACCCGGGCCGGCGTTTGGATCGAGCTGATGACAGCAGGATCGACGAGTTCGTAGTTATGCACATGCAAGATGTTGCACGTGAACGAACCCCAAGAGATCGTATAAACCGGTGATTCCGGCGCGGAAAAAGGCGTTTATGTGAGCGGAGGATGGGTGGGGCCGTTTGAGAGAGGATCTCTAAACACAGAACCTCGAGATGGGATCAGCAGACGGACAGGGAACAAAAGAACATCGAACAGTACGGTGGTTGTCTGTTCCATGGTAAGAAAAAAAAAAGGGATCTTGACCGAGGGATCCTTGGTTGATTTGACTGCCGGTCCTCGCAAGCTTCACATTTCTCTTGGTCAGACGACGTTCCACCGACCTGGAATTCTGTGTGGGTAGCTCTCGAAAAAGATATCCGGTTACTGGAAAACCGGCTAACGAGAACACGGGTGAAAACTTTGATGAGATGGATATCGCGACTCCGCGACACAAAACTTCACGTCTGCGTCTGCGTGACGATGAGGGAGTGTTGGTGAATATGAGGACTCCGTTGGGCACCTGCACTGAGCGCTGGCATGGGAATGAGTCAAGGCCACGAGGTTGGCCATCTGCTACTGCTATCGCAACCGCCATCTGCGCCGACTCGACACCGACATGGACGACCTCCGAGATTCGTTCTCCAGCCTGAAGAGTAGTCCAATGCAGGAGGTGAATGTTTTATTCGCCAAAATTTATTCCGAGGTTCGATTTGTGAGATACCAATGAACGCTTTGAATTTCGTCCCACCCAGGGAGGAACGTCAAGACAGGACCATTGTCACAACCTCTCAGGACAGCGACTAAACGTTGGTGAGGGTAGCGAGGGGGGCGGGTAGCTCTAACTCATCCCCCACATTACGTCCGTCTTGGGTGGGTGCCGGAAGTCCGATCCACTACCAAAACGGCTTTTGGTGGAGGTTGTGATCAAACAGGGGCAAGGTCTGGTAGAGTTGTAAAGCGGCGGAAGCACATACTTCGCGACAGAATCTTGAGTGGACGCCTCGGCGGGACCAGGTATTGAGGCAAGTTTGGAGACAAATTCGTCTGAGAAATGCTTGACGGGTCCCGGCTGGGGACCTCGGTGACCTTCGAGAGTAGGTTCCTAATGCCTGGGAAATGTTGTTGGAAGAGGGTGAGGTCAATAGTAGCACTCGTTAGAACGACCTTCCCTTGGCCTTCCGATCAGCGAGGAGTCGTTTCAGAACTACGAGTCGTAGGTTTGTGTTGAGATACCGTTCGTGTACCTCATCAACCACGATACATGTCACATCGTCCAAGGAGTTTTCCTGCGCAGAGATACTGGAGGTATCCGAGGAAGATTACATTCTCGTGAGGAAGATACCTGTCATGCAGAACGTAATGGACCCTCGTACCTCCGGCAATTGGTTTCGAACCGGACTCGGCATCCAATCAAAGAACCAAATCTCCCCCCTCCCTCCTGGGCTACCCGCTGAGCAACATTGGTTGCACAGAGATGACAAGGTTGGACACGGATGGTACTGCGATTGGATCCTTCTCCCCGGTTTATGCAGTCGTCTATACAGTCGTCCGAAATGAGCTGAGAGATTTGCGTGGGTTTCCAGATCCAATGGCGCATGCATATGTCACGTCGTTGTCTCGGATGCAGTCCAGCAGCTCCCGGGTTCGGGTGGCACTGGGGAGAGCGGTGCGATCTGTTGCGCGTATATTCCGTAACAGGGTCTGCTAAGTACTTCTCCCGTCGTTCTTCGAGGATCCTATCCCTCATTTCAAATGGTGAGTTCTCGTTGACGGTGGAAAGGTGGCTGGGCACCAGGACTCGTGCCATGCGAAGCGTTACAATTGGGAAGGGAAGGTAGTAACTTGGAAGCGTTCTTGGACAATGTGCCCTACTTCATGCCCATGCACAGATCGTAAATTTCACCCTCTAAGGACTCGCTCATCGTGCGGTGGACGCCGCGGGCCGGGATTTCGTCCTGCCAATGCTGCCTCAACGAATCCCTTAACGTGGATTATTTCATTACACTGAAGACGTACGTGTGCGGCTCGCGGTCCACTATTCCATGCCCAAGACACCGCAAGAAGGACTCCAAGCACGGAGAACAAGTCAGCGACTCCCCGGCCAATGCATATGGAATGTCGCATCATAGTTGCGGAGATTTCGTAAATCGTCCACGAAATCACTCGCTCGCTGGCACAAGTTCCTGCACGTCTGTCCTTTTGCGGAAGGAAGCAGGGGTTACGGGCCCGGAGGGTGCATGTGAGTTGCATTGAATGTGAGATGGAAGAGTCAGATTCCGATCACTGGCGTTCCGCTCGTCTGGCCGACTCCTCCGCGCGCACCGCAGGCGCGTATAAATCACACGGAACTTGGATCTCGTAGTCTCCGATTTTTTGGACTTCTCGCGTCTCGGGCTCAGATGGTCGGAGAACGTTTGTGCCGGCTTTTTGGGGATGGGTTAAGTGAAGACACCGGTTCGTGGTCGAATAGATAACTCTCCGATGCTTTAATCATTGAGCCTATTATCCTCTTCACGTCACATAGTTTGATTTCGCTATCTACGTCTCCCCTCAACTGATGGAGCGTCAAGCACAAAGTTGATGAGAGCTTCGATCACAGCCACCAGCCATTGGCGAGCGCATGGTAGGATAGCCTCAACCCAATGGAGTTCTCCAGGCTTCAAGGTACCCCCCGCACCAGAAATCTCTCCCCTAGATTCGATACTTCCCTCCCCTCCTCCCCTAGCGAGCAAGAGACGGTGGTGACGACGGGGTCATTCTATACACGCCGACGACAACGAAGGACACAAGCATAACCAGCATGCTCAAGGGTACGAGAGGAAGTTATCACTGTCGACGCGAGAATCTCGAGTTCGAACAAGGGGTTCGGGATATTGATGAAAGTGACTTTGGGTGGGTCGAAGGGCGAGGATTGGGAATCGATGGCAATGGTGAGTTTCGGAATATCCCGTTTGAACAGCAGGAATCCCCATCACCGAATCTCTGGACATGCTGACCCCGTCCCGTTCTTTGTGAAACAAGATACGACTGATCTCGGGAAACACGGCTAGGATGCACGGATGATCGTGACTACAGTGTCACAACGCAGGGAACTGGCTTCTGAACGTTTTCTCAAGGAGAGCGAAGACCAACGGGCGGAAAGAGAGGTCCGTGGTCATGTATTTGTGGCTAACTCAGTGCTTACGACGTGACAGGACAATTTCACTCGTCGCGTGTATATTCAATCCGAGGTCACGGAAACCCTTCGATCTTTCTATTGTACAGTCTACGAAAACAGTTCCAGAACGTTGCTCAGTACGACGAGCATAGCAATTCCTACGCCCACCACCATAAGATCCGATTCAAGGAGATGCAGTCGAGCGAGCGGACCGAGACGAATTCTCAGGAGGCAATCGAGAAGCCAAGGGAAAAGGAACGGAAGAGAGAGGAGTTGCGGAAGGCTGCTGGGGCTGCTGGGGTGAAACTCAACACCATCACCCCGGTGGTCGGCATGATCAACGCCACCAAGAACTCTGCTGTTACGACAGCCACTGCGGGTACCGAACCCGCCGGAGGATGAGCTGTTGACCGTGGACCAGCCACCGACGGTAAACCCTGATTTCTTCTCCGATGGTCCGGGTCCGGGGGCTTCAAGAAACCTGGATGGACCACTGTCTCGAGCCCACCGAAACCTGGTTCGCCGCCGCCTTCCCCACCTCCAGAACCACCCCACGCTGCGACCGTTCCTCCTCCGCCCACGACATCTACATCCAGTTCATGAGTGGTGGTTGGACGGCTCTCGAAGGCCCTCCGTCTGCATCCACTCCAAACAGACCGCTGACGCCCGATATGGATCATCCAATTCCTCCCCAGTACCCCGCAGCTCTCCCTCCGAAACCTGTTCCCATCCCAAATCCGCCAGAACCTTCAACATCAGGGTTCAAGCCCGTCCCCACTGTCGAGAAGCCCGCAGGGATCCAACCGCACTCTACGTCTCAGCCAGCGAAGAACCGTTCTCCGAGTAAAAGAGCTGAAGCATCGCGTTCGGGTTGGCAGAGCTTCAACTGCGGTGGATCAAGGCCATCTTCCGGGGCGACGAGAAAACGAGAATAACTGATCCCCTCCAGGTTTTCCTGTATTATCCCAACCGTGTTCTCTTTGCTCTAATGATGTATACTAGGTGGAACCCTCGGCAATTGACTACTCCCCCTCTATCGCGTTACCGATGACATCCCACTGCTCCAGCACTAGTAGTCTTGGTATCTCCTCGTTCTTCATCACATTCGAGTTCCTCTTCCTTCTTGCGAGTCCCTCGCCCCCTGTAACCTGCAATCTTACCAGTAATCTCAATGCGAACCTCTATACTTCCGTTTCGTCCGCGCTCCCTGGTCGTTACACCCCTCTGAGGAATCGGGGTCGACAGATTAGTTGGTCTTGCCACTCCCGTGAGGACTCGATTCGTGTCAACAGAAGAATGATCGGGAACTGAAAACGAGTAGATTCACAGCAGTATACTAATCAGAGCCGGGAAGTGTTTCGACGAGTGCCCCGCAAGTGTGTCCCCAACCTATCAATGCTGTTGGACAAACGTCACTGGGAATAGGACGCTGTGCTGGTTGCCACCTCCCGTCGTTTTCGGAAGAGCACCGGCGTTTGGATCGAGCTTATGAGAGCAGGATCGACCAGTTCGTAGTTATGTACATGCAAGGCATTGTACGCGAACGAACCCCAAGAGATCGTATAAAACTGTGGGTCCGGCGCGGAGTCGGTAGGAGTTCAACAGGGTGTAGTAGGTAGTATCCTCTTGTGTCGGTGAATTACCTGCTCGTCCCGTTTTGTGTAAGAAATGGCCTCGGCATAACTCACACTAGCGTTCGTCCAGGAGAGTGCTCTTCGTGCGGGCTCCACGATCTCACCGGGGGATCTCCCCCACAAGTTCGAGGCACTAACTCTCCCGCCCGCGCACGGAAGGACTGTCTATAGCTCTGGGGCGGCTGCAACGGGTTTTATTGAAGACAGCACGGGCGACGAGCCGTTCGGATGCTTGGGGGTTGGCGCGGAAAAAGGCGTTTGTGTGAGCGGGGGATGGGTGGGGCCGGTTGAGAGAGGATCTCTAACCACGGAACCTCGAGATGGGATGAGCAGACGGATAGGAAACAAAAGAATATCGAAGAGTACGGTGGTTGTCTATTCCATGATAAGAAAAAAAGGGATCTTGACCGAGGGATCCTTGGTTGATTTGACTGCCGGACCTCATCAGCTTCGGATTTCTTTTGGTCGGACGCCCCATCGACCTGGAGTAGGTTTCGAAAAAGATATTTGGTTGCTGGAAAGCCGGCTAATGAGAACGCGGGGAGAACGTTGATGAGAAGGATATCGCGACACCGTGACACAAAACTTCACGTCTGCGTCTGTGTGATGGCGAGGGAGTGTCGTCGGTGAAGAGAAGCTGCGAGGACTCCGTTGGGCGCCTGCACTGAGCGCTGGCATGGGAATGAGTCACGCACGAGGCTGGCCATCTGTTATCGCAACCGCCATCTGCGCCGACTCGACACCGACATGGACGACCTCCGAGATTCGTTCTCCAGTCTGAAGAAGGGTATCAAGCGCCGACTCAAAGGGAAAAAAGGCAAAGCGGACAATCCAGGGGCTGGCGGAAGTGAGGAGGGGATTGGCCCGTCGGGTCCACCTCCCCGACCAGGGCCCGCTGTCGTGACGGGCGGTGGCCGCGAACAAGAAGGAGATGAGCCAAACGCAGGCGACAAGAAGATTGAACCAAGCGTTGCCCAGGATGAGAACAAACCGGACTGGAAGTCTGGATCGGCCAAAATGCTCCTTCGCGGGGTGAGAGATGCGGCTGATGCCTTCCCCCCGCTCAAATCTGTTGCCGGAGGTCTCTGCTTCATCCTGGAGAATTGCGAGGTATGGTTCCCCTCCAGGCCTACCGCTACCCATAGCGCTCATCGGTTCCACAGCGTACGAAGGCAAACGAACGAACGATAGAGTCTCTGGCACCCCGGGTCAATGCACTTACCGAACATCTCTGTGAACCCGTTCCCGAAGGTGACACCAAGGAGCGAGAAAGGAGAATGAGGCTGGAACTGTAAGTGTATGCTTTCTAGGAACGAGCGTCAAGTCTGATGTCCTGGGATTGGCAGGAAATTCCAAAATGTTCTCCGAGACCTCGGCCCACTGGAAGCGCAAGGCAATGTTAAAGGATTTTTCACCAATACTGAGAATGCGAAAAAACTTGGTGGTCTGGTCGAGGATATTCGGGATGCGATGATGGAGTACCAGGTATCTATCCACGAACCGATCATCTCAAGCACCTCTAACACTTGCAACAGACTTCGTTACAGCAAGATATATACGACAATAGCTATCGATCCACTGTGAGACTCACCCCCTCGCCCTCTGTCCTCACAGCCTGAGACTGACCGGTGGATAGGAATTAGCGGACCTCAACCTTCTCGACCGAATGGACCACACTGCGAACGCCAGGCACAGCTGTGGAAACAGGCAGGGGTGTCTAAAAGGGACGAGGGAGGGTGTCCTCAAGGATATCGGAGATTGGTTTACAAGTGACCAGGGCCAGCGCGTTTTCTGGTTGAACGGCCTCGCCGGGACCGGGAAATCCACCATTGCCCAAACTTTCGCCGAGACAACGTTCGCAGACGGAAAGCTCGGGGCCAGCTTCTTCTGCTCACGAGATTTCGAGGACCGCAGCAACCTTCAGGTGATCTTCCCGACACTCGCCTTCCAGCTCACCTGTCAATATCCGGCTCTCCGAAAGGAGCTCCTTCGAGTCTTGAAGGGGTGCCCCGATGTCAGACACGAATCCCTCTGTTTACAGATGGAGAAGCTCCTGGTTGGTCCGCTCAGAGCCACTGGGATTCCGACTCTCATCATCATCGACGCCCTCGACGAGTGCAAGGACAAAGAACCCGCATCTGCCATTCTGTCAATACTCTCCCGCTACGTGGACCAGATGCCCAATGTCAAGTTCTTCATCACCGGGCGGCCCGAATCACGGATCCGCTCGGGATTTCGGCTGGAGTCGCTCGCCCCGATCACAGAAGTCCTAAAGCTCCATGAGGTCAAACCTGAAGCGGTGGGCAGGGATATTGAATTGTTCTTCCAAACTCAGTTAGCAAGCCTTGCCAGGGATCGAAGTGACCCGGATTTGACAGAAGATTGGCCAAGTCCATATGATATCACCATTCTGTGCAAGAAGGCAGCCGGGTTCTTTATCTACGCCTCAACAGTTGTCAAGTTTGTTGCTTCAGAAGATGATTCACCAACTGAGAGACTTTCCCTCGTCACCTCCCTTCCACAAAGCACCATTGGAGAAGGAAAGTCTGGAGTTGATGAACTCTACACCAAGGTCCTCCAGCAGGCCTTCAGTGGTGCCCATGCAGAAACCAGCCAGCGATGCCTCCGCTTCCGGACTGTGGTTGGGACAATTTTGCTCATCTTCAACCCCCTCTCAACCAAGAGTCTCTCAGAGCTTCTAGGCTATAGCATACAACATATCCACAGCACCATTCGTTCCCTCCATTCTCTCCTCCTGGTCCCAGAGAGTACAGAAGACCCCATTCGGACTTTCCACAAATCATTTCCTGACTTCCTTATGGACCAAGATTGTTGTGAGGATAAGAGGTTCTTTGTGGAGCCCACAGGCCACCATGCAGAGATTCTACTGGGATGCCTCAAGCTTATGGGGAAGAAGTTAAAGAGGAATATCTGCAACCTGGATGACCATGCTGTTCTCAGTGAGGTTGGAGATCTATCTTCTCGACAGAAGGCCTATATTGGAGATGCTCTTGAATATGCATGCAAGTTCTGGACCAAGCACCTCCTGGAGATCCCCAGTAGCAGCCCCCATGTTGAGGAAGTGCAGACAGCAATTGAAAAGTTCTTCATGATCCATTTGCTGGATTGGATTGAAGTCCTTGTGCTCACAAGGAACCTTGGTGCTAGTGTTCATGCCATGAATGACACTGAGAAATGGTATAATTTGGTGAGTGATATGCAGGTTATCTGCCAAAACCTATACTCATGGTTTGTAGGCAGGAGTTACATGCAGGTGGACAAATGATAGCCAGCATTTTCTATTGGAACACTTTGAGACAATCAAGAACTCTCCTTCTCATATCTACCATTCTGCTCTCCCACTGTCTCCCTCCTCTTCTTGGCTTCACAAGTACTATCCCACAGACCTTTCACCCACAGTGAAGGTGGTCAATGGGCTTCCAGCTGAATGGGGAAAGTGTTCTCGCACAGTTTTATTGGGTGGCTTTATATGGACCCTCTCATGCTGGAATAACACTGTTGCAGTTGGGTCTGATTCTAGAGACATTATTATCCTTGATACAATCATAGGCAGCCAGACAGCTGTTCTTTCTGGGCACACAGATAAAGTGAATTGTGTCACCTTCTCATCAGATGGGACTTCACTTGTGTCTGGAAGTAATGACTGCACTGTTAAGCTCTGGGATGTACAGACTGGTGGGGTTGTCAAGACCTTCTCTTGTCACACTGGCAGGGTTGGGTCTGTTTCCATCTCAACAGACTGCACTATGATTGTCTCAGGATCTCATGATGCAAAAATTCGTTTATGGGATGTCCAGACAGGGAAATTCCAGTGTGTTATAAAGCCAAAGGGCATTGTGGACCATGTTAGCTTCTTCCCCACAAACCCTCAACACCTCATATCCATATCTGATAATAAGCTCCAGCAGTGGGACACCAATGGTCACCAAATCAATCCTCCATCTAAGTGCTCTCATATTTCTTTTTTCCCAGATGGAACTCAGTTTGTTTCATGCTATGAGGCAGTTTTCACAGTGATGAATTCTAATTCTAGAGCAATTGTAGCTAAATTTGAGGTGACCACAGGAGATCCCAACTATTACCTGTTCTCTCCTGATAGTAGGCTTTTAGCTGTTGCTACTAGTAGAATCATCCATATCTGGGATATCACTGGTTCTAATCCTCACCTTGTTGAGACCCTCATTGGCCATACTCAAAAGATCACCTGCCTTGCATTTTCCTCTCCTTCTACTCTCATCTCAGCATCCTGGGATGGATCAGTCAAGTTCTGGCAGATCAGTGCCTCATCTGCAGATTCAGTCATGACTGATCCAGGGCCCACCCCAATCACCATACCATTAACCACATCTATCAGCTTACAAGTAAGGGATGGGGTTGCCATCTCAAGTGATACAGAGGGGGTAGTAAAAACCTGGGATATCCCAGCCAGTCTCTGCAAGCCATTGTCCAAATCTCAAGCTGAAGACTACAAACTTGGAGATGTTGAATTGATCAACAGCAGGTTGGTCTTGGTTTGGTATAGGGATGGGAAGATCAGTATCTGGGATCCTGAGAAAGGGAAATTCCTCTTGAAAGCAAAGGTCTCTGAGGAAAAACTATTGGACCTTAGGATATCCAGGGATGGATCTAAAATCTTCTGCATAAATGAGGAATTCATTGACACATGGGATATGTGGACAGGAGAGGCTGTGGGTGAGCTATACTATGGGAGTCCATTTACCCAAAAACTACTTGCAATGGATGGCTCAAGAGTCTGGTTAGAGGATGCATTTGGAAGTTCTGTGGGATGGGACTTTGGGATCTCAGGGTCATCCCCTATTGATTTATCCACTCAACCTCCAGACACACTCTATCTCAACAATACTATGTTGTGGGATAACAAGAAATACAGAATCCAGGATACAGTCACTGGGAAGGTAGTATTTCAGCTTTCTGAAGGACTTCAAGGTCATGCTGTTGAGGTGCAGTGGAATGGCCAGTATCTGGGTATTTCCCTCAGGCCTGAGAAGGAGTTGATTCTGGAATTCCCCCCTGCATTCCTCCAGTAGACATTTGTAGTGTATGTAACTTCTTTCCTGTTTGAGTTCTATATATCAAATGTCTTACTCCCAGATAAGTACTCCAAAATTCATACTGTGTGATTGAATAAAATATGGATGAATTCATCCCTACAACATGCATGCAATAAGCAGGGGGTGAGTATTGAGTGATACTCAACAGAGGGGAGATACACAATAATTTATTCAGAATGGAAAAACCTCGAGCAGAAGCAGCAGGAAAATGAAGATGAAAGCATGGTCATATTCATGTTAACATCACCCAGGTGAGCACGAACTATTGGAAGAAAGAAATCCCCCATCCGACAGCATCACCTTACAGGAAAAATAGATCATCGCATTTGCGGAGAAGCTGCAGAAAATCTCGGTCGTGACAAACAACCCATATGAATTCATCATCACTACTGAGCGATTGGACTCAATATTGTATATGCTGTTTGGAGCGTACAACATCCAGGTGGCTGAACACGGACCGGAGCATGACGAATGACTACTAGTTATCGCGAACTGGACAGTGTTGGATTGGACCTCGCGGTTAAAGGAGGTTATGAACCTCTGCTCCCTTCGTGTTTATGGAGAATGTCTGGGAAATATTGTTGGAAGAGGGTGGGGTCAGTAGTGGCACTCATTAGAACGACCTTCCCTTGGCTCCCCGATCAGCGAGGAATCGTTCAGAACTACGAGTCGCAGGCCTATGTTGAGATCCTGTTCATGTACATCGTCAACCACAATACGTGTCGCATCGTCCAAGGAGTGTTCTGTCCCTCGAGGAAGATACCTGTCGTGCAGAACGCGATGGACCCTCGTTCCTCCGGCAGTTGGTTTCGAACCGGACTTGGTATACAATCAAAGAACAAAGTTTCTCCCCTCTCTCCTGGGCCACTCGTTGAGCGACATTGGTTGCAGCGGGACGACAAGGTTGGGTACAGATAATATTACAGTTGGATCCTTCTCCCCGGTTGATACAGTTGTCCGAAATGGGCTAAGGGATCCGTGTGGTTTCTCCAGATCAAGTGGTAGCCATGCATATGGTCACACCGTTGTCTCGGGTGTAGTCCAGCAGCTCTTAAGTTCGAGTAGCACTAGGGAGAGCGGTGCGATCTGTTGCGCGTATATTTCGTAGCGGGGTCTGCTAAGTACTTCTCCCGTCGTTCTTTGAGGATCTTATCCCTCGTTTCGAACGGTGCGGGTTCTCGTCGATGGCATAAAGGTGGCTGGGCACCAGGGGCGCAACGCGAAGTGAAGGGGAGGTCGTAACTTGAAAACGTGCTCTGCCTCATGCCCATGCACAGCTCGTAAATTTCATCCTCTAAGGACTCGCTCATCGCGCGGTGGACGGAGGTATCATGCCGAGATCTCATCCCACCTTTGCTGCCTCAATGAATTCCTTGAGGTGCATCGTTTCACCATACTGAAGACGTACGCGTGCGCATCACGGCCCACTATTCCATCCCGAAACACCCCAAGGACTCCAAGTACGAAGAGCAAGTCCGTGACTCCCCGGCCGATGTACACGGAATGCTGTACCATAGTTGCAGAGATTTCGTAAATCGTCCACGAATCACTCGCTCGCTGGCACAAGTTCTTGCACGTCTGTCTTTTTGCGGAAGGGAGGAGGGGATTACAGGCTCGGAGGGTGCATGTGAGTTACACAGAGTTACATTGTGAGACGGAAGAGCCGAAGTCAGATTCCGATCACTGGTCGGTTCAAGGCGCCACCGTTTCGCAGCCGTCTGGTCGACTCCTCCACGCGTACCACAGGCGCGTAATTCTCAAGCGGGGGATACCTCGTGGTCGCTGATTTTCTGGACAAGACGGTGGACCTCTCGCGTCTCGGGCTCAGATAGTTGGAGAACGCTTTTTGGGGATGGGTTGGGTGGGGACACTGGTTCGTGGTCAAATCGATAACTCTCCGATACTTCCAATCTGCTTTTCACGTCGCACAATTTGACTTCTTTATCGACGTCTCCCGTCAACCGATAGAGTGTCAAGCAAAATGTTGATGAGAGCTTCGGCCGCAACCGCACCCTCTGGCGAGCGTACTAGGCAGGATGGCCTTAACCCAACGGAGTTCCTCAGGCTTCAAGATATTCCCCGTGCCATAAGTCTTTCCCCTAGATTCGATACTTCCCTTCTCTTCACCCCTAACGAGCAAAAGACGTCGATGGCGACGGGGTCATTGTATGCATGTCGATGGCAACGACAGACACAAGCACGACGAGTATGCTCAGAGGTATGAGAGGAAGCTGTCACTGTCGATGCGAGAGTTCCGAGCTCAAACAAGGGGCCCGGGATGTTGAAGTTGGGGTGGGTCGAAGGACAGGGATTGGGAGTTGGTGGCAATGGTGAGTTTCGGAGTATCTCGTTTGAATAACAGGAATTCTCATAGCTGAATCTCAGGAAGTGCTGACCCTGTCCCGCTTTTTGTAAAACAAGATAATCTCGGGAAACACGGCTAGGATGAACGGATGATCGTGACTACGGTCCCACAACGCAGGGAGGTGGCTTCTGAATGTTTTCTCAAGGAGAACGAAGACTGACGCGTCAAAAGAGAGGTTCGTCTTCATGGATTGGTGGTTAACTCTGTTGGTTACGACGTGACAGGAAAATGTCACTCGCCGAACGTATATTCAATACGAGGCCACGGAAACCCTTCAACCTTTCTATTGCACATTGTACGAAAACAGTTCCAGAAGGTTGCTCAGTAGGACGAACATTGTGACTCCTACGCCCACCACCGTAAGATCCGATTCAAGGAGATGCAGTCGAGTGAACGGACCAAGACGAATTCCCAGGAGGCAATCTAGAAGCGGAGGGAGAAGGAGTGGAAGAGGGAGGAGAAAGAGTTGCGGAAGGCTGCTAAGGCTGCTGGGGTTAAACTCAGCACCGTCACCCCAGTTGTTGGCACGATAAACACCACCAAGAACCCTGCTGTTGCAGCGGCCGCCGGGGATCTCAGCGGGCGCGTCGTGGGAGGATACGAGTTCCTCGCGCAGGAATATCGCGCTGGGGACAAAATCCGCCTCTTCGGTGTGATGGCCATTCGGCCATTATTTCCATGAGAGCGCGAGCACGGGAGGCCCGCCAAACTAATTGGCACGCGATACGATTGGCCATGAAACAGGATTTTCTCGAGGCACCTACACCGCACGTACCTTGGCAGGACTTCATAAGGTGAGCTCTGTCACCCGAGGGTCAAACCCAGAAGCCCATAAATTCGGAACCATCTAATAACTTCTCTCTCATCCCTTCCACGACTAGATCGGGTTGATGTCACGAGACAATCAAGGGCAGGTCCCCTTTGCCTGTGCTCTCTATCAGCGCGCCAACGGGGCTTGCCGCGGGA
>Ga0307515_10016297_pt1 | contig 13616 bp, 10 predicted proteins | sample 17_EM_MG_FD_194513 | JGI IMG/M metagenome (GOLD analysis project Ga0307515, IMG submission 194513) | Populus trichocarpa ectomycorrhiza microbial communities from riparian zone in the Pacific Northwest, United States - 17_EM | ecosystem: Host-associated > Plants > Roots > Unclassified | place...
TCACCCGGACTTAGACCACTGGGAGCTGGCCAAGAGATGATCTAACAAGTTTGAATTCTAGAAGTATGTTAGAGCCATATACATCTGGAAGCATAGGAGCTGCTAAAAATGGCAACTCTGGGTTGGCTGGGCTGGAGATCTATCTGGGCGCCTCCAAAGGGCGGCGAAGCCGCCACCGTACCTTGTACACTATACCGAGCCTCAAGGTTCGTACGTACCGCATCACAGAGTCTATATGGTACATAAAAGACAAATTCGTCACTCATTACAAAGGCCTGCTGGAGTACGTCACACGTGAATACGAGCCACTCACAGTGGTAAAACTAAATATTCTGCACTCGTACCAGCTACCATTATACTAGCTGTACTCCCATTTGATCCATAATCCAAATTCAAGTTTAGGTCACTTCCGCCTATAACAAGCCTATCCCCTCAAATTTTCGACACCCAATCATGACGCTACATGTAGTGTCATGATACGGGCGAGTGTATACTCACCCGTAACCGCGCAAAAATGCCGCCAGTAATAAATCGCTGTCACGGTAGCAATTGCTTGAGGTAAAACAAGCGGAACAACGTCATGCAAAGAGAGGCTTACGAACCTTGACGCTTGGTATAGTATATCATCATTCTCATCTCTTCTCACAAGAAATTTCATACAACAGTTCTCTCGCTCTTGATGGTCTCTTTGCTGGGGGATCAACAGTTGCAAGTTAGTTCGCCGTTTATATCGCATCTAGTCTCATACCTTCTGATCATAAGACCTCACTCACGAGGAGACCGGCTCGGGGTGTTGCATATATGGTCTACCTCCCTGAGATACGGCTTATGGGCTCAGCTGGGCTGATGTATAATCTCCTTAAGATGATGGTCGTTGCAGACTCAGCTGGAGATGCCAGCTGAGTGCGCATGCATGCGTACAAGGCATACTCTGAATGCCGTATATAAGATCACGAATGTACCTGTACTTTAGAATATAAGGCTTCTAGCACTCAGTATTTCAACACGGGGGTGTCGACATAACTCGGTATGTCTTGTCCCGTGTACAACACTGGCTACGGCGTTGCTTTCTATTATCATGATTCAGACAAGGACCATCGGGTGAGAATGAATAGTGAATAAGCAGCCACGTTAACGACAGGTTTTAGACCTTTGCGGGTTGAGGCGATTATCTTGACCTTGTCTCCCCCACGGAACGGGCATCTGAGATTGCTGCGAGCTACTTCTTTCGGAACAATGTATTTAGAATAGCCTTTGTTGCCATGTTTGAAACGTTTGGAACGACTCGGGATATGGTAACGGGAGAGTCCGGATGGCAGTCGAATAGCAGTAGTGTTTATAGTTATTGTAGTTCAGCAGTCAGCAGCCAGAGCTCGAGAGAGGCGTCTGTTTGATAAATTTTGTATACTTATCAGCGCGCTAGAAGGCTACTATCTAATGAGATAAACCTGTCAGCACCTGTTGCCGATATATTCTTTCCACTGTCCACAACTGACCTGGAGAGCTAGTTTTCAGGTCCACCCTCTACTACCTCCATTCTGGCTTGCGGTAATGATGAACAAATGGCAAGCCGGAGGTTGGGAATAGGCTGTCGTCTGGGGTGATAGGGGGCTTCACCGCTGTCATTATGTCCAATAACCCAAAAGCCGTCAGCAACATCTGTCTGATAGGAAAATTATCGTCAGCTGCTGACGGTGTCTGAACCACAGTAACCAGTACAGTACTTTATGCTGTCGGATATGCTTACCATTCCCTCCTCAAGAAGTTCTAATTGTCTTCAACTGACTTCCGCATTATCGTCGTCATACCCGAGGGATTCCTATACCAATTAGGGACTCTCGGCACTCAGTTCAAGAGAATCGCTCAGAAACCTTGCCTTCTTAATTTGAGCCGAAATCGCTGTAACAACATCCAAACTACCTCAGGAGCCGGCCCACCAAACCCTTTTTCCGTTAAAAGTTCGGTTTGGAACGGATTGAAAAAACAGTTTCTTAGGTTGGGCTGTCCTCTTTCTGTAGCCCGAACAAGTTCATCAGCGAGTGGCCTTTCTGAGTAGCAAGCCTCCACGAAATTCAAATAGCTATGTCTCATTTATAATCATTTTCATTAGCACCCTCAAAGCACAAAAAGCTCGAGCGTTTAAGGCCAGGACGACATCTCGTCGTCACATTTACACACCTACACTTCTGTCTCATGTAGTTATGATGTTCTCCAGTTTTTTCACGGAACTGTGTCTAGGACAGCTGCGACTGTCAGGTAACTGGCGGAAAGAGTGTAAGAGGGCGGCTATGACAACTCACTTAAGGAAGGGTAGTAAATGTGCCGTGCATGTCGGAGAGAAAATGCCAATCGATAGTGGAGTTACGAGCGCCGAGCAGATTAGGATGTACATGCTGTCACGTGGGAAGGCTTTCGATATTTAGCTCTAGCTCTCGGGATAACCCGAGAAATCTATACGTACCACTCTCTTTCGAATAGTCGAAGGATAGACATATATCCTCAGTCTGCTTCAATTTACAGGAGGTCAATCCACTCCCTGGATAAACGACCACGTCCACAACTAGTACGTATTGCCTAGTCTACAGCGAGCAAAAGCTGAGCTATAGGATACCAAATGGGTCTTGTTGATTCGCAGGTCTTGATACCTGTGAACCACCCTCGGTGGGAGTATCCAAAGTTCTGCCCCAGTATATAGTGATATTAAGGCGCCGTGCCAAGGTGGAAGGTGTTAAAAATTGGATTCCTCCTCGTGTCCGAAATTGACCTAGTCTCGGAGCCTCCGAGACTACATTCAATCCGATTCCACTGATACGCAAGTGAGATAAGTACGATATGTGACTGCGGGATTGAATGGCACGGTTCCTGTGTTCCTACGATTCACAGTACATCCATCCGCACTATCTCAGCGTCGACAATGACACCGTCGCCACACTCCGGTGCGTCTCCCGGTGAGCAAGTAGGTGACGCGGTTCGTAAACACATACATGTTTATATATAGTACAATAAGCCCCGTTCACATGCTGCTGTTCTGAACCGAGTTATCCTGCAATCTCGTTAGCTGTCAAAACAAATTCGCTAGGAGGGTATGTGCGCGTAGGTCTTCCGGCTTCTTGGACTGGGTATAAACTAGCTAACTGCCGTGGTGTGTACGTGCAGCTAGGAGACTTTCAACAATTGTTAGCTGTTTAGTTGCACTCCGCCGCCGCCACCACGCAGGATCTGCAACAAAATGGAGTATCGAATGTACAACTTACTTTTGCCCTGGTCAAGCTACTAAGTATCACATATAGAAGATACGTACCTCCTAATTTGGGAGGGTTGGCCGAAGTTGGTACAAAACCCACAAAGTTAATCTATACCCAAGCGTAAAAGAATTCCAAAGAACAGCAAAGAAATATCCGAGCCCACATAATCAATCACAGAGGAGTATCTCTTGAATGTCTTTCACAATAACCCTCCGTAATTACCCCTTCCGCGTTTTGGGGGTGTGATGCTCAAATCGTTATCAACAAGGCTTGGGCTGAGGATTTGGTATGGTCAAACTCCTCACTTCACTTTGCTATACTAGCTTTTGCATGCTGATGTACTAAAAGGTGATATATGTTTGTAGATTTAAACTCCACGTACACACGGTGACCTGGGGTGGCACCATCACAGGTCATCACTCTACCTTGTAGTCGCTCGTTTGTGAGGCGTAAGATTACCGACGACGATCAATTGTAGGGCACGTAAATCGAACCGGAAAGCCCTAAGCATAAAATTCAACGCAAGAGGGACCACAGTTTTCCGATATTTGCTTCTACATTCATACCCCCCATACCCCTCTGGTTCGCTCCGAATAGTATTAATATATCTAGAGCCAGGTGAGCACCTTGGAACACAATAAGTAGCTGGTAGTCAGTAGGCAGTGTTTCGATTCTTTCTCAAACATCAGTTACAATCGTATTCGCGTCGTACTGTTCGGCAATTGCAGGCAGGTACACAGTGTGCATCATATGTATGCGGCGGTTGGTATTGTCGGCAGTCTGACAATGGAACAATTGGGATGGAATGAGACGTTTCAAGCCTGGACTCAAAACGGAACCTCCGGATCCCCACCGGGATCTCGCGGAAGCAAAAGATCGATAAGTCCTCTTGCATTGTCTGTGGTCACTAATCAAGGCGGAAAACACGATCATACGGAATAGTGGCGTGCTGCACTACAGCAAAATGGGAACTGAGAGTGCCTACTTTTCCAATATGAGAACGCTGATAGGATACGAGAAGATGCAGCTGCTGTAACAGGAGTTTCTCCATACATATGCAATTTTCTTCCAGAAGAGTAAGGAGCTTATGAACGTAAGTGAACTACTACATACAACGGTACTAAGTTGCTTTTTAGATAAGTAACCGCAGGGTTTCCTCACCATCTGATAGCGAGCGACATTTAGAACTCTCATTAATATTATCTAGGCGGTTTGCATACTGGTATTTATCCAGTTCCAGCTGATTTTTGGCGGGATAAGGGTTCGTCAGACGAACTACAACACAACACCGAACAAAACGAAGCCGGGCGTTCCCTCGGATATGTTAGTAAGTTGTTGCGGAACTGGTTCATCCGCGCACAAGAGCTGCAGTTCGTATTCGTATAGGAACTAAATGCTATCACCAGAAATCGACCACATGGCTGACGTGTGAGATTAATGGACGTAGCAACATCTAGTTGAATCCAATTTAGACGGGTCATTCATATCTGTGAACATGTTTGAAGTGTGATTTTTTTCTTCTGGGAATGTTCTGGAGCTATCGTTTTTACTTTTTGCGTGCGACTTGTTGCCATGTGGCAGCCGAGATGGATGGATGGTATTTCCGCCGGAGCTGCCGGAATACATGGGGGCCGGTTTCACGACCTCCTTTATCATGATGGGATGCCGTTTACTACCAGACATGATATTGATACCAGTCGGTATGGCAGCTGTATGCGTATGTAGTAGTTATACATATATTCATATTGCCTTACATTACCTTTCCCTGGCTACATATCCTCTCAAGCGTGCCGTTCATGATGAGCGCAGATATCGCAGCACGATGCGACAGATTGTTCTCCCTCCCCTCCTCTACATACTCGACTACAAACTTAACGGTGGCCAAAAAAAAAAGGCGACTGTGTAGGTGTAGGGACTACAACATTGAAGCGAGCGCGAGATCTATTTAGGGCAGAAGCCTCAAGGTTTCCCCTGTTTGACCCCGGCAAATGTCTGAGGTTGTCCTCAAAAGCGAGCTAGATCTACAACCAGGCTCGGTACCCCCCACGTGCAATCCTACCTCGACCATCTCAACACTACGACACTAGGTAGAGAGTTTACGATGTTTGAGTTGGCCGGTCAAAATGCTGGTCCAATTGCCCTGTTTTGACCAATTGGCTAATCTCATAGCTGGCCTTAGGTCGGATTTTCTACCAGCCTCAGAATTGTAATCAAGCAAGGCTCGGCTAGAACTCGCCCGCAGTGGATGAGGAAAAGGTCGTGGTATCATAGGGCGGCGTTCAGCGATAGGTTTGAGATTGATGTCGAAATTTGCCATCCAGAAAACCACTACCTATATAGCTAGCTATTCATGGATCGTTTCGGGAAAGTCTACTCGAGAGAAGGATTGCATTTGAATTCAGCTGTCGGTACCTACCTTGGTGGCGCTCGAACTCGTCTAAATTAAAACAATTGATAGGCGCTGAATGTTGAGTAAGGCAATGGCGGCAGTTGAGGATACCGTCTCAGTTTCTTCCATATGGCTTGACTTTCTGGAAGGATATATACGCCATGAAACTAAGAAGTAAGGCAGGTCATACTTAGGATGTAACAACCTTTACATCAGACCTCTAAAGGCGTGATGAGCTGGGTAAATGCACTAGACGTATATCCAGATCCGTAGACTGGTGCGGTGCGAAAAACAAACCAATAAAAGACGTACTAAGTGATGAGTTGCAAAAGCGTATAATACACGGATATACTCTACCGAGTCCTAATTGACTACTTGCTTAGACACCACCACCTCCATCTATAAAACAGGTTGAAAGGGCGGGGTGCAGGAACGTTGACTGGGATGCTAGAGGAACGAGACCACGGAGTTGCTTGCGGATCGGGAACAGCTCTGATCCAGCGTACAGGGTCCACACTGCCTCCCAATTTGGCACGCCATCGTCACCCTAGGAGACATAACGCGGGGGCGTTGCTGCAAGGCATCTATGATCCTCCGTTTCTAGGCTCGCCAATTTACATACCCCTGGTCGCAAAGAGCGTTGAATTGATTTGCATCAAACTACTTCCCGCACCCTTCCGTTACAAGAGAAGCGAGCTATAAGCCTTACTCGGGCGGGAGAGACTGGGCCTGACGTAGCAGTAATGCGTTCAATATATTATAACAATTGGGTTATGATCTACAATGCTCATCCAGCACTTCATCTACCAAGCTAGCTACGATATATAGAACTCGCTCTCGTCGCGTCGACTTGAAATTGGTTCTTTAGTTCGCGCAGCTACCACTTCATACAGATCAACTATTCTCTCTCACTCTGAAGCTGAACTTAATTCCACTTTCTTGATATCAGTCCAACGACCTTCTATCTAATACCTCCTTCACAGCCACAATGGGTGCAATTCAATCCGCCGGCCGCCCCTCCACCGGTCCCAGATCCATCCCCGTTCGGCCTCGCACGCCTCTTCGCTTCGGTAGCGTCCCAACGCCTCTCCCAGTCGACCCAGCAGACTATAACACCCGCCCAATCCGAAATCTGTACCCCAGCATTGCACCAGCGGATTCAGTCACGTCTCTCCTCTCACAAGAAAACTACCTCTGTCCATCACTACTCTCCCCTACGATTACGGAGGAAGATACGCCTAGCCCGGTCTCATGGCCAGCACCAGCACGAATACAATGCCCGCATTCCAACTGTGCCTATAGTGTGATCGGCTTCCAAGCTCTGGAGGAGCTAGAATTTCATCTGCAGAGTGATACACACTGTGTACCCCATCACCAAATGATGATGAATAGTTTCTCTCAGCCAATGCAACAGATGCCGCAACATTCCGCCTTCATGATGGAGCCAGAGCAGCAATGTTTGTGCCCTAGTTGTAACGTGTACCAGGACCAGTGGTCTCCCATCCGTCCTCTACATCACATCGATTACAGCTACCACCATCATCATCACCTTGACCAGCAGCACCAGCAACTGATGCATATGATGCATCCGATGCTTCAAGTACAACAACAAAAGGTACCGATTACCATGAGCTATAATGGACCCGAAGTTGAGAACTTGAACTGGAGCGGCGAGCGGATACCGAAGACAATGCCAATGAACAGCAGCTACCCGCTACTTAAGAGGCAGAGGTTAGAGTTTCCATTGAACCCATAAGTTGCACGTTGTGTTGTTTTTTATCCTGCTTTTGATTTGTTCTGGCTAGTAATTATAATCGTATATGCTCTTATTTTTGTTCTTTTGTTTGTCAGCACGGTCGGTCATATACAAATGGGGAATTTTGTAGTGTCTAATTATAATTTCGCGGTCATTCAAGGTTCAGTCAACTTCCGGTTGTGGGTGTGGAGTTTGTTATATTCTTTTATTTTCTTCCTTTAGTAAAAGCCGTCAAAAGCAAGTATGTGGGGGCTTGTGTTGCTCTAGCTAGTTCGTTCAAATACGCTGGACGTGGAGTTTGGGATTACCACTGCTTTCTTCTGCGGCACAGCGTTGAACGCCTTGTAATTAATTCTACTCCATAGCAGAAGTTATCTTATGTATGTAAATAGAACTAGCATTAAAATTTTCAAATGTTACCCAGGTAGTACAGCCTCAACCTGTGGGCTCATTCTTACACAGGCTGAAACCACCCATGTCCGCATGCACAATCGCTGACGCTCCAGAACTGGTTAATATAACCGCACGCTCGGAACTCGCACTGTTGGGTAGATGAGGTCCTTCTTGGTATGAATATGTCGTGAGGTAGTATGGTCTTGACATCGGACATCGCCCGCGGATGTATTTTTCCAAGCATAGTGGGTCCTGCCAATGGTTAGTGTATGTGCCGTTCATCAAGATGTCACCAGAATCCCAGATTTCTCGAACCACGTGGGAAATAAGCGGACCCTCCAGGGATTAGGTTTGGGATCGCCTTGAAACAGAGCACTAGTGAATCAAACAGTTTGGCAGCTGGGAAAATTTTTAGTCTTCTGCCTACCTTTGGGTGCCTCGTAAATCTGCGTCGACGTCTGCCTCATTCGCAAGTTAAACCGGCAACTGGAGGACTAAAGCTTGCTGACGGACGAAAACTCTGGAATGAGAGCGGTGTTGGTTTATTTCTCTGCATTTGAAGTCCCGTTGACGTCTACGCAATGTTTTAATTCTTAACCCCGAGTGATAACACATGAATGAATGTAAACTAAACTTAACAATGGGGCCATGCGTTACCGCTGCAGAATATGATTAGGGCAGTTGTGGAAGCTGTCTGATTTCGGCTCATGCCTTGTGTTATGTGTAGAGAATACGTACCCATTGATATCAGCATGCCCAATTGCAAAGCCATCATGAAACAGCATCAGCCCATCGTGACATGCCACAAGCCTGTTTCCGGACCTGCATTTTTTTTCGTTGTATAGAGTGAGTAGCGATTCCGCTCATATCCGGCCCCGGGACCCAGGATCAGCTACCATGTGCGGGGCCCGGTACATAGATTACGAAGTTTTTCATTTCGGTCTGGGATAAGCGGCGTGGATACCGGATTATCTCAAATCAACCGGTTATTCCGCGGAAAAAAGGTTGGAGTCGGCGGTAAAGTCAACTAGGGAATAGGTATCCGCGTGTCCGAGTTTGATATTGGCCATGATCGGCAGCTGCGCCGCTACAAGGCGGGGCAGGGGCAGTGTCTCCGATATCGACATATGGCTTCGCGGCAGATATGTATGAACCGATTTGGCTGTGTTTTTCTCACCGCCATCCATATTGGAAGCTGAGGTGACAGGCGTCTGTTCTATTTTAATGAACCGGAAGTACCGGTTTTAGAGGGTTAGAGGTAGCGGCTTTCGAAGGATAGAGTCGGGGTTCAATCTAGCTAACTATGTCACAATACAGATAGCATTATTGTTGCGCCGCCATACTTATGATGTTAGCATATATTCAATTAATGTCTCCTACAGGCTATAGTAGGACGTATATTTGATAAATACTAAGAGAAAGAGCTCGAAAGGAAGAGCAAGCCCACAGTGGAAACTGCGTACAAACTAGTAGTCGGCACGGGCACAGGGCTGAAACCCGTGACAACAGTCAATAACGAAGATAAGATAAGAGGAATGCAGGAGCAAGGAGTGCACATGCATCATTCCCCATGTTTCATGCTTGAGGCCTTTGCATGCGAGTGAGAGTTAATGTCCACAAACTTGGACCGCCCCGAAGCTATTTTCAATGAGGATCTGGTTCGGATCTGGTAAGAGCAAGTAGCGATTCATCATGGAGTATCCCGCGGACCATATATATTAAGTTCAAGTGTAATTTAGGCCGCAGAAATGAACTCTCATAGTATAGCGTTATAGTAACATGATTTTCGCCACCTTCTAGTTCATCAGGAGAAACAGCTTGCTTTCTGATTGTGTGGGTGGCCAATCACAGAGTCTGAGTCAAAAAAATTTCCTGAAACCTGCTGGGTTTGTTGCCAATATGCGACAAGCAACTTCCAGAAAGCCAAACAGAACCGTTTCACCAAATCTTACGAGTTTTGAGGCAGTGAATCGAAAAACGGCGAGGTAGGATATAGGAGGTACGGGTGTGCCGAAGAGGGCAGGAAACCGGTTACGATACGAAGTACAGGGCCTCCACATAGCTAAATGAACATACAGTACGCATTGGATGTCAGCAAGTATCCGGCTACTCGGTCGCCGTTTCTGTAAACGAGTATGCGGTATTTAAGTATATCCTCGGGCTTTAATTAATATTCTAGTCAGACGGGAATTTCTTGTATGAATAACTCTCTAGAGGCAGTTTGCTGGTTACCAATCAGATATTCTCTGTCCAGGATGGGAGCATAATTATATCTAACGCATTCCAACATGAAGGGGGTGTTCTCGGCCAGCAGCGGGTTCACATACTTCAAGGCTAGAAACAAAAGGGTTCAAACCGTCGCCACCCTACCGAGTACGTTGGTTGTTGGGGACTCAGTTAGAAAGACTTGAATTTTATCCTACAAAAAACTACATGTTGTACAATTACACTGCCTTGAACTTCATCGAATCTTGATCTCTACCTGGTGATGGAGTTGTCACTTGAAATTCCCTCTCAGGCAATGCAAATGACTGGCAATGCCAAAGGGGTTGAACCAATACTGTTGGCACGTATACGCAGTGGTGGTGGAAAATTCGTCTGTTGTCTCCTGTCTGTTTGTACAAGTCTAAAGAGAGAGAGAAAAGGAGAAAGCAAAAAGGACACAAAGTCCACAATGCTATCAGAAATGGTAACCTACGTAACAGTGAAACAGTCACATAATGCCAGTCAATGATCTTGGGCGAAAGCCCAGTACTTCCATCAACAAATACTAAGATGGCTCCCCAAAAATGGAAAAAGATAATTTGTGAAAGGGTAGAAAAGGCGAGATTTCTGGCTTTCCTTCATCAAGTGCCTTTGATATCAGTCCGATAAGTCTAATTATCCACCACTGACTGAATGAATCAGGATTGCAGTCGACTGATGTTGTAGTGTGCGCGGAGAACTCGTCAATCGTCTGAATTCTAAAGAGCAAGAAGAGAAAAGGAGAAAGCTTAAGTACACGATGTCTACAATACTATACTAGAAATGGCAACCCACGTAACAGCCAAGCAGTCACATTATGCCCGTCGATGATCTCGGGTGAAAGCCCTGTATTCCGTCAACAGATGTGTGATCATAGTCCAACACTCGGAGCTGGTTCAAACCGTAAATAAATGCCGGCGAAAAACCTATGCTATTCATCGCTATCCTGTGCCAAAATCTAGCGCGACCTTGAGCTACTAGTTTGAACTAATCGTTCATTGAACCGTTCGCTGATTATGTATTGCCAGTCCCTAAGTTTGAGCTCAGTATTGCATAGAGCTGATCGTAAGTTGGTGAGGCTGAAATTGAGACATCTGGCATAGGGCACAAGTTACTCCAGTATGTGCATCTCTGTTGTATATATCTCAAGCCTTCTCCCTCAAGCTCCTCTTTCTGTATAACTCTCTGAATCATGTTCGGAATGGTGTTGACCTAGTCAAAGGAACCGTGGAAACCAAGTTCTGTACTGATAGACGAGGTCCATATGTCATCTGGCCTGAACAATTTTGGTATGCAGCTCAGAGAGTATCATTCGGACTCTGCCAAAATCAATATATCTGCTCGCTTGCACCGCTTCCGCCGTCACAATATTGATTTTGTTTCCCTTTAACTATCCCACTCTAGCTCTTCTCGTTGTCCTTCTCAGCAGCCTCGTCCTGCCTCCGCATCTTTCCCCTCAAAACCTTCGTCTCCTCCACTATCCCCGTTATGATCTTCCTCTGGTTATTCTTAGAGAGCACGATCGTGAAGTCGAAGTTGTACGGGTGGGGCTTCAGGTCGCATTAACATTCCTAGCACAAGCCACAGAGCCGCGCCACACCAACAACTTAAAGTTAATGCCTGTCTGGTAATGTACTTCCCCAACTCTACCTCATTCAGCCGCCGCGACCACAACAAGAGGCTGCTGGAGAACGCCTCAATCCCGAATCGAGGTGCCACTTCACATCAAGCCTCGAAATTAACCTACCCTTCGACTTTATCCCTCTCTGCCTTTGATCATCGCTTCCCAGCAGAAGCTTATCCGCTTCTCAAAACCCAAACGAGGTCCTACCAGAGGAGACTTCGGTCGGATCAGTCGACACCACGACGGAGAGATAGCTGGTTACGTACCGGTAGAACCTTTCCTTAGGATCAGTTGAGTTAGTACTAGAAGAAAAAAGCGAGGCGTATGTCCGTGTCGTTCGTGGTCGCAAACCAAGTGCCAGTTTCCAGTCTTCAGAGTACCTTTCCGCTCGTCTCTCAACACACGAAGATTGTAGTTTCGAGATGTGAAGGATTGGAATTCAGACTTCGTGCTTACATCATTCAGGCACACAACTATGGATCGTATGCTACCCTCGGACCAATCATTAGACAGTTTGGCTCGACTACGCCAAGAGCTTCGCGGTGAATCAAGTGTGGGATACGCCGAACCAGCTATTCGTCCGGAATGGAACGAACGACCTTCGTCGTTTGTGGAAGACCATATGTTTTCCGTGGGCCACTTCGTTCTAGCGGCTGCCCAATGATGGATGCTAATCCGAGTAAGTCAATTCGCCGGGGCGGAATTGTGGCGGCAACGAGCAGTGGGAAGTTGGTAAGCCTGGTGGTGAGGTGCGAAATCAACGAAACCCATTGCTACACGACAGCATGCATGGTGGTGGCCATTTTGAACAAAACTTTGCCGCCGCCAACCCCGGAGACTTCTACAAAGGAGGCTACGGAAAGGGCAAATGGCCTCCTCCAAATAGTAGCATATTAGCTATACCAAAAAAATCCGGCCCAGTGCCCGGCCAATGTCAGCGTAGTGCTGAGTCTGAGAAGCCCAGAAACGAATCCGTAGGGTCGCAGCCAGTTTTTAGTGGGATGACCCAAGCGCAAAATAGATCCCCATTGGAGTCAGGCACTTCAAGTGCTGCGACAGAGAGAAATACTGAATAGTATTAGGCAATGTTCCTAAGCGGTCTGGCCAATATTTTAGAGGCCGCTGCTAGTGTAGGCCGGCCAGGCCTGTGATTTAAAAGCCGGGCCGGCCTGCATATATTTGAAGCCTGTATATATCTTCGAGGCATGCATAAGCTTGGCATAAGCCTAGACTGGCCTGCGTATATCTTTGAAGCCTGTGGAAGCCTGCATGTACCTTCGAGGCCTGCATAAGACTTGGCAGCCTGCAAGCTATCTAGCGACCGGGCGGGCCTAAACTCTGAGGCCTGCTGGCCGGCCAAGCTTCAATTTACAGGCCTGCACTAGTGAAGATCAGGCCTGACCGCTTAGGAACACTGTTATTGAGCCCATCCTGGGCATCATAGCGAAAAACAGAGCGCCTCTCCAGCTGGCGGACTATACCTCGGAAGAGAAAGCTATAATGAAGATCTATTGGTTGTCAGTAAAAAGCAGGCACCTGATGCAACTCGATCGTCAGTCGGGGATGTATGTGTTGATCTCTCCGCGAAAGACAGTGAGCAAACTGAACGCATGGCAGCTGTGGGACTATCAAGGGGAATGACAGGGCTACCCGGCGATAACCAAACCGTTCTAGAAGGCAAATCCCGCACAGGCAGTAGGGGACTGTACGGAAAGTGGGGGGTAGGGGTGGCACTATTGAAGAGTTCTGGCTACCGAGTGGCCGTGACTATGACAACATGTTCCCATGTCATAATGAACCTAAAGAGACAGAATATGAGCGCACCCTCGAAGTCAACGTGTTGATGTGAATGAGTGAGTTGATTGTAGGTACAAGAGAGACGGACAAAGGTGCGTCTTATATATGATGAGCATGAGGGCGAGCATCGTGTGAAGTCTAAAAGGGCAGTCATGGCGTGAAGTCTAA
>Ga0307515_10016298_pt1 | contig 13616 bp, 6 predicted proteins | sample 17_EM_MG_FD_194513 | JGI IMG/M metagenome (GOLD analysis project Ga0307515, IMG submission 194513) | Populus trichocarpa ectomycorrhiza microbial communities from riparian zone in the Pacific Northwest, United States - 17_EM | ecosystem: Host-associated > Plants > Roots > Unclassified | place...
GTCGTTCTGATGATGCGTATACGTCACCACAAAGTAAAGGAGGTACATATGCAACACGACCCGTCGCCTGGGCGACGGGTAGCGTGTAATTCTCCGTCAGAGCGTACGAGGTTCCGTCAGAGCCGTCAGAGCCGTCCGGAACACCCGGGTGTTTCAGACGGAAATCAGGGTTGTTGCTGATGCTCGTAATCCTCCACAATGTTCTCATCTTCATCCCCATCTCTCTCTTTCTTGTCCACAACTCTACTATCATTACAGAACACAATGTTAAGTCATCCCTCTCTATCTCTCCATGTCATGTTCATCAGTTGACACCAAGTACAGCATGCACCGAGTACAGCATACACCAAGTACAGCATACACCAAGTACAGCATACACTGAGTACAGCATATATCGAGTACAGCATACACTGAGTACAGCATACACCGAGTACAGCATACACCGAGTACAGCATCCACCCAGGATTGATTGTCATCTCTTCATTCTAATGATTACAAGTTGACCCTTAAATGTACCTTCAGCTTCCAGCGTGCCTCCCTACACGATCAACCGCCATCAGCCAGCTCTCCATGAGAGCTCAAAAGTAATGTCACATTGTCACATTTTCACGGTTGTGAGGTAACTAACTGATGAATAGAGCCTGAGCACCTGGCATGCCGTCCATCAACTGCATTCCAGTACTTGCCCAAACTCGATTGATTACGGCCTCCAAACTTGCTCCATTACAGCCTCCAAACTTGCTCGATTACGACCTCCATACTTGCTCGATCACAGCCTCCAGGTGTATCTTCAAACTCTCTAGATTAAGGCCTCCTAGTGCATCACCAAACTCGCTCGATCACTGCCTCGGATTCTATCTCTGAGTTCACTCAATTTTCATTTTCAGACGCACCTCGATTTGCTCTCAAGCACTGTCTGCAGCCAGTCCAGATATACAGTGTGTTGATGGGTAGCTATATAGATACATAGATGAGAATACAAACTGAATACATGAGTTTCAAGTATCGTTGAATGATAAGTAGTAGCAATGATTTCCTGGTGCACCAGCAGTGTTCCCAAAGAAAATGTTTTTTGTCCAGCCTGCTCTACTGTGATTCGAGGTGCTTCCAGACTTGTCCACAGCGCTCCCAGGTGTGTCCCCGGCACTCTCAGGTGCTCCCAGGTTAGTTGTGAGCACTCCCAGGCTTGTCGCCTGCACTCCCAGTTACTCTGAAGGCCGGCAGGAAAGCCCTCTTAGGGTGTGATACTCTCCTGAAATTGACCCATCTAAGTTCACACTCCACATCCTCTCAGACACTCCTGGAGGCTTCCGGAGACAAAAATACACTTTCCTGATAAAGTTAGATTCAGAGGTCAACTCATAATCATGAGAATGAAGGGAAAACGAACAATCATGGGCGGATGCGGTACTCGGTGTATGCTGTACTAGGTGTATGCTGTACTCGGTGTATGGTGTATTTGGTGTATGCTGTACTCGGTGTATGCTGTACTCGGTGTATGCTGTACTCGGTGTATGCTGTACTCGGTGTATGCTGTACCCGGTGTATGCTGTACTAGGTGTATGCTGTACTTAGTTTATACTGTACTCGGTGCATGTTGTCCTCTGTGTATGCAGTACTCTGTGTATGTAGTACTCAGTGTATGCTGTAGTTAGTGATAGCAATGGGTCCAAATTGCCGGGTAGGTTCCGGGTCCGGTTCCACCCGAACCCGGACCGTGTCAATCGGTCTTACCACATGAAAAACCCGGACCGTTGGACATCGGGCGGTTTTACCACCAAAAACCCGGTAATTCAAATTCACCATTTTGCCTCCAATTAAGTATTTGAGTTCTGATCGTATCACAACATGATCAGTATGTAGATTGTGCAGTTTTCCTCCCTCTTGCACCTCCCGCCTTCGGATTTGCGATCCGACAAGTATTCGTTGAATCGCGATCGAAAACCCGCCAATTTTGCTTAGAATCAGCGATCATTTCACAACCACTCACTGAATATCGGTTGGATTGCAAATTCGAATACAGGAGGGGAAAGAGGGGCTAAAGCTGAACAATTTACGTATTGACTACGTCATGATACGATCACAACTCAAATACTTAATTGGAGCCAAAGAACTAGGAACCGTATATTTGGAACAGCGGTCCAGTTCCAACCCGGCCAAATAACTGCGGTTCTATGTCCGGTCCGGGTAACAAACCCGCCAAGACAAAGCGAGTTGGGTTTTTGCCCCGGTCTGGAACCAAACCAAACCAAACCGCAAGTCATAACCCGGACCGGTGGCAGGTTATCCGGACCTATTACTAACACTAGCTGTAGTTAGTGTATCATGTTGTACTTGGTGTATGCTGTACACGGTGTCAACTCATGATCATGGCATGGCGAGATAGTGAGGGATGATTTTACTTTGTGTTCTTGCAATGATGATAGAGTTGTGGACGAGAAAGAGAGAGATGGGGGATGAAGATGAGAACGATGTGGTGGATACAAGCAGATACGAGAAATCCGGGGTACTACTTGCCTGATTGGGTTGGGGACACCTTGTATTGGTGTAATTACACTCTGGATCGGGACTCATACATGCCGTATCTGAGATGGTAAATTGACTTGCACACGAAATTCTCGAAGTCCCAGTCCTCATGATGATTTCCCCCATCTCTTCTCATCCCTCTCCTTGTCGTCCTCAACTCTACCATCACCTAAGAACACGAAGTTAAGTTATCCCTCCGTATCTCTCCATGCGATGATCCAGAATTAACCCCGAGTACAGTTTACAATGAGTACAGCATACACCAAGTACAGCATACACCACGTACAGCATACACCAAGTACAGCATTCAACGGAGTACAGCATACACTTAGTACTGCATACACCATGTACCACATCATCACAAAATCAACTGTCTCCCACTCCCAGCGAGTCTTTCAGCGGACCTTGCATCAGCAAAATGTAAATCGGTCCGGAAGCCACATGCAAACCTCCAATACACTCCCGCAGACCTCACCGGTGCTCCCAACTGATTCCAGATGCTCCCAGGCCCCCCTGGAGCTAAGCAAAGTGCTCTCGGACTCTGCAAGAGCATTCTCAGGGGCTCCTGAGAGCACCTCCAGTTATGGAGGTGCATTCAGGACGCCACGAGATGTGACTTATAGGATAGGCAAATTTTGGAGCAGCAGAGACCTCTGTGCAGGTCTGCGGGAGACTTAGTGCCATACTCTCACAGTAGTGGTTATTTGGATTCCATAACCACAAGGCATTTCGTATAACAGATTTATCTTTGCTACAGTCACAAGATTCGCTGCATCATAATATGGCATGTATTATCTATCTAAGTCTCTCTATATATATACATATGGCCAATCTGGCGGCAGATGGTACCGGAGCGTAATCGCAGAAGCACCTGGAAACGCTGATTGAGAGAACTCAGAGATGCACATGTAGGCCGAGATCGTGTGAACTGGGAGATGTACTTGGAGGCCGCAATCAAGTGACTTTGGAGATGCACTTGGAGGCCGAGATCGAGTTGAATTTAGAGATGCAATTGGAGGCCATAATCGAGTGGGTTTGGAGATGCGTTTGGAGGCCGAGATCGAGTAGCTCAGAGATGCACTTGGTGGCTGAGATCAAGTTGAACTCAGAGATGCACTTGGAGGCCGGGATCGAGCGAGTTTGGGGATGCACTTGGAGGCTGAGATCAAGTTGCACTCAGAGATGCACTTGGAGGCCGTAATCGAGTGAGTTTGGAGATGCACTTGGAGGCCATGATCGTGTGAACTTGGAGGCCGTGATCAGTAGAGTTTGGAGATACACTTGGAGGTCATGATCGAGTGAACTCTGTGATGCATTTGGAGGCCACGATCGAGCGAGTTTGGAGATGCACTTTGCGGCCGAGATCGTGTGACTCAGAGATGCACTTGGAGGCTGTGATCGAGTGAGTTTGGAGATGAACTTGGAGGCCGAGATCATGTAACTCAGAGATGCACTTGGAGGCCATGATCGAGCGAGTTTGAAGATGCACTTGGAGGCCATGATCGATCCAGATTGGAGGGGTACTTGGAGGTGGTGGATCTGGAGGCAGTCGATTGGGAGGGAGGGAGGTGCGACGCCAGCTGAAACTCCATTCATTGGTTAACTCGTAATTGTGGGAATGTAGAGAGTTGAGTACAATAGGGTCCGCCGAGAGATGAGAGACTGGCTGGGAGCGGGAGATTGTTGATCTTGGGATGATGCAGTACTCCGTGTATGCAGTACTCGGTGTATGCTGTACTCGGTGTATGCTGTACTCGGTGTATGCTGTACTCGGTGTATGCTGTACTCGGTGTATGCTGTACTCGGTGTTAACTCATGATCATTGCATAGAGAGATAGATAAAGATGACTTAACATCATTTTCTTAGGTGATGGTAGAGAAAGAGAGAGATGAGAGGAGATGGGGGAAATCATCATGAGAAACTGGGACTTAAGAGAATTCCATGTGCGAGTCAATTTGCCATTCCTGATACGGCAGTTACTACTCCCGATCTGGCGGGTAAAACCAGCAATACCAGGTCTTCCAAACCCAATCAGGCAAGTCCTACCCCTGACTTCTCATATCCGCTCGGATCGTTCCCATCTTCATCCCCCATCTGTCTTTCTCTACCATGATTGCAGAACACAAAGTTAAGTTATCCTCCTCTATCTCTCCATTCCATGATCATGAGTTAACACTGAGTACAGCATACAATGAGTACAGCATACACCGAGTACAGCATAAATCGAGTACTGCATCCACCCATGATTGTCTGTCTTCCCTTCATTTTCACGATTACGAGTTGACCCCTGAATGTAGCTTCAGCTTCCAGCGTGCCTCCCTTCAAGATCGCCTGCCACCAGCAAGCTCTCCATGAGAGCTCACAGGTAAAGTCTGCTTGTCACATTCCCAGGGTTGTGAGTTGACTAACTGATGGATAGAGTAGTAGCATCCGGCGCGCCTCCTATCGACGTCCTCCAAGTACTCCTTCAATCTTGCTCATTCATGGCCTCCAAGTGTATCTCCAAACTCGCTCGATCACGGCCTCCAAGTGCATCTCCAAACTCGCTCGATCACGGCCTCCAAGTGCATCTCTGAGTTCACTCAATCATGGCCTCCCAGTGCATCTCCGAACTTGCTCGATTACGGCCTCCAAGTGCATCTCTAAGTTCACCCAATAACCGCCTTCAAGTGTATCTCTGAGTTCACTCGATCATCATCTTCAGGCACACCTCGATTTGCTCCCAAGCACCGCCTGCAGCCAGTCCAGATATACCTTGTGTTGATGGGTAGCTATATAGATACATAGATACATAGATGAGAATACAAACTGAATACATGAGTTTTAAAAATCGTTGAACGATAAGTAGTAGCTATGATTTCCAGGCGCACCTGCAGTGTTCCCAAAGAAGATGTTGTTTCTCCCAGACTGCTCTACAGTGATTCGAGGTGTTCCCAGGCTTGTCACCGGCGCTCCCAGGCTTGTCGCCGGTGCTCCCAGGCGTGTCGCCGGTGCTTCCAGGCTTGTCGCTGGCGCTCCTAGGCTTGTCGTCGGCGCTCCCAGTCTTGTCAACGGCACTCCCCGGTTCCCCCAGGTGCGCCTGAAGGCCACTGAGTCGGTCCAATAAACTCTGAGATTTGGCCACCCTGTGATTCTGGTCCGACAACTCTCAGACACTCCCAGAGGCTCCCAGTGACATAATTCCATTTTGCTGATCTGTTGTACTCAATTCTCTACATTCCAACAATGACGAGTTAACCAAGGAATACAGTCTCAGCGTTCATTGCACATGCCTCCCAATCTACCGCCTCCAGATTCACTCCCTCCAGGGTGACTCCCTCCAGAATGACTGCCTCCAGATTGACTGCCTCCAGATTGACTGCGTTCAAATCAATTGCCTCCAGAACAATTGCCTCCAGATCAATCACCTCCAGATCAATCTCTTCCAGATCAATCGCCTCCAGGTCAATCGCCTCCAGATCAATTGCTTCCAGATCAATCCCGGCTCCAAGTGCATCTCTGAATTCACTCGATCTCAGTTTCCAATGGCATCTCCAAACATGCTTGAAGATGGCCTCCAAGTACATCTTTGAGGAGCGATAGCGGTTGTATCAATATAATGGGGTAACGGTGGTGGAAGAGTGACGGGGAGTATATATTTGGCAGACCCCGTAGTAGATCAACATCATGCCATTTCCATCTCATCTTATCATTCAATCAAGATACACACTCAATCTTTCCCATCTTTTGGTTTCACTTGCTCTGTCCGAGATATTGTAGGTCCACCCAATTGCGTGGATTCTCAAAGCCCGGTAGTATCATATCTTGTCACGCGATTCCTACCCTCCTCGAACAGTAAACGCTGATTCTTATGAATTCTGTTTGGATGTTGCGAGAGGTGGGGCGGAGTGTCGCTGGTACATCAGCAAAATGTAAATTGGTCCAAAAGCAACACGCAATCCTCTCAGACACTCTGGGCGACCTCACCAGTGCTGCTAAGTACTTCTAGATGCTCCCAGACCCCCCTGTAGCTAAGCAAAGTGCTCTCAGACTCTGCAAGAGCATTCTCTCGTGCTCCTGAAAGCACCTGCAGTTATGGAGGTGCATTCAGGATGCTACGATATTTGACTTCTAGGATAGTCAAATTTGGGAGCTCCTGAGACCTCTGCGCAGATCTGAGGGAGACTTCAAGAGAAACTGAGACCGATACGCAGCTCTGCGGGAGACTTCGAGAGCAACCGAAACTGCAGTTCTGCAGGAGACTTCGAGAGCACCCAAGACTGCTGTGCAGCACTGCTGATGACTTGGTGCCATATTCTCACAGCTGTGGTTCTTACATAACCACAAGGCATTTCATCTTATCATATTCGTCTTTGTTACAGTCACAAGATTCACTAAATCATAATATGGCATGTGTTATTTAAATCTCGCTATATATATACATACGGTCAATCTGGCCGCAGATGATAGTCAAGCATAATCGGACGACCACATGGACACTCCCATTGAGAGACCTTAGAGATGCACCATTTTGGAGGTCATTGTGGTGAAACAATGGAGCTAGAGGACAGAGAGCCCACCATGAACACTCCACCGCACCACTCGCGACATCCAAACGAAATTCAGGAGAACAAGCGGTATTGGTTCGAGGTGCAGAGGAATCTGGTGAGAGGATATGTTACTACCTGGCGTCGAGGATCCGCACAATTGCATGGAACCACACAATCTCGGACAGAGCGAGTGAGACCAAAAGTTGGGAAAGATAGAGTGTGTATTTTCATTGTATGCTAAGATGAGATGTAAATGAGATGATGTCTATCTACTCAGGGGTCTGCCGAATATATACTCCCCGTCACTCTGTCCACCTCGATTACCCTTGTATCCCCATACACCTGCTGTCACTCCTTAAAGATGTACTTGGAAGCTGCCATGGAGCAAGTCTGGAGATGCACTTGGAGGCCATGATGGTGCAAACTTGGACGCCATAATCGTGCAAGTTTAGAGATAGACTTGGAGGCTGTGATTGAGCGAGTTTGGAGATACACTTGGAGGCGGTAATCGAGCGTATTTGGAGATACACTTGGAGGCCGTGATCAAGTGAACTTATAGATGCACTTGGAGGCCGTGATCGTGTGAACTTGGAGGCCGTAATCATGCGAGTTTAGAGATACACTTCAAGGCTGTAATTGAGTTAGTTTGGAGATGCACTTGGAGGCCGTAATCGTGCGAACTTGGAGGCCGTAATCGTGCGAGTTTAGTGATACACTTGGAGGCTGTGATCGAGCGAGTTTGGAGATACACTTGGAGACCGTGATCGTGCGAACTTGGAGGCCGTAACCGTGTAAACATGGAGGCCATAATCATGCCAGTTTAGAGATACACTTGGAGACTGTGATTGAGTCAGTTTGGAGATGCACTTGGAGGCCATGATAGTGAAAACTTCGAGGCCGTGATTGTGCAAGTTTAGAGATACACTTGAAGGCTGTGATCAGGCAAGTTTGGAGATACATGTGGAGGTCATGATCAAGCGAGGTTAAAGGAGTACTGGGAGGTGGTCAATCTGGAGGGGGTTGTTCAGGAGGGAGGCGCGACGGAAGCTGAGACTCTATTCATTGGTTAGCTAGTACTTGTGGGAATGTAGAGAATTGAGTACAATGTGGTCTGCCGAGAGATGAGAGACGGGCTTGGAGCGGGAGATAGCCAATCTTGGGATGATGCAGTATGCCGTGTATGGAGTACTCAGTGTATGCTGTACTCGGTGTTAACTCATGATCATGGCATGGAGAGATAGAGAGCGATGACTGAACTTCGTGTTCTTGGGTGATGGTAGAATTGAGGACGATAAAGAGAGAGATGAGAGGAAATGGGGGAATCATCATCAGAAACTGGGACTTAAGAGAATTTCGTGTGCGAATCAATTGACCATCACCGATACAGCACGTACGAGTCCTGATCAAGCGTGTAATTACACCGATACGAGGACTTCCCAACCCGATCAGGCAAGTCGCACGTATGATTTCCCATATTCACTCGTATCCCCCACATCTTTCTCATCTCTCTCTTTCTCGTCCACAACTCTACCATCATTGCAGAACACAAAGTTCAGTCATCCCTCAAGGCTATTTCTCCCTGTCATGATCATGAGTTGCCACTGAGTACAGCATACACCAAGTACAGCATACACTGAGTACAGCATATACCGAGTACAGCATCCACCCAAGATTGTTTGTCTTCCCTTCATTCTCATGTTTACGAGTTGACTGCTGAATGTAACTTTAACTTCCGGCGTGCCTCCCTACATGATCGACCGCCATCAGCCAGCTCTCCACGAGAGCTCAAAGATAAAGTCACCTTGTCACATTCCCACAGTTGCGAGTTAACTAACTGATGAATAGTATCTCGGCAACCGGCGCGCCGTCCATTAACTGCCTCTAAGTACTCGTCCAACGTCGCACCATTGTGGCCTCCAAGTTCACAAGATCATGGCCTCCAAGTGCATCCCCAGACTCGCATGATTATGGCCTCCAAACTCGCACAATCACGGCCTCCAAGTGCAGCTCCAAACTCGCTTGATTCCCGCTTCCAAATTTGCACGTTCATGGTCTTCAAGTGCATCTCCAAACTCGCTCAATCACGACCTCAAAGTGCATGTCTAAGTTCACTCGATCACAGGCTCCAAGTGTATCTCCAAATATGCTCAATTGCCGCTTCCAAGTGCATCTATAGGTTCACTCGATCACAGCCTCCAAGTGTATCTCCAAATACGCTTGAATACTGCCTCCAAGTGCATCTCCAAACTCGCTAGATTACTGCCTCCAAGTGAATCTCTAACTTCACTTGATTACAGCCTCCAAGATATCTCCAAATAGGCTCAATTACTGCGTACAAGTGAATCTCCAAACTCGCTCGATCACTGCCTCTGAGGGTATCTCTCAGTTCACTTGGTTGTCATTTTCAGACACACCTTGAATTGCTTTCAGGCACCGCCTGCAGCCAGTCGAGATATACCGTAGGTCGATCGGTAGCTATATAGATATATAGATGAGAATTCAAACTAAATACATGACTTATAAGAATCGTTGAACGATAAGTAGTAAGCATGATTTCCAGGTGCACCAGCAACATTCCCAAAGATGATGTTGTTTTTCCCAGACTGCTCAACTGTGATTCGAGGTGCTCCCAGACTTGCCGGTGGCGCTCCCAGCAGTGTTGCCGGTGCTCCCAGACTTGCCGGTGGCGCTCCCAGACATGTCACCAGTGCTCCCCGGCCTGTGGCCGGTACTCCCAGCTGCTCCCAGGTGTATCCAAAGTTCTCTCTGGCGCTCCGAGGTGTTCCCAAACCTATCACAATCACTCCGATGGTACTCCTGTACCAGTCATCAGAGATCTCAGTTACTCTGAAAGCCGGTCGGAACGTCGTCCTAGGGTCTAATACTCTCCTGAAATTGATGCATCTAAGTTTACACTCCACATCGTCTCAGACACTGCTGGAGGCTTCCAGAGACTAAAATACATTTTGCTGGTGTAGGCTTCTCTACCTTCTTTCTCCATCGTTTTACCACAATAGCATCAAAGTGGTGCAACTGTAAGTTCTCTTGATGGGCATGTCCGGGCGCATGTCCGATTATGCTCGAGTACCACCTGCAGTCAGATTCACCGTACGTGTATATATACTGAGATATAAATAATGCATGCCATATTATGATGTAGTGAATCTTGTGACTGGAACAGACAAATATGATAAGACGAAACGCCCTTGTGGTTATGTAGGAACCACTGCTGTCATAATATGGCACCAAGTCTCCTGCAGAGTGGAGCAGCTGTCTTGGCTGCTCTGGAAGTATCCCGCAGAGCGGAGCAGCGGTCCTAATACTCTTGAAGTCTCCTGCAGATCTGCGCAGAGGTCTCAGGAGTTTCAAAATTTCAATATTCCATAAGTCAAATCTTGTATCATCCTGAATGCACCTCCATAACTGCAGGTGCTTTCAGGAGCACCTGACAATACTCTTGCAGAGTTTAAATGCAATTTGCTTAGCTCCAGGGGGGGTCTGGGAGTATCTAGAAGTACTTGGAAGAACTGGTGTGTTTGCCTGGAGTGTCTGGGAAGATTTCGTGTTGCTTCTGGACCAATTTGCGTTTTCCTAATGTTAGGCACTTAGCTACATCATCTTAAGTGAATCTGCTAAGCAAGAATTTTGCTAATTCAATCGACATGCAACTCCTATATATCCCCGCTAAAGGACATAAAACTGGCCTTCTTATGTAGTCATGAATAGGTGTTATGCAGATCATGTGACTAGACAAAGAGTAACTCCTTGAGATGTATTCATGTAACTATCGTAAGTATCATTATCGCTGTTAAGGGATAACACCTAACATAACACACTGTTAGTGGTTTTCCCTTAACAGAGTTTATGTAACTTGAGATAACCAATGATAGGTACTTGTCAGTAATCTCCAGGTTATCTGACATGCAAAACACCTACCCTAGGTATCCTCAGAACTTTCAGTCACGATTACCTTTAGCGGGGTATGAGTGGGATTAGTCTCGATTGAATAAGCTTTGGCTAATCTGATTCACTTTTGATGATGCAATAACACTGCCAGATCGAAAGGAGTACATTCCAGCCGAGCGTGTTATTTTCAACCAGATTCATTTACCAGATACTAGCGGGATTATGTCTAATCAGATAGAGCAAAGGAGTTCGCCCCGCAGACACAGCTGTCGTTAACCTGAGCTATTCCATGGGATCTCAAGACAGTTCTCTTATGTGAGTTTGGAGCACTGGGCACTCCCTGGCCAAACAGAATGGTCTCGGCCTGAGTACGATGTGACTGAGAGATTATGACATTGGCTGTTGATATGAGGCCTGAAGCATCCCCGCACATTGGCGTGTGCGGAATGACAACTGCGAGAATGTATCGAACCAGGATTCGAACATATCTGTCATTTAATCTACCCTGGCATAGTAGTAGTGGGTCACGACGTAAACCTATGATGCAATTCTACTACAGTATTGATTGCTAGAAAACACTGCGGCTATGTCGGTAGATGTTCCCAGCTACCAAACCATATGAGAGCGAGATGTCCAAGTTGAAGTTATGATCTGATATATGATATCATGTGGGTGTGGCCTGATTTTTATCAGGAGCGTAACGCTTCAATACCATACCGGCATGAACATGATAGCCTTCATGATTTGTGGCAATCTCTACCATGTGCATTCGGTACGGCTTGCCTTAGGATGCATGCGTACGATAACAAATGTAAGTCCCAAATCACATTGCTATCAGAATCATGGAAAGGAAACCTGGGTGCGCATGCATAACATCCTGATTAACTTTCTATAAAGAGATCACATTGTTCCGGCCATGAGAAGAACAAGCTCCAGCAGCGAAACAGTCAGCGATACCTACCAGCAAAGAACGATCTGAAATATTAATACGTTTTTATAATACCTATACCTATTATAATATACATAAGAATCTATTAGCTTTCTGTAGCGGCAGCCCCGCACCTTTGATAAGTATTACCTTACAAAAGACTATTACATTCAAAAACGATAACGATATTATTGTATATGCACATGAGAAGATTATATCCTTTGCCAGAGAGAATCAGTACATTTTTCTGGCTCAAAGTATTTGGTGGATATCTTCAATTATCAGATTACAACAGGGGCTAATTATATACATCGATAATTTGAAGGTGTGAGCAAGTATTAGACAACAGCAGGATTCCAACAAGCATGGCAATAATCCACAGGAATCCAGATTTACGGACATATCAAGTCGTACGCATCCGAATCGATGATTCTGTATTTGCGATAGCGTTCCAGTTGATAGTACATCCGAGGATAGCTCTTCTGAGTATTCAGTAACTAGCGAGGATTGCATTCACAAAACTATCCTGGATAATTGCGAGAAATATCTTCAACAATCGAAGTTCAATTGGAAGCAGCTGGCTCATAAGAACTTCCAAGCTAGCAATAAGGTTATGAAGCAGGCCAGGAAACCGTTGAAGACTTTCAGAACTCAGACCGAGGGAATAGACAAATCAGAGTTGAAAAGAAGGAAAACTGCTGGCAAATGTCAGCATTGCACTTGGCCGCAGACTTGACAAGGAGGCCATACTACTTTGGATTGTTTCTGGTGGAAAAAGATAGACAAGGGGACAGCCCCTTTCCCAAAGAAATATCAACATCCTGGAAACTATAAAAAGGATTCGGATCTAGGGCCGTTTAAAGTGTACCTATACTTAGGACATTACAACCCCCCTACCTTACACATTGCATCGATCTATGAACGCTTGGCAAAGTGCGTGAGGAACCACACAAATTGCATGGATCTATGAAAGCTCAGCAAGAGTGCATGTGACCAAGAGCAAGGAAAAATAGAGTGTGTATTTCATATAATGAGATGATGTCTATCTACCCCAGTGTTTTCCAAATAAATACTTGCTGTCACTGAGTCCATCTCCGTTATTCCTGTATCTCTGTATGTATATATATACAGAGACTTAGATAATACATGCCATATTATGATGTAGTAAATCTTGTGACTGTAACGATGATGAATGTAATAGATGACATGCCTTGTGGTTTTTGAATACTAGGAACCACTGGTGTGAGATTACATCAGCAACGACCCTAATTTCCAACTGAAACACCCGGGTGTTCCGGACGGCTCTGACGGCTCTGACGGAACCTCGTACGCTCCGACGGAGAATTACACGCTACCCGTCGCCCAGGCGACGAGTCGCGTTGCATACGTACCTCCTTTACTTTGTGGTGACATATACACATCATCAGAACGACTCGTGTGTTACACTCTTCGCAGGGGCTGCAGTTAAGCTGAAGCCGTTTACACAACGCCTGGCGATCGACAACAAACCTGGGAGCACCTGGGAGCACCGGCAACATGTCTGGGAGCACCTCGAATCACAGTCATGGATTCAGTTTGTATTCTCATCTATATATCTATGTATCTATGTATCTATATAGCTACCCATCTACACATGCTATATCTGGACTGGCTGCAGTCTGCCGAATATATACTCCGCGTCACCCTGTCCACCTCCGTTACCCCTTTGATCGAGCGTGTTTGAGAT
>Ga0307515_10016299_pt1 | contig 13616 bp, 6 predicted proteins | sample 17_EM_MG_FD_194513 | JGI IMG/M metagenome (GOLD analysis project Ga0307515, IMG submission 194513) | Populus trichocarpa ectomycorrhiza microbial communities from riparian zone in the Pacific Northwest, United States - 17_EM | ecosystem: Host-associated > Plants > Roots > Unclassified | place...
TATCCACCACCGCGAACATCCTGACCTTATGCAGAGGCAGCTTGCAAATTGGGCTACCGACGCCTTCCGCCATAAGTTTAATCAATCCTCAATATCCGAAATACTTGGCGATAAGTTTAACTACCTAGATTTAACCAAAGTCCGTTGTAGGCAAGGTGCACGCGAGCGCAAAAGAGACGCCGAGCAACCTCTCTTGGAGGAGGCACTCTTTGAGTGGCACCAACGCCTACAGAACTCTCGCATTCCTATTACCGGCGATCTTATTCGTGCCGCCGCCTTTTAATTATGGAGTCGTATACCTATATTGGTTGAGTTACCAGAGCCTAAGTGGTTAATTGGTTGGTTGGAAGGTTTTAAATCTCGCAACGGAATTCGCAAGAGAAAGCAATATGGCGAGGCTGCGTCAGTTAATATAGAAGGCGCTGAAGATCGCATGATAGAGCTTCGTGCAATCGTCGCGCCTTACCCTTTAAAGGATGTATACAATATGGATAAGACAGGGCTATTTTGGAAGGCTATACTAGATACTACATTAGCCACTGAGTCGCAATTAGGAACCAAAAGACAGAAGGCAAGGCTGTCTCTCGCCAATTGCTCCAACGCAGATGGCTCCGACAAGATTCCTCTCTGGATTATTGGTGCCTCAATGCGGCTACGTTGCTTTGCGCAAGCTCGCGTTAATATTAATTCGTTGAATATACATTGGAGGCATAATAAGAAGGCTTGGATGACGACCGTGATTATGCTTGAGTGGCTCACTTGGTTTGATAAAAGGATGCAGAATAGGAAGGTCCTTTTACTGATCGACGGCTTCAGCGCTCACGAAGTAGCTGTTCGAACGGCTCTTGAAAACGGATCTTTGAAGAATATAAGAGTTGAGTTCCTTCCTCCTAATTGCACCTCAGTTTACCAGCCACTTGATTAAGGAATAATTGCCAACTTTAAGGCCCTCTACCGACGATATTGGTTACAGTTTATGGTAGAACGTACTCTGGAAAACCAAGATCCAATCAAGCAGATGCACGTCCTTTGGGCGATTTGATGGACAATCGCTGCTTGGAAGGAAGTTACACCACAGACGATTGAGGGCTGCTTTATCAAATCTACCTTATTTGGTTTTAAAGAAGGCCCGCAGCGTCGCCCTCGCGACTATCTAGATCCCCCCCTTTTAGATAAGATGCAGCAGATGGCAGAACAGTTGCATACGGTAGGAAGAATTCGTGACGTCACAAATATTCGGGATTTTATTGAGCTTCTAGGTAAGGAAGTAGAGGATTCGGCCGAGGATCTTATTGAGCAAGTAGCAGAGCTCTACGCAGGGCCTGATCGCGATGCAGAAACGGATGAGGATAGCTCCGAACAACCTCAAATAAAGCTTGATGAGGCCTTACAAGCCTTACAAAAGCTTCGTCTCTATGAGGAACAACAGGAAGATGGTGAGAGAGACTTAATTACGGCTCTTATAAGGCACGAACGTCGAATTCGAAGCCAACGAGCTCGCAATACCAAATAAAAGACAATCACGACTTATTTTAGTGTAGCAGATCGTTCAGTTTTAACGTTAGGCATGCAAATATAAGATATCATTACCTAATTATGGCTTTTGGTGTATTTGACATACAAATATTAAATACAACGATACCCTTGATATAACGATACGCTTGGCCGTACAAAGCGTATCGTACTAACCAGTTTTTACTGTAGCTTCAAATTCCGGTCGACACAAAGTCATCAAATTGTAAGGTGGTGAGAGAAAGGGTAGACGAGCTCTCTCGCGCGCCCCCTGGCCCGTAGGGTTCAAATAGCCTCGTCGCTGCGGGCACTACGAAATCAACTACTCCTCATACGGCAGATGTTGTGGTGTTATCCTAGTGCATATCCACCAAGGTGTTACAACTGATCTACCAGGTGTTACAACTAATCCTCCATCCACCTCCTTGGCAGGAGTTGTGCAAGCCATACTGATTCAGGCAGGTGTTGTAGCAGGTGTTCTGCTAGAAGACCTGGTCTAATAACGAACAGGAAAACTTACTAGCGGCTAATATAAAACGCAATGATTAACGAAGGACCGAATAGATTCGGCGAATGAAAAAAATGCTGATTCGGATCAAATATGCCTCTGTGTAAGAATAACGTATGGAAGTTCCCGGGTTCGAAGCGCTATTGGTGGCCTGACAAGATAGGCTTCACTTGCACAGGGTGAGCCAGTCCTCTTGGCATGAAGCGACATGCGAAAATTAAGATTCTGAGGGAGTTGCGAGAGGACAAGGATACCATTGGCCTCGAGAAACCCTCCTCCACAGATTACTGGTGAGAACAATATAGGTTGAGGAACGGAAAGTAGCTATCCGCGTCGACAGCTTTGCAGCTCGTCAGCGTTGTCCCCATGCATGCAGAGACTCAGCCGTTCCAGGACGCGTAGGCGGTTCTGCACACCCTGTGAGTCAGCCGGAGTTCTAGTCCTCCAGGGATGCCATTATTGGGCGGACGCCGAATCAAATCTTGCATTAGACACCACCAGCAGCACCCCCCGGCTCGTCTAGATTTCACGGCCATATATACCACGAGCGCCCTTGTCTCAGGAGGAACTCGTCACCTCATGCTTCAGCACAACTGCTTCGTATTTCTATCTATAAGCAACGCTTAGCCTGTCTTCCCCACGTTCGTTCAGCAATTCAAACGCGTTTGTTTGTGCTTGCCAACATGAAGTTCGAGACTTTTATCATTCCGGCCTTGTTCAGTCTGACTGTTACTGCTTCTGGGCTGGAGAAGAGACAGAGCGCCAGCACCACCGAGAACCCGTTCGTAAACCCACAGTCACGTAAGAGACTACCTGCAAAAGCTAATTGTCATGCTCAGAACTGAGGCTTCTGTCCTTAGCGTCCTTGCGACTGCTCTACCTCCCTCTTTGCTCGCCATTGGCATCACCAACGCTCCTGAGGTTGGCTCCATCATCGCGTCGTCCTTTTCTGCCGGCCAGACCCCAGCATGGTACTCCGCGCTCCCGGAAGACGTGAAAAGCTACCTGCCCATCCTCTACTCTGAGCAGGCCCCCACAACCCCTGTCCCCAGCGTCCAGGCCTCCATCAGCGCCAGCATTTCATCCTCTCTCAACACCACCACCATTTCCTCCGTGCACTCTGCCTCCCTCAAGGCCACTACCACTGAAGCTAGCAGCGTGGCTGGCAGTGCATCCAGCGCCGGTGCCTCATCAACCTCTAGTGGCGGAGCCTCGTATCCCTCCGCCGTGGTTGGCGCAGGTGTTGCTGGCGCTCTTGGCCTGCTCGGCATGCTCGCTCTGTAGATACAGGCGGCTGTATGTTAAGGAACTTAAAAATTAATACTTTCTTGGAAGGGGGAGGCAGGAGCGCGGCGCAATTGTCGGGGAATTTAAATAGTTTTCACGAAGGTTATGGGGGGTTGGATTGGGGTCGTTTAGAGGATTTTTGAGTGGGATGACCTTCATTTTACGATTTCAAGGCGCATGCTTCAAAAGTCGCTTCCGATATTTATTTCTAAGCTTAATCCGTAATTAATTCGACGCTTGATTGAATGATCCTATAGCTTCTGAATGTTAGGTGGAGAAGCTCTTGATAATTGACGTGAAGTCTGGTGGAGATGGTGTCCTTGCTCGTAGTATGGTTCTGGACTCCGCTGCAGAAGTAGCGCTGTGACAGGGGAGTCCCGGTGGTGAAGTGGTCTCATCCCCGGAATTGGGAGACCTATTCGCTCAGGAGACATCTAGAAATAACTGAGGGTTGTCAGGCGCTCTATTTAGGCCAAAGTACCTGCATCGTTCTGTGCAGCAAATCCACCCCCCGGAGATCGGTCTCATGGCGGGCCTTCCATCCTGGCCATTGCCCGTCAGAACCTTTGATGTCAGTCCCACCCCAACACCTGTTCACACCCGTCCACACCCGTCCACACCCACCAAGCCGCATCCATGAGCCCACGACACGTAACCGCCTCATCAATTCGCAGCGTTGCGAGATTCCCAGGTCCCGGGATCTCGCACCGCATTAGCGGGCTGGTCCGGTTCCCCTCAAACCCTTCGACATGCGGAGATGAACCAATCGCACCGCACGCTCTTCCGGCACACGGAGAGCTTCAGCGTCAACGCACCTCTGGATCGGCGTGCTTGCGTCACACTTCGCATTTTGTTTCATCCAAGTTGCTGAGAGAGAAGGGCGCAATGTTGCTGTGTATTTTATGGGGTTGAGGTGGATTCACAGAATCAAGCAAGAATGTTTCTATATTCGCTGTTTCTGGCGCCGCTGGCGTGCCCGTGGATGATTTGGGCTATCAATCCTGAAATTGTGGCCAGGCAGGGCAAAGCCACGACGACAACCTCGAGTACACTTAATTCGTACGGTCATGTTCCTTCTCTCTTGCCCTCACCAGTATTGTTCACTGCGGAGCCCAATTGCTCTCCAGAGAGACGCCAATATAACTGACTCCTTTCCAGCGCATCCGTCTACTCGGTCCTCCTCACAGCTCTCCCGTCCTCCCTCCTCAACCTCGCTCAAACCAATGCCCCGGCCGTCTCCTCCATCATCCAGTCCGACCTCGCGAATGGCAAGACCCCCGCCTGGTTCACCGCGCTGCCAAAGGACATCCAAACCTACCTCGTTCCCGCAACCGTGACCAACACCCCCGACACCACGCGCTCAAACCCCGAGCCCACAATAGAGTACGTCAAAGCCCGCCGCCCAGCAGCACGCAACCCGTCAGCCTAACTAACCCTCAAACCAGAATCCCCACCGCAACGACCCTCCAAACCACCAGCACCCCGGCCCCCGGCCCAGCTGGCGAACCAACCCCCCCGACAGGCCTCTCCATCGGCGCCAAAGTCGGCATCGGCGTCGGCGTCCCCATCGCCGTGATCGCCGTCGCCGCCGTCGCGGGCGCCTACCTCCTCGGCGTGCGTAGAGGCAGCAGGCGCGACGTCGACTTCGGCGCGGGTGCGAAGGTGCTGGACCCGAGCGACGAGCTGAACGCCTCGTCGTCGTCGTCGCGGGCCGCGGACGAGCCGGCGCCCGGCGGTGCCGAGCTGCCGACTGCGGCGAATGTCGTGGAGCTGCCGGCGGATAAGGTCGAGTCGTCGTCGTTGCCGCCGCGGCCGCGGCTAGGTAAGGATGCGAGGACGGTACCGGCGAGGACAGTGCCGGCGAGGACGGCGTCGGTGAGGCCGGTGTCGGGGGGTTCGGGGCTGCATGAGTTGCCCGGGTAGGACGGTGTGCGTCTGGGACCTTTTTAGGCTGTGGGTTTGGGGTTTGGGGAGGGAGCGGGGTTTAATGGGTTGGTGCGGGGTGCGCTGGCGGATGGCGGAAAGAAAGGATCGCCGTTTTTGGGGCTTCTTGGATTACTGGCCCTTGCGATGGCGGGAGGGCTTGGTGCTGCCGTCCGTCTTTGGAACCGGATTGAGGTCCTGACGTAGGGCAAATGTCAAGAGTATAGCTGGGGTGTTAGATTGTATATTGATTTAATGGGCAAAGTAGGGGCTACTGGATCTTTTGGGGGATACTGGGTGTCCCCGGTGAGGTATTGTAAAGCATAAGGGACGCTAAAAGCTGAAATTGTGGATTACTCTTGGTAGTTAGAGTTTGACATGGCCTTAGATAAGTGGCTATTAAACGGGCCGATTGAAGATAGACACTATAATTCAGAGGATAGAAAAGAATTGAAAGAGTTAAGGAGCTAGCTGTTCGGTTGAAACTTCAGAATCAATCTAGATGATGCGATCGTTTGGTATAGTAGCTTGCAAAACCGGTGCACACTCTCAATTGTTTTCATTGCCTGTCAGACAAGGGGCCGCTGGCCAAAGTCCATCCAATCATAATTTCTCTCCAAAGTATACGCATTGAGCAGGCATGCGCATAACGAGGCAGTGCACTTGCGCCCACTGTACACAGCCATGCTTCTTTGCCTGCTTGCCACGAGCTGTTTGCTCGACTTTTTTTCAACATGATCACGAAGATATGGACATTCTTTTTCTAGAGACGCCTTTCTCCTTCAGTCGAGCATCCATACATGAACAGAACCTAAAGAGCCCGGCCTGGCCAACGCCGGCTTAATCGTCGAAAGATGAAACGAAATGTCAATCCCTATGGCTTTCAAGGCAACAGAAAATCGAAAACTCCTCGTCTGGATGTGGCCGGTCTGTCTCAAGGACCCTTGAATGAAGAAGGGGATCAAACGAATTATCTCTGCGCTTCTTGCAAAAAAATCGATTTCGCTTCGATCATCAAAACTGCCAAATCCGGTCGTCGTCGAGTTCGCAGACTGAGACACATTCATTTCGAGTCGAAATGTAGTCTCTGCGGTTTTCTGCGTCGTGTGCAACCTCCGAAGTACCAAGTAAACTCCCTGAACCTGGTAGTCGTTTCTGCAAAATCACTTTTCACGATCCCGAAATCAGTGCAAGTCAACGACTGTACGCTCCTATCCGTAGGTGTAAATACATCTCGCGATTACCATGAATTAAAATTTTTTGGAATTCCGCAAACTGGCCCCCAACAACTCTCCGTTCGAGAAATATCAGAATACCTACCTTGGGAGCTACCTGTTGAATGGCTCGATTTCTGCGGTACTCATCACAAAACACCTTGCAACGGCTACACGGGGCCTGGTATAGCCAATCTTCGAGTTATCAACTGTCGTACGCGAGAAATACTTCCTTTACCAAGTTCTTCGACACCATATGTGACGCTCAGTTACTTGTGGGGCAACAACCAAGACGACGATCAACGAAACTACGATCGATTGCCGCTCAGAGCCCCTGATACAATTGAAGATGCTATACTAGTAACATTGCGACTTCGTTACAAATACCTCTGGGTTGATCGATTCTGCATCCGTCAAACTCATGCGCCGGAGAAGGATGGGCTCATAAGAGATATGGGTCAAATCTACAAGAACTCGGCTCTAACGATTATTGCAGTTTCTGGAGAGTGCCCTGCTTATGGGCTACCTGGTGTTAGCCGACCAAGGATTCTTCAAGACAGTTTCAAAGTCGGAGAAACGCTTCTATTATCTATCCCAGATGCAAAGAAAGAGATTAACTCCTCTAAATGGAACACACGTGGGTGGACGTACCAAGAAGGTTTACTTTCCCGACGTCGATTGGTTTTCACGGACCAGCAGATCTATTTCCAGTGTGCCAATATGCACTGTTTCGAAGCATTTGCAGTTCCTCTGGCCGACTTGCACATATTAAGCTCGACACGGTTCCCTGAGAACATCAATCTTTCGAAGGCATTTCCCACTCGGGGTGCTGGAAAATGGCCTTGCGAGATATTCAAACGGATTCAAGAATATAGGAAGCGCCATCTATCGTTCGAGGACGATACTCTTCGGGCCTTTCTAGGAATAATCAGTGAATTCGAGAGCAGCATATATCACTTGCATGGCTTACCGATTCTCCCACCGGCGGCCTATGGCGCACAAAGATGGGCACGTGATCCGACAAATATGGCAAGTGCTAGCATTATTCATGCTTTACTTTGGGACGGCGATAGACGCATGAGGAGACGGCAAAGCTGCCCAAGCTGGTCCTGGGTTGGATGGAGAAGCTCCGACGATGAAACCGCGCGTTACTCTCACTGGTCCCCTTATGGCACTCGGATACGCATGACCAGCCGGAAGCGAGGATACGTATGTAGTGCAGGTGATATCACACCTATTCCGATGGTGGATATTTTCGTTGAGCAACGAGAGCCGAATGGGGATATCATAAAGTTCCTTGTTTCGAATTCTTTCGATGTTGTCGTGGAGGCTACCAAGTCGCTCCCTTGGCCTACTCATCTGCATCTTTCCGGATGGACATTCGATATTTCTGTAACTTGGACGAGCAAGCCTATCAATGGCATCGTGGATAACAAATTAACTTCATGTTTGGACGAGCTCGGTGCTAAAAAAGGCTATACGTTTCTGCCTATGAACGATCGTCAGATTGGAAGAGAGTATAAGTTCATTTGCACTTTCATGACGCATACTCCAATGCCCAAAGATAGCAGGCCCTATGGCCGGTCATATGTAGAGAACGAATTTGACACTCTGGTTCTTGAAGAGAAAGGGAATGCGACTTTTGAACGCGTTGGCATCATTCGGTTCAAGCTCGGGGAGTCCCAAACTCTGTTCAGCTCAGATTGCACAAGTGTCAGTTTGGCTGGAATTGAGAGGCGTGAGATATGCCTTGGCTAATGGTAATTCATAATAGCTGTATCGATCAAAGAAGAATATTTTGTAACATGATAGGTGTGTGTCGAGGTTGATACTATAATAAGCTCTTTCAAACTACTCAGATCAAATTTGGAGTTTAAAGCACTATCAGGTGCTCAAAATGGTCCTCATGGTTCTGGAACATTCCACCACTGCTCCACCCACTTAATTCCTACTGTACTGATTGCAGCCGGATTTGCCGAGAATTCTAGAAAATTTCTCCAGGCAGCCTGCAAAATACCATTTCTTGCAGCCCCTGCACCTTGCTAGCCCTGATTGATTGGACGTCAGCCGGGGACCCCATGTGCGACAAGCGATGAAAACAATGAAGAGTGTGCAAAAGGTGACATCGGTTTTGCAAGCTACTGTAGAACTGACGACTTTCTGATCCGAAGCTCCATTAGATCGGCATTTGCAAGCTAAACCGTATACAGTAGTTGAAATGAAGTTCTTGGCGTTAGGTTAAAAAGGATCTCTAAGTCCCTGATTCAGAAATCAGATTAATCTGGTACTCCTGCATACGCGCCTGATTGACGATTTCTGGTGATATGGCGACTCCACCCACCCCGATCGCTGCTATCGCAACTGCGTGCCCTCTATGATGTCATAATCTTAACTTTCGCAATCGCGATAATCTTGTTTCGAAGCGGCGTCGGTACTCAGCATACTGATATATAGAGGCACGAGGTAGACGATGCATATGCTCTATGGCCATAAGGCGCGGCTTCTTTAATACCACCTAGATAAGACTTAACGTGGGTCGGCGGAGGCGTAGAAAACGTTGATTGAGGATCGGAGTGGGACTCCATTACTACACTATATACCAAAGTCGTGATAGAGGTGGTGGCAGAGGTGATCACTCGGATCGCCCGGATCGCTCACCAAAATCAATCGCCCATTGTGCAACGTCAAATTCCATCTAGAGCAGCTTTATCTAAATCGTGGTAGTAGACGCCACTAATTACTAACTAGTCAACACTAAAAGGTGCACGGATCGCAAACCAGAGAGTTAACACGTCGGAAAATTTCACAAATTCTCCCCGATAGTGTTATCGCTCCTGCATAACTGTTTCTTCTAGGAGTATTGGATAAACATGATCTGGAGTCTGAAAACAGAAGAAATTTCTGGGAGAAGCCCGATTGGCCCAAGATTAGCTTACTCTGAGAGGATGGAGTATTCCCGAATTACTCATAATCCTGCGGTAATCTAATTTGTGTTATTGTAGTAGGTCATAAGCGGCTAAAAGGAGCCTTTACCCCAATAAGCTAAGATTTAATGCGACGTACTTTGCAATACTTGTTGGCTAAAGTGTTGCACCATTCCAGGCTATCCGCCGGGTCCGGTGAGCGATCTTCTGAAGACTTTAGGCGGCTATCGAAAGTCCTGGCCTGCGTGGCAATGACTTGGACAAATTGCCTCGCGCTCTCCTCTCTAGAGCCAGCCCGACACATAAGATTACGCTAAATTGACTGAAGCAGCGAATAGGAGCCGGGGCTAAAAAGGAATACTTGCAGGTTGGTCTCGCGTAAAAAATTTTAAAACGGGAATCCCGTGAGCTGAAACGATTTCTCCTGCACAGAATCTCACCTTTTTTTTCTTCTTCTCTCTAATGACAGTGCCTAACGGTTTCCCCGTCGGGCTAGGGAAAACTCTTTGTGGTGTGCAATGCGCTTACAGAAAGCACAAAATGACTCAGAATCGAGCCCGAAACGATGCGAAGTAGCAGAGACAATATATAGGGTGAATAATTTTTAGGCGCAAAATAAGTTAATTTTAACATCATCACGCGCAGGGAACCTCGCCACCCTGCAATACCACTAGTGTCGCCATTGAGTACGCCATCGGCTTCGGAAGCGTCAGGGATAGGGGGGCTTTCGTTAAATGGAATAGGGGAGAACGAGATAATATGTTGTGAATTCTTGCAGGCAGCGATTTTAATTTGGTTTCACGGAGAGAGTACTTGTATTATAGGTGGCCCGTTTAATTGGGACCGACAAAAGATTGCTATCCTGCTCTTTGGAAATAAACTACACACTATACCTAACCGGTACTACATGACTACAGATAAGGTAAGGATCCTGAACCAGTCTGAATCGTCTGGTCACAACCATCCTAATCCTGGACAACTTCTTCACCAAATCTTTGACACATGTCGTATAGCTGAATTAGTACGGAGAACATGACCACCACCAGTTTCTCTTCACCAGTTTTGGTGCAAGAGAAAGCCGCTCCTCCAATCATCGATCTGACCGCCGAGCCAGTCCAGCAAACCGCAAATACGAGGAAGCAGAGGACCGTGTTGGCGCCTCAGAAAGTAGACGAGGAGCCCGAGGATAACTGGGACACTGCCTCGATGTGCGAAGAGATACTCGACGAGGAGGAAGCATATGAATACGCTGGTGGTATGTTTTATGCGCCTCCTCGATCCTTGCAGCGGTTAACCTCTATTAGGAGTAGATAGTTGTTCCGCCGAAGAAGCCCGCGCATACCGACAACGCCTTCATGAAGTTGGCGCCGGGCGATTTGTATTCGAGAATATTACTACGGGCAAAGTCACTGCGCGGAAATTATGTACAGCATTCGGCGTCCGCATACCCAAGGATTTTGAGGGACGACCAGATTCGGGCTACTACCAGCTGTTGGGACACGCAATCAGTAGGGAACTGAATAAGAGGCGACGCCTAAAACAATACAAGGACATCGACGATGCCGCGCGGTTATTGCGGGAGCGGAAGAATATAATGATCATAACTGGTGCAGGGGTGAGTGGAATTTACGTTAGGTGTAGCTCTTGCACATTGCTGCCCGCAGGCGGCATGTCTGAGCCCTACATTTCAATTTCCACAGAGTTGCAAGTTCGCATCATTACTCGGATGCTGATTGAGGATACTAGATTTCTACAAGCCTTGGAATCCCTGATTTCCGTTCAAAAAACACCGGTTTCTACTCAAAACTTCAGGAGATGGGCTTCTCAGAACCGGAGCAGGTCTTCGACATTCACAACTTCGACGAAGATCCAACGTAAGTAACTTAACTATAACAAACCGAACGCCATTGGTTAAAGATCGTACAGTACTTTCTACGCGCTTGCCGGCGATATACTTCCAGACTTAGAAAAATGGACTCCAACTCATGAGTTCATCCGCTTACTTCAAGAAAAGAATAAGCTTCTGACTAACTACACGCAAAACATTGATAATGTGGAAAGCCACGCTGGCATCTCAAAGCAGAAACTTATCCAGTGCCACGGCTCATGGGCAACTGCAACGTGTCGAAAGTGTGGTTTCAAAATTCCCGGTGAGGAAATTTTTGAAGAGATAAGAGCGCAGAAGATTGCAGAATGTAAGCGATGCGTGCAGGAACTCCAGGTCCCCAGGCCGGGCATGAAGCGTAAACGAAGCTCCAATGGCACCTCGAAGTCCAAACGACGCCAAGCCAGTGATGACGATGATGACTCTGACGGTGCGTATGACATTCCCCAACCGGGAGTCATGAAGGTATGAACCTACTTTCCTATACGTAAGCTTATCTTGCTAATATTCTTCCAGCCTGACATTACATTCTTTGGCGAGGGCCTGCCGCAAGAATTTTTCGACCGCCTCCGGACACACGATAGGGACAAGGTTGACCTTGTTATCGTCATTGGTACGAGCATGAAAGTTGCTCCTGTTTCCGAAGTCCCGCAGATTATTCCACCTGAAGTGCCCCAGATCTACATATCTCGTGATGTAAGTATCAACACTAGCTCTAGTATCCCGATTTAAATCTAATCGAATTCTTAGCCAATCCACCACATCAACTTCGATATTAACCTGCTCGGCGATTGCGATGCCGTTGTTGGGGAACTCTGTCGACGGGCTGGATGGGAACTAAAGCATAAAATGCATCCTGAGGACCAGAAAGTCGACGTAAAACCTTTCGAGGACCTCGACCATTCCTTCACTGTCAAAGTTCGGAAAGAGTAGATGTCCCATGCAATGGCATCCAGGTTTAGCATCTGGGGAGTTTTTGCGCATCCATCAGCATTTTAGCCTCTGATATTTCTTATTGGATACAACACGGTGCTTAATAGCGTGTGGCTCGGCTTGCATTTTACTGTTGTCCTCCAGCTTCAGCACTGGCGTTTTTGGGGGCGGAACAGATGCTTGTCTCTTGATATCACTTTGTTCGGATAGACGACCCCGAGTGATGCGCATGAGAGGTGTAATAAGTATACTCGGCACTGCTCTGGCTGGTGTATATATTAGAGCGCAATGACTTTGTTATGACCTTTAAACATATCTGAATAATGCATGTGATTATTATCTACAAGCTTTTGCTATATTTTTGCATAATGTATGGCAGAGTCTTGCGACTCCTAAGTTCTAATATCTACATATACACAAAGGCCTAATATCCATTCTCAGTCCTTCTCTTTTCCTCTTGTCTCACACCTCCCACGATACACACCCTCCGTCTCCCGAACCTATTCGTACAATATCTCACCCCCACAACCGCCACCAGCAACAAAGCCACTCCTCCATAGACCACAACTCTCGGATCAACAGATACACCCGATAATGCAGCGGCATCCCCCCATCCTCCTCAGAATACAGCTCCGGCCCTTCAACCGGCTCCCTACACTCCCTATACACCATCCGCATCATGATTCACCCGACACGCCCACCCCCCAACACTCCAACCGGCGGTACTCCACCACCCCGTAATCATGCCGCATATCCAGCGCCGCATGCGCGCCCCTGCTCCACCGCTGCCCCGGCCCGGGATCATGCCGCGACGCTATCCGGAAAACACGTCATCGTCGTCATCGTCGTCGTCGTCGCTGGACGCCTGCGCCAGCCGCAGATGCGCGGGCCGGGGCGGCGCACATAGGAGAGCGCGAAGCCGGGCAGGCGAGGACGCTGGAGAGCCTTGATGTCGTGCGAGACGTTTGGCGACGAGCGTGTGGAAGGTGGCCGTGCTTGTGATGTCAACCTCGGCGCTGGGGGATGAGGGGTGAGGGACGAAGAGTCGGTCGGCGGGGTAGCTGGAGGGGGAGGGCAGGAAGGCGGATTCGTGGGTGGGCTGGCCGTTTAGGATGCATGCGTCTGGCCCGTCGATGGCCCAGCGGTGGGAGGGGGGTTGAGAAGGTGGGGAGGTAGCTGACGTCCTGGAAGGTTCCGTCTTCGAAGGATGCAGTGGCTGCGACAGAGCCTAGGATGGCTAGAGGTGCAAATGGCGCCCTCATACTCAATACAGTTACTAGCGAAATTGGCTTCCTAACTAAGAGGTTTGTTCTGATCAATGCCAGTGTGTCGATTCAGGTTGGATTTGGCCTATTACCCTATCCTTGTTCCTATTCCGGTTGTACTACACCCCTGTCCTGTTACGTACCCCCTTTTGCTTCCCCTTTATT
>Ga0307515_10016300_pt1 | contig 13615 bp, 8 predicted proteins | sample 17_EM_MG_FD_194513 | JGI IMG/M metagenome (GOLD analysis project Ga0307515, IMG submission 194513) | Populus trichocarpa ectomycorrhiza microbial communities from riparian zone in the Pacific Northwest, United States - 17_EM | ecosystem: Host-associated > Plants > Roots > Unclassified | place...
CAATCCATCATTTGTTCATCTCTCTGTCTCAAACTCAAACCCATTCCGAGGAGTTCTGCTACATGCTCGCCTGAAAAATATCGTACATAGAATGATCGCCTCTTCTCTCTATCTAATTTCCATGCAAGATTTGGACTCACACTACTCATACAGTACTGTTGGTCGTCCACGCGAGCTTGTTCTTGTGAGATCTTACCTAGCCTGCCGAGTGAAAATTGATTTGTAAAATTTAAGACTCCACGATTATTAAAAAAAAAAAAAAAATTAAATTGCGGAGGTATAGGTGTTTGTTGTTTTTTTAAAGTGTTTTTCATAAATATATTAACATAATAATTTTTTAATTTTTTAAAAAATTATTTTTAATATTAATATATCGAAATGATTAAAAAATATAAAAGAATTAATTTTAAATAAAAATAAATAAATTTTAACGAAATATTGTTGAACGCAATTTCAAATTTGAATGGCAGACGTACTTTAATTAGGATGCCCTCAAATAGAAAGTATTTTTTTGGCATCTTGAAAATCAATGTAGAAGGTAGGAGGTTTGTGCAATCCTAATTAATTACTCCCAATTTTAGAAAAAATCTAAACGAGGAATGATCATAATTTCAGATTTAAAGAAAAATCTCGACTGTTTCGCACTGAACTAGTCAGCAAATAATTCAAAATACCAAAAGAAAAGTTTCCTTATTTGGAGGCACTAACAAGGGAAGAAAGAATGCCATTATAAACATGAAACCCTAGCCACCATATTACCAGGCAATGCCATCAACTAAAGGGGTCTTGGATCCTCTCATGTTCTTAAGAGCACAATAAGTTTCGTTCTTCAAATCCAAGCCCTTGGATCCAAAATCAATGGCTAATGGGCCATTGCAGTTATACCATGAAAAATGAAGAGGAGAGGAAACCATGTCAACCCCAGTCCCAGGGGTAGCAGAGATATTGATGCCCAAACTAAAGGAGGAGGAGATGATTTCCGGTCCATTTCAGCATTACCCATTCAAAACCTCGTCGATATACTCTCTAGGCTACCCTTCAAAACCATTTTCAGTTGCATGTGTGTGTGCAAGAAATGGAAGGATCTTATATTAGCCCCAGATTTTGCCAAACTGCACCACACTAGAGCACCTGCCTCTCTCATTCTTCGATCCCACAGACATGGACGTCGACGCAGACCTAGAAGCCTTTGCTTACTCGATCTAGAAGCCTCGGATATATGCAGTCCTGATGCAGCAGTGAAGCTCAGTCCTGACTTCGGTTTCCCAACTGGGAACTTTGAAATTGTGAACACCTGTAATGGATTGATATGTATACGCCATTTTCATTCACCAAATGATATTAGCATACTCAATCCCCTTGTTGGTGATTATATCACCCTACCCCTAACGAAGAAGAAACACAAGTCTTATGTTTTTTCCTGGTTTGGGCACAGTCCCAAGACTGATGAGTACAAGGTGATTCAGTTCGTTCAGCAGCCATCGAAATTGGAGGCTGAGATACACACACTCGGAAAGGGTACATGGACAAGCATTCATGGAGGTGCCCTCAGTCCTCCAATAGATATGAGATGCCATAATGCTTTTGTAGGTGGGTGTCTCCATTGGATTGTTAATGATCCTTCCAAATCAGAATTTATATACTGTCTTGAATTTGGGCGGGAGCTGTTTCAACCAGTTTCAGCACCTCCTCATCTTGGCCCTAATGACAAGGACAGGACTGGGGACATGATGCTAGGGGTATTAGGAGGATGCCTCTACTTCTTTGATTATCCTCTGGGTGACAGTTTTGATATATGGGTGATGAAACAATATGGTGTTCAAGAGTCCTGGACTAAGGAATTCATTTTAAAGAATCCAAGCACAGATATCATATGGTACTGGGACCTGTATCGACCAATAAGTTTGCTGAGCAATGGCGAAATCTTGATGTCACATAAATCCAAGGCTATGGTTTCCTATAATCCAGAAGACAGGAGCTTCAGATTTCTTAAAATTTATGGGATTCAAAACTTTGAAGCCAATCCTTATGTACCAAGCTTTCTTTCACCCAGGGAAATTGTCAAGGGAGAAAACACAGGTGCGGCAAACATCCACTCAAGATAAGCACATGTTCTGCAAAAGGATATATAACTGGTTCTGAGTTAACCAGTACCATGTTATTCATTGTAATTCTACAGCATTGTGTCTGCACCTTGTTTTTTTTTTATTGATGCAATCTCTTTTATTAATATGCACACTATGTACTCTTTCCTTTTGCTTGAAACCCTTGTAATAGCAGATTCAAATTCCTTTCTCTGTATATCAACAATGGAGAGACAGAGAATCCTCAAGCAATTGTTCAAGACATACAAGAATCCGTTGGCAATTGTTGTGACCACGGAATCCATAGGTCCAAATTGGTATTCTGGCAAATTGATAAAATCCATCCTAGAGAGATTGAATGCCTTTATGTCCTTTTCTCCTCAGGTTTATCTGGAAACGTGGCAAATTATATTGGTCAGATGGCCATGGCCATGGTATCCTTGAGGTAGTACACAGCATTTGCTAAGATCTCAATACATATTTTTTTTGTTTAAAAATTTTTAATTTTGATTTTGTGTTTTATTGGTTAATTTTTCAGTTTAAATAGCATGAATGAATTTCGATTGTTGATGTTTAAGGAGAGAGAAGACATAAAACTCTATTTGTTTTTGCGTTTTAAAAGCGTTTTTGAAAAAAATTGAAATTTTTTTATTTTTTTCTTTACTTCAAATTAATATTTTTTTTGTGATTTTAGATCATTTTGATGCGCTGGTTTCAAAAATAATTTTTAAAAAATAAAAAAAATATTATTTTGATATATTTTTAAGTGAAAAGTAACAGCAACCACACTCACAAATAGACATAGAAGGGATGGAAGGGTGACAGAATAAAGGAGAAGAGAGTGGTAACGGGAAAAAAAAATAAAAGAAAAAGGAAAAAAAAAAAGAAGGAATAATTTAGTCTTTCCTCAAAATTTAAATTTAATGTTGACCTCACATTTAAATTGTAATTTCTAATTGGATATTTGTAATTATTAAAAGTGTTTTTTCCCCCAATTAAAATGGTATTTTTTTTCTTCTCTAACATGATAACAAGGTGATTTGTTATCTCATTATACTTTTTTTTAATTGTCATATTATACTTAATTATTTATAATTATCACAATTATAAATAAGATAAATCAGTTAAATTAAGAGATAGGATAAATTAACTAATATATTGTAAGAAAAGGTATGAAAAAAATTAATTACACCAAGCATCACAATTACTTTTTTTACTTCATTTTTATTTTTTCAAAAACTACATTTTATGTCTTATTTGATTCTTCAATCTTGATACAAACATGCCCTGTATGAGTTTGTTCCAATTATGAAAGAAAGTTAATTTATATTTTATATTGCATTTGAATAGTATATATTCCAGATATTCTTGAGCAATAATATTATAATTCTAAATGTTCTTTGGATGCCCATGAAGATTTAGTTCCTTTCTACACAAATAATGAATATGTTATAGTGACACTTAATAATACATATATATATATATATATATATATATGTGTGTGTGTGTGTGTGTGTAAAAAAGGTTCTTATATGACCATGTTGATTGACCTAATTTCTCACTCTACCCTATCTCTCTCTCCCTCTCTGCACAAATTCCCATAATATTTGTACAAAAATAATCTTGATATTTTAAAGCTATCTCTTTTTATTGGATGATAACATAACCAATCAAGCGGCTTTCTTTATAGCCAACAAGGGTATGATTTTCCTTTAAGGTTAGCTACTTGCTCCATAAGCTAAGCATCTTGAACAGACTTTCATCATTTTTTTAGTAGTTTAGCCACCTTTGCAAATCAAGTTACGCTAGCTTTGTCACCCCTATTATGGTGAGCTACACGTCCTACTCATCTTCAAATATAAATCAAGATATTTAAATACCAGTATACATAATGATATAGAAAAAAACATGCAACTCCCTACTACACATTACTTGTTTATCATTTCTATTAAAACTGTCTCGCTGAGTTTTAAACTAACTTAAGCACTAGAAATTTTATTTTACAGGTAACACCAATCCACTTCATATCACCCTAGTTCAATTGTCAGCCATGGAAAAACCTAAGAAATTTGTTGAAGTTCTTCTGTAACTTCACCAGTGACACTGTTTGTGGAAAAAATAAACATAAATTATGTTTATTTTCACATCATATTCATTGTTTCTAAGGTTTTTAATGGAAGAAAAATGAAAACTTCAAGAGCAAGAGTAACTTATCTCCCACCATTTTCGCAAGTTTCCATATATCTTCATCAACTTGCTCAACAAATAAAAGCACTTATTGAGGTTATTCTAGGTACACAAGAGCAACTTAAAGATATTCCCCTACAAGTTATATAATTAGTTGCACAATATTCTCATCATGTATAACCTATACACAGACAAATTCATTTCCTAAAAAAAACTGGACAAAATGACATGAAAGAGAGCAGACAAGAAAATCATCATGTCACTATCATGCCAAGAAGTAGGTCTTATTATCACAAAGAGACAATTTTCTCCTCTCGATAGGACCTTCACAAGTTAATAGGCAAGGCCATAGCCACTCATAACTATAATTATCGTTATCACCCTCACCCCACCATAATGTCTAATTCAAGTGGTCTTGAGCATAAAACGCCACGACGAGAAGAAAATAAAATAAGAGATTTGATATCATGCCAGGGTGTATTAAACACTCATCTTCCAAAAATTCTGTAGTCATAAAAATAAGTCTGAACAACTATGATGGTCTATTTGACCTTAGTGAACATGTATAGAATGTTAGAAACAATTTAGAGTTAGTGATACAAGATATTGATGGGATGTATAAGATTATCCTAACCATATTTCGTGGGTCTGCTCGAGCCTGTTACAATAGTCTAGAACTAAGTTCATTGCTCAGTTTTCTGATTTATACAACAAGTTGATTGCTCGTTTTAGTACAAGCATCCCTGCCCAAAAAATTCCAACCAAACTTTTTTCTATTACTTATAAAGAGAGGAAAGGTACTAAAACTTGTCTAAAAAGGTTCAACAAAAAGATTATAAAAGTAAAAGGCTTGTTATAGCACATTATTATAGAAGCTCTGATTAGTGGGTGTCATAACTATTCCTAATATGGATGACTTTATACACTCCTCGATAAGACTTTTTTTAATGTTAAGCAAGCCATAAAGAATCATATTATTATGGAGGAAGCAAGTGTGGCAAGACAAGAGCACCTACGCTTTTACAGATGAAGAGAAGAATCTTAAAAACATAGGTGACCACTTGTCAACTCCTCACCATTCAAAAGCAACCCTAAGGGCTCAATACAAAGTAGATTGATATATATAGAGAAAGACCTAATAATCACTTCTCTAAACACTACCAAAATAAAATTATTGACAGCCATCAAAGGAAAAGATTATATGCAATATCTATCACCCATGGAAAAGAGATGTTGGTAAATGCAATCCAAAGAAATACTGTTTTTTCATAAGGACAAGGGACATGACACAAAATAATATTATGCTCCCAAGAAAAAACATAGAGATAATTATTACTAAAAAGGTATCTCTAACAATATATCAAAAAACAAATAGAGTATGAAAAGATTAAAAAAAAAGTTAAGGCTCCTAAAAGTGATTGTTAGAGATCAATGTGATCATGTAAGGAATATGAGTATAGGGAGATTCTAGTGGAAAAGTCAAGCCTATGAAAAACATGTACTTTACTTGCAACTCCAAAACTTTTATCATGAACCTATCATATTTACTCTAGAATATGGAAAAGAAGTGACATTTTCTCATAAAGATTCCTTAGTGATTACTATAGTCCTATCAAATCATAATATGGGCAAAGTGTTGATGAAAAATAAAAGGGATGTTAACATTCTCTTTAAGTAAATTATGACAAGGATGAATGTAAATCCATATAAGTTGACTCAGTGAAGACACCTCTAATAGGAATAAAAGGAAGGGACATGTCAGTAGAAGGTGCACTAAACCTACCTGTCATTATTATCACTTACTCCAAGTGTTGTATTCTTCAACAAACTTTCATGATGATCAAGATAGATTTAGCTTATAATGTCATACTAGGAAGGTCTTTTTTTTTGGCATAAAATCAATACAGTGATCAATACGATATATTTAATAATGAAGTTTCCCACTAACAAAAGAGTCGTGATGGTAAAGGGAAACCAATTGGTGTTTAGGATATGCATATAAACCTATATGAAAAGAAAAAAATACCTCATGGGTGTACTAGATGACCCATATTAAATAAAAAGTTAAAGTGAGGATATAGGCCATAAAATATTTGAATGAAGTTATTCTCTATGCTAATACAAGTGTTGTCATCAAAATTGGGTCCACTCTAGACCTTAGACAAGAAAAAATCCTGATAGAGCTCCTAAATATTAAAAAATATATAATTTTACTTTTAAGACATCTTATACGTCTGGCATCAACCTAAAGGTGGCTTGTCACCATTTAAATAAGTGTCTTTTTTTCTCCTTAATGTGTCAAAAAAGAAGAAGAAGAAATTTTAGTGGAGAAAGGTGAAAAGCTATTTTAGAAGAAACATACAAGTTGTTGGAGGTCGGATTCATTTGTAAAGTGATGTATCTAGAGTGGCTAACAAATATAATGATGGTAAAGAAGGCAAGTGAAAAATGGTGTATGTATATGGACTTCATAGACATCAATAAGGCATGCTCCAAGAAAACAACTTTTCATTGCCTAAAACTGATTGGCTGATTGACTCCATAACTAGTTTTGACCACTTAAGTTCCCTGGATGCTCACTCTGGGTATCATCAGATACTCACTCATGTTAAGATGATGAAGAAAAAGCAACATTCTCTGGGTATCATCAGATACTCACTCATGTTAAGATGATGAAGAAAAAGCAACATTCATTATGAACAAAAGAAATTTTTTGTTATTAGTAAGGGGATTACGTCTAACCCTAAAAAGATTCAATCTACACTAAACATGATCACTTCTCAGTATATCAAAGATGTACAAAGGTTCACACAAGGAATAAAAGCATTGAATAGATTTATTTTTTTGCCTATAAAAGCGTTGCTTATCTTTTTTTTTTCAAGAGCCTAAAAAACATCTCTAATTTTAAATAGAATCTAGAATGCAAGCAAGCTTTTGAAAAATTAAAGATTTATTTATCCTTCCAAAACATCTTTTCACAAAATAGAGTAGGATTTATTTATTTAGAGGTTGTAGATTTGAAAATTAGTGTAAAGCTTGTGAGAGATGAAAAAGAAGTCTAGAATCCTGTGTATTATACTAATAGGGTTTTCTATGATGTAGAAACAAGATACATGAAGATAGAAAAGGTGTTCTAGGCATTGCTTAAAAAAAAATAAAACTATATTTTCAATTATATTGATAAACTACCTTTTAACATAAATTCTTCATGCACCATATAATTTTATTTTCACTTGATTTTTAAATAAAAATATAATATATATTTTTAATATTAGTATATGTTTTCGTGCAACTTTATATAATATATTTTTTTAATTTTATTTTATTTTTATCAATGTTTAATTAAATAAAAAGTTGGTTTTAGAAAATAAAGTTTTAAATCTAATTAGGTTCATCCCTTATAGTGCAAAATTATATATCTCGGATTTATATTTTTTTCAACTTTTCCGTAATGTTAATAAATGTTTATAATATTTATCTGTATAACATTTATTAACAACTTTTCAGTTTATAATTAAAATTATTTTTTAATATCAACTGCCTAGTCAATTCCAAAAATAACAACAAACCATCTCACTTAAACCCCAAATAATAAAAATAAAAATATCGTCTTTACTCTTTATCCCTCCTCACTCGCACACTGAAACCCTAGCTATCTACACCGCCGCGTGCTCTCTCTTCCAAGCAAACAGCGCTGCCGGTACGCAATCTTCCTTTAATCTCTGTCAATCATTAGTTTTTACGATCTTCAACTATCAATATCTCAATCGAATCGACTCTGTGTATATTCGTTTTTTTGTTGTTGTCAATTGACATTTTAATTCAGTTTATCGGTCTGTTTAGCAGGAGAGGTTTTCGACTCGTTTGAGAAGTAACCAGTTGAAGCAGAGGAAGAGTCAAGATGGCGCGGAAAGGTTTGATGGAACAAGATTTAAGTAAACTGGACGTGACAACGTTGCATCCACTCTCTCCTGAAGTTATATCGCGGCAGGCAACCATTAATATAGGTTTTTTTGTTTTTGATTTTGGAATTTCCTTTCAGTAGCTTAGTTGTTGACCGTGTTCGTCGAAACTGATAGTTTTTGGTGTTAATTATTTGTAGGTACTATTGGTCATGTGGCACATGGGAAGTCTACTGTCGTCAAAGCAATTTCCGGTGTTCAGGTGATTTAGATGGTTTTGCCTTTAATTTTTATATCTGTTTCCTATCAGCAGTCTCTTATGGTTATATTATGTGGTATTTACTTTGGGGAATGAAAGGCCAAAAAAAAAACAGAAGAAGAAGAAGAAGGTTATAAATTTTTGCAATAGGGATAGTTATGTGAGCCGGTGAATTGGAAAACAATTTTTCAGTGATCTCAATTCCTTTTTCTTTCTTTCCCTCTCTTTTTTTAACACAATGGAGGCCCATCAAATAAGTAAGTCTTCCCTCTCCCTCTCTAACCCCCTTTATTCCCAGTGTAAATAGGATATGAAATGAGTTTAATTCATATAATGCAAAATGACCTTGCTGCTTAATCCACTGAGCATTCATATTCCTGCAATATATAACACTACTACTAACTATCAAGTATTGAAGTGTTGCTGGATTAGGTGCGTTTAGAAATTGATCCTTGCTCTGATAAAGGGAGTTTTACCTCCATCATGACAGGCAATCCTCCCCCACAATATGTTATATTATCACATGTAGCTAAGCTAGTTGTTTTCTTTTTAATCATGGTTCCACAGAGTAGTTACCTTACTAGCACAAGTTTTTGCCAAATGTTGTTCCGTGGTTATGATTATGGAAACTTGTATTTTGATCTATCCATACATAACAATCAGGCAGATCATTTTCAATTTGTTATAATTATGAATTGTACAGGTTTGAGGGGTGCTAATTTGGTGGTTTTCTATTCGTGTGCAGACGGTTCGTTTTAAAAATGAGTTGGAGCGTAATATTACAATAAAGCTTGGATATGCAAACGCAAAGATATACAAGTGTGAAGATGAGCGGTGCCCTCGGCCTAAGTGCTACAAGTGAGTAAATGCATAGGTGAAGCATTACTATTTAGGTTAAATATTGGCCTTTTGCCTTTAATGTAAGAACTGTTCTCGTAGGGCATATGGAAGTGGAAAGGAAGATAATCCTATGTGTGATGTAGAAGGGTTTCAAAACTGCAGGATGAATTTGCTGAGACATGTCTCTTTTGTTGATTGCCCGGTAAGGGGTCCAGGTGCTGTATTTAATTATGCTTTTTCACCATGCTGACTTTTCATATTTTGATTGTCACCCAGTAAGGCTACCTAGTAAGTGGTTGAACCAGGTCTCTATTTAATTATGGTTTATGCACTGTATGTACTTTTCATATGTTGATTGTAACACATTAAAGGTTTGGACCCAAATGTGCCTTCCTCCAAGTTTCTCACACGTTAAATGAATTATGGTATTGGTTGATTGTTTTTTATTCCCATTGGACTGCTTAGATATTAGCAAGAAAACGTTGGGTAATCAAGGCCTCTTCTTAACTGGCATTGCTGAATAAAATGTCTTAGCTGCAGATTATTAGTGTACTTCTATGCTTTTTGTGACTAGACCATCCACATTACATTTTTTGTGCTCTCCTGTAGGGTCATGACATTCTTATGGCTACAATGCTTAATGGAGCAGCAATTATGGATGGTGCATTGCTGCTCATAGCTGCAAATGAGAGCTGCCCCCAACCACAGACTTCTGAACATCTTGCTGCTGTTGAAATTATGCGTCTCCAACATATTATAATTCTTCAAAATAAAGTGGATCTTATTCAGGAAAATGCAGCCATCAACCAGCACGAGGCTATTCAGAAATTTATTCAGGTTTGCCCGTGCTATTTTTACACATCTTGTTAGTTGAGTGTACATGCATTGTATGTTCTTTTTCCTGATGATGCTCTTTTTCTCCAAAAAGCAAACGGGAGACCCACACCCTACTAATTCTTTTCATCTTTTTCTTTTCAGGGAACTGTTGCTGATGGTGCACCAGTTGTGCCAATTTCTGCTCAGCTAAAGTATAACATAGATGTTGTGTGTGAGTATATTGTTAAAAAGATCCCAATTCCAGAGAGGAACTTTACCTCACCACCTAACATGATTGTTATTCGATCTTTTGATGTCAACAAACCTGGATACGAGGTTGATGAGATAAGAGGTGGTGTGGCTGGTGGAAGCATCCTCAGGGTATGTTTTTAACATGTGTTTGGTTAATATTGGCGTGCATTTTTTTTCTTAGTTGTGTCTATACTTGGTGCAAGATCTTGGTTAATTTGTGCAGAGTTTCCATGCATTTTTTCTCATTCAATTCAATTCAATTCTGGCCCATTTTCCACATCAGGGTAATAATAGCCAGTGTAAATGGAGAAATGCTTGGTTTGTAACAATTCTGACTGCATGCTAAGGTTTATGGGGTCTGAGTGTTACTTATTTGAAGCCTTGTGGACTGACAATGAGAATTAACTTTAGGCCTTGGCACTCGTGAGCCCTTGATTTAGCTATTAAAGTTTGCTTTTTCCATGAAGATGTTGTGGTCCAGAGAGAGAGATTCATGAATTAGTCGTGCTGAGAATCTGTGATGTACGAGTATCATTATTTTGGTCTATCTTGTCCATGCAGGGTGTTTTGAAGGTCAATCAATTTATTGAGGTCCGTCCTGGGATCATTGTTAAGGACGAGGCTGGGAACATGAAGTGCACCCCAATATATACTAGAATAGTGTCATTATATGCCGAGCAGAATGAGCTACAATTTGCCGTGCCTGGAGGTCTAATTGGTGTTGGCACAACCATGGACCCCACTTTGACACGTGCTGATAGACTTGTGGGTCAAGTTCTTGGTGATGTTGGCTCACTCCCTGAAGTTTTTGGTGAGCTTGAGGTATGGAGCTGAATCAATAATAATGTTTTGTAGTTTTATACTTTCATTAAATACTTTTTGCATTCAAACTGCTTTCCATATCCAAGTCATAAATGAGCAAGTCCTGTCTATATTTATATTTGAGTATGTGTTTTGCGCGACATGTGCAAAGTTCTCCCTGTTGGGTTGAATTCAGTGCAGCTGAGTGGAGTTTCATTTTTGGTGTAGACAGGAAATAGTAGACACCCTGTTCGCATTCCAATGTGCATGTGATGATGCTTTTTATATATGGCTTATAAACTATCTTGAATTAAACATGCTTCTCTATGCAAGTTGCTTTGTCATTGGTTTCAATAAGTGCCCTTTTCTCTATAGGGGCAGAGATTTATGGGTTCTTCATATTGTGATGCAGGATTCTTGCACGCCTCTGGTACTAATGTTGTGCCTTTCTTTTCTTTGTGCAGGTGAATTTCTTTCTTTTGAGACGGCTTATTGGTGTCAGGACAAAGGGCTCAGAGAAGCAGGGAAAGGTTTCGAAGCTGACCAAGGGAGAGATTCTTATGTTGAACATTGGGTCCATGTCATCTGGTGCTCGAGTTCTTGCTGTGAAGAATGATTTGGCAAAACTACAACTTACTTCTCCAGTCTGCACCAGCAAGGGTGAGAAGATCGCATTGAGTCGCCGAGTGGAGAAGCACTGGCGTCTCATTGGGTGGGGTATGATTCAAGCCGGAACCACCATCGAAGTCCCACCTTGCCCCCTCTGAGTGTTTTTAAACAGGTAGACAGCTAGAGAAAATCAGAGTGAAAACAGCATAAGAAAGGCTTTTATCTAATATGTGGGAAGGTAGGCAGTTGAATGGATCTTTTTTTTTTCCAGTGCAGAAGAAAAAACATGATCTGAATGGCGCCTATCATTGTCCGTGTTCTGTTTTTTCCTTAATATTCCAATTTTTTTGCACGAGTCTTGTTGAATTATATTATTCTGGCGGGTTCTCAAGGAGTAAAGATGAAAATACAATGTTTATCGAGAATTTATTCTCTGTTTTGTCATGCTCTTTTTTTTTCTTTTTTTCTTTTTTACAGTTTTGGAGAATGATATTATGGCTTTAGGCATGATTTGTTTGCTTTGGCAAGGTCAAGGTAATCTGGCCATGAAAAACATACGAAATTTGGTTTATAGACTTCAATGCATTTAACATCTGTATTTTGCAGATTCATGATGCCTCTTGAACAGATTGGAAATTTAAGCTCAGTTTGATGAATTTGCCAATTACAATAGTTGTGTCACTGACAGTCAACAAATCAGGAAAAAGTAGCATACTTAACTCAGTATAAATCGTGTATCAATCAAGCACTTTGTGTTAAAAGAATTGTTCCTACTCAGTTCAGCTTTTGCGTGTTAGTTCCAAAAAAAAGCCCTGTTCTGTGATTTTTTTTCATTTGATTGTTTAGGAATTTTATGCGGATAAAGTATGTAATTGGTGAAGTAATATAGGATGAAATTTTTTTTAGATTTTTAAAGTGTGATCATATTAACGAATGTTACTTGGTAAAATACTTTTCAAAATTTTTACTTTTACTGTGCTGTTATTTGTTAAAAAAAAATCCCTTTTAAGCAGTATGACAATGAATCTCCTATCTCATACGTCCTCCATTTCCATCCCCAATGGGATGGGAGATGTCATTCAGAATCTTAAATTGTAAATGAAGCTCAAACCACTAGGGGTATCTTCCACTACGAGGCATGATTGAGCCTACCTAACGATTCCATCCATCCTCTATTAAAATAATATTTTTTTCCAGACATCGAACATCTAAAAAAGCTTTCAAAAAAGCAAAACAAAGATGATCTAATTCCATGTGAAAAGGGGCTGACTCAGACTTGGAGGCGTTCACCGTTGTTCAAGAAAGATGATGCATTTCATGATTGAGGAACACTAAAAAGGGATCTCATGCGTTCATCACGACCACCAGATAAGGCAAAGAAGAATCAAATACTCGAGTCTCAAGGGACCCATTTCACTCAGTGAGTGGTGGTAGCATCTGCTGTGTTCTAATAAGTGTTTGATGACAACTAAAAACTTGCTTTAGTGACCGTTGTAAGTTCCGCAGACCCTTTTCACCCTTCAGCACCTCTGGTAATCGCAGGAGGTCCCGGTCGTTAAGCTTCGTCAAACAAGGATATCATCGTCATTCAGAGTTCAGCAATAATGGCTGCTGTCTGTGTGTACGGTGGAGTGGCGTGTGGAGCCCCGGAGGGCCGGGCACCCCCCATTATCCCTACATCCACCCCCTTGATCTTGATGCCGTGGACTAGACACGGAACCGTTTCAAGTGCACCCTGAAATGATTTTAGAGGTGAACAAATAATCATTTCATGTTAGAGCAGGCTATTGAGTAATTACTTCAAATAAATTTTCCATGAATTTATCAATTCGGGCATCAAACTATTCTGTCTGATATTCGGCTGC
>Ga0307515_10016301_pt1 | contig 13615 bp, 11 predicted proteins | sample 17_EM_MG_FD_194513 | JGI IMG/M metagenome (GOLD analysis project Ga0307515, IMG submission 194513) | Populus trichocarpa ectomycorrhiza microbial communities from riparian zone in the Pacific Northwest, United States - 17_EM | ecosystem: Host-associated > Plants > Roots > Unclassified | place...
TCGATCGCTGCCCGCACCTGGGTCGCGAGCCGGAACTGCAGGAGCTGCGCGACCGGCTGGTGCGCGGCGGAAGTCCCGTCCGGATCGGCGGTCCGCCGGGTTACGGGAAGACGGCGCTGGCGCGGGAGTACGCGCACCGGTTCGCCAACGCCTACGACGTCGTCTGGTGGATATCGGCCCACGACCGCGAATCCGCGCTCGCGGGGCTCGTCGCGCTGTGCCGCGCGCTACGCGTTACGACCAGCGCCGACGTCCCAGGCCCGCTTTCCCTGCCCGGTTCGGATCTCGTGACACCGAGGTGGCTACTCGTCTTCGACGACGGTGATACCCCGGAGGCATACACCGACCTGCTGCCGCCACCGGGCTGGTGCCATGTGGTCATAACGACTGCGTCGGCCGGAGACGTCGACGTGGTCCCGTTCGGCGCCGCCGAAGCCGCGGGCTTCCTGCAAGAGCGGCTGACGTGGCTGACCGACGCCAGCTGGCTGGCCGTCCTCGCCGGCGCGCTCGGGCACAGCCCGCTCGCGATGGAGCTGTCGGCAGCGTGGCTCACGGAGGTTCTGGCCACCAGTGCGATCAACCCCGAGCTAACGAGCGCGGAGGCGCGCACGGCCGTCGACAAGCACATCGACCAGCTGAGCAGCCGCGCCCCGGGTACCGACGCGGTGACCGCCGTGCTCGGCGTCATGGCCGCCGGCGTGCAGGAGTCGCAGACTGGCCGGATGACGCTGCTGGTGGCGAGGTTCTGTTCGCTGTTGTCGCCCGAGGGCGTCAGCTTGAGCTTGCTACGGTCGAAGGAGGTCCGCGAAAAACTGATCAAGGCCGGCGGGCAGGACGCCGACCGGCTGACGGTCGACGCCGCCGAGCTGGACGTGTTCCTCGCCCACGGCGCGCGGCTCGGGCTGTTCCGGGTGGACTGGGGACAGGCGCGGAGCCTCACCCTGGATCGGGTGGTCCGGCAGTCGCTCCGGGAGACCCTGCCGGACGGGTTCGACGCCGTCCTGCGGGACCACGTCCTGACCGCGCTGGCCGGCTACGCCCCGACCGAACAGGAGATGGACCAGCCGCACAGCAACGGCCGCTTCGCCGAGCTGAACCGGCACGTCATGTCGTCCGGAGCGCAGCAGAGCACCGACTCGGCGGTTCGCCAGTGGCTGGTCAACCAGGCCAGGTACCTGTACCGCACCGACGAACCCGACGTCTGGGAAGTGGCCGTCGAGCCGGCCCGCGAAGCGTACGAGCGGTGGCTGCTGGCGCACTCGCGGGCCGACCCGTACGTCTGCATGCTCGCGAGCCAGCTCGCCAACCTCTACCGGGGGCTGGGGCGGTACGAGGACGCGCTGGAGCTGGACTCCCGTGCCCTGGAGGTCCAGCGGCTGCACCGGGGCCGGGCCCACTACCGTTCGCTCCTGACCGCCCGGGGGCTGAGCGCCGACCTGCGTGCGCTCGGCAGGCTCGAGGAGGCGGTCGACGAGGACATCGCCACGTTGAACGGTCTGCGCATCGCCTTCGGGGAGGACCACCCGCAGACCCTCGACGCGGAGAACAACCTGGCCACGGCCCGGTTCCACGCCGGGGACATCGCAACCGCGTGCAGGGACGGGTTGGCGCACTGCCGGCGGCGTGAACGGCTTTTCGGCGAGGAAGATCCCCGGAACTGGCAGGCCCTCGCGAACTTGGGCGTCTACCAGCGGGCGATGGGGCAGTTCGATCAGTCGATCGAGACCTTCATCAAGGCCCACGACCTTGCCACGGCCCTCCGCCCGGAACCCGCGCAAGCCGGTCCGACGCTGAACTGGCAGTGGTCGATCAGCGAACGCCTGGCCGAAGGCCGGGAAACCACCACGGCGAAGAGCCGCAATGGCGAGGCGCTCACCGCGTTCCGCGACCTGCTCGGTGATCGGCACCTGCAGGTGGTGGCCTGCAAACTCAGCTACGCCACCGCGCAGCGCGAGGTTGGTGAGGTCGACCGCGCGGTCACCGCGACCGCCGAGTGCATCGCAGTGCTGGAGGGGGTCCGCGGTCACGACCACGACGTGGCGATCGGCCGAGTGATGCTGGCGCTCGCCCTGATCGCCGCCAGTCGTCCCGACGAGGCGCTGCCCCACGCCGAGGAGGGTCTCCGGGTGCTAGAGGCGCACGCCGGACCGGCCCACCCGCTGACGCTGGCCGCAGCCGTGGACCTCGCCGTCGTCCTGGACGCCGCCGGGCGCTCCTCGGATGCGCTCGCCGCCGCGCACGAGGCTTCGGAAACCTGCCGCGACTTCCTGCCGGGCAGTCACTACTACCGCGACATCGCCGCTTCGAACCACCACTGGCTCGCCGGGAATCGTGGCGGATCCGCGCGTCTGCAGACCCTCGACCTCGATATCTCGATGCCATGAGCCACGAACGGGACGACCACGACGAGGGGAACGGCACGGCGATGAGCAGCAGGAGCGCACCGGACGTCACCACACACGTTGGCACGCACCTCCACGACCGGCGGGAGGACGCGCTGCTGCGGATCTGCCGGCAGACGATGGCGGACGCGTCCGGCCTGCACCACCTGGCCTACTACACCGATCGGGTGCTCGACTTCGCCCTGGATAACCTCGATGCGGACGAAGTTTCCCTGCCGCAGACGCGGGACAGGTCGCGGGCGGGGCTGCGGAGGCTGGGCAGGCAACTGTGCGCGGCGTTCGAACAGCTGGACCAGGAACTGCGGCCGGCCTCCACCGGGGCCCTGATCCGCGCGGTGATTCGCACGGACGACGCGGAGATCGTGTGCGACCCGATTGTCCAGACCCAGTACGTCGTCGGCGTCGGGTACACGGGCAACCGGAACGACTACATCGACGACACGAACGACGTCGATCGCTCGCTGGCGATACTGATCACGCGGCTGCGTGCCGAAGTCGGTCTTTCGAGCCAGAACCTGGGCGGATTCGAAACGGAGACGGCCGCGCCCCCGGCGCTGGCACCGACTCCGCCGCACGTCTCGACGAGGGCACCGATTCCGGATGCGGTCAAGCACGCGTGCGCGGCGGCGCTGCACCCGGCCGATCTCCATTTTGTCGCCTACTGCGTCGACGACGAAGTCGTTCACGTCGCCGACGTGTTCGACCACGCGGGGCTGGGCATGTACTTCGCGGGCACGGTCACCCCGCAGTACCGGCGTGACTACTACCGGAGTTTCTGCGATCGGCTGGGTGAAATCCGCGCCCAGCTGAACCGGGTGACGGCGCTCCTCCTGCGCGGCCGGCTCAAGCGGGTGGTGCTCGACGTCGAACAGGGCGCGGTGTACTACTTCCGGGTGGCCGGCCGAGTCCACCTCGTGGGCGTGACCTTGCACCAGCCCCGCGTGCGCAGCGCGGACGAGCGGATGCGGGAACTCGCGATCGAATGCCAGCGCCACCCTTCCGTGTAGATCATCGAATTACCGGCGAATGGACCTCGTGCCCTCACCACATCGGCCGATAACATCAGAGGGGAATCGCAGCCAACGTGGGGAACGGGCTATGGGCGTCGGCAGAGGCGCGCTGTTGCTGGCCGTTTTGGGGGCCAGTTGGCTGGCCGGAAGCCTCCTCGGCACCGGTCGCGTCTTCCTGACATCCGGCTACCACCTGCTGGTGATTTCCCTCCTGGCGGTGGGGCTGTACGGCAGTACCCGGGACATCGACATCCCGGAACTCCGGCAGAACCGGCGGACCGTCGTACTCGCGTTGTCGGTGGGTGTGACGGCCAAAGTCGCGCTGATCTCGACGGTCATGGTGCTGTTCTTCCCGGAGCCGTCGAGTGTCGTGCTGGGCGTCGCGGTGGCGCAGATCGATCCGCTGGCCGTCGCCGCGGCCCAACGCCGGTCCCGCCTGTCGGCGTCGGCTCGTGCGGTGCTCAACGCCTGGGCGGCGTTCGACGATCCCGTCACCGTGTTGCTCACGGTGTACCTGTCGATGTTCGCGCTCAACGCCGGTGGGGCGAGTGCGGTGACCCTCGCGTCGCCAGCGGCCACCTTCGGATTGAACATCCTGCTCAACCTCGGTTTTGCCGCGGTCGCGTTCGCCGTGTGGCTGGCGGCGCGCCGGCTCGGCGTGCACGAGTGGCTCACCTCGGGACGCTCACGGGCGCGGCTCGCGCAGGTGGGAATCGCGGCGCTGATCCTGCTCTACGCGGCCTTCGGCGTGGCCGGGTCCCTGTTGCTCGGAATCGCGTTGATCGGGCTCTTCTTCCGCCCGTACCCGGACTGGCGCCGCACGTCGGCGGGCATCGTGTTCGGCGCCCTGTTGGCCGCGACGGCGTCGCTGGGCGTGGTATTGGCCGGCACGTCCGAAATCCTGACGTGGCTGACCCTCCTCAAGGGGGCGGTGCTGGGCCTCACCGCCTATGCGGCACAGATGCTGACAGGGTGGTTGCTGTCCAGGGGGCGGGACCGGTTCGACCGGCTGTACCTCACGTTCAGCCAGCAGAACGGGTTGACCGCGATCGTCCTCGCGCTAGTGCTCGAACCGGACTTCCCCGGTGCCGTCGCGATCATCGCGCCGGCGATCGTGGTGACCAATGGGCTCTACTACCTCGGGGGCGCGCTCGTGCGGCGCGCGGAACTTCGCGACGAGGAGGAGTCGGAAAACCGCGCGCTTCGGCCGACTTCGAGCGTCCGTCCGAGCGCCGCGATCAGCGTGCCGAAAGTTCGGCGAGGACTAGCTCCCGAACCTTCACTCCCAAGGTCCGATACTGCTCGGTGAATTCTCGAACCTGCCACTGCACGGCCTCTTGGCCGGTCTGCACAGGAATCGGTTCGAGTTCGCCTTCCGTCACCAACTGCACCAGCGGCGCGATCCGGCTCAATGGCATCGCCTCGGCTACCCGCTCGTATGTCCGGCACAACGCGTCCAACCGAGTGCGTGCCAAGCCGGGCTGGTCGGCGGCCGGACCGTCCGTGACGTACCAGCTCGCCGCGGCGTTCGAAAACGAGACGATCCAGCGACGCAGCATCGACACGGTGCCGGCGGCCTCGTAGATCCCTTTTGTGGCCAGCCGGTTGATCATCTGCGTCACGCGGCGGTAGTGCTCGCTGACGTCTTCTGCCTGGCCGAGCACGCGGTCGAACAGAGGGTCCGGATGACCCAGCTTGTCGAGCCCCGCCAACGCGTCATGGAACACACCCGCAACGGACGCCGGGAAGGCCTGATCCGGCGCGTCGCCGTGGTGACTGGTGTTGGTGACGTTGACGACGTTCGTCCGTTCTCGCAACGTCGCCAATTCGAGGGACGTTTCTTCGCTGAACCGGCTTACGTCGCGATCCAGCTTTTCCATCATCTGCCGGGTCGTGGCGTTGGCCAGATCGATGCGGATCAGCCATTCCCGGATCGCGTCGAGCGGACTGCCGTTGTACCGCTGACGCAGTGATCTCAGCAGTGGCTGGAAATCCGCGGTGAAGGATCTCGGGTCGTACCGGACCGGTTTGTCCAGGACGTGCGCCGTCAGCTCCAGGGCGGCGTCCGAGTCGAGCACGTTCGCCACGACGAGCACGACTTCGACGTTGTCGCGCGCCGCACGCACCGACTCCAGGCGGACCAGCAGGTCGGCGACGTCCCCAGTGAAAACCGAATCCGCGAGCAAGATCGCGAAACCCGAATCGGCGGCGGATTCGATCCAGAAGTCGACGTAGGCGTTCTGGTTGCCGACGTGCTGTTCGGTGCTGTAGGAGATGTTCTCCCGGACGAGCAGATCCCGGATCGCCGCGGCCACCTCCCCGCGGGTCACGTGCCCGGCGCGGTCGCGCATTTCGCCTTCGACCATGACGGTGTCGACCGAGTCCCGCTCCTGCTCCACAGCGGTGCGGTAGAGCGCGTGGCAGAGGTTGATGATCTGCCGCGGGTTGCCGTTGACGAGCTTGACCATGCGCTCGACGGCGGCTTCCGGAAAGTGGACGTACGGCAGGTCCCGCTCCCTGCGCTGGGCCAGCTCGGCGAACGTGTAAACCTGGTTCGCGAGCAGCGGCGGCATGTGGATCACGATGCTGATGCGTTCCTCGACGTCCGAATCCAGCGCCCGGGCAAACTCCGGGAGCCCACTGAGGACGAGGAACGATCCGGCGTCCTGGAAGACCTGCAGGAGGCGTTGCAGCGCCTTGCTGACCGGGGTGGTGATCGTCCGGCCGGTGAGGATCTTGTCGATCTCGTCGACGACGAGCACGAAACGCCGGCCCTTGCGCCCGTGCAGCAATGCGAAGACTCCCAGCGCGTCGAGCGCCGAAACCTCGTCGTTGATCCGGTGGGTGACACCGCGCTCGACCAGGGCCGGATGGGGTGCGCTTCCGTTGAACCAGTCCCACACGGCGTCGTCGAACCCGGGACGCAGCAAGAGGGCCAATGCCGTGGCATAAACGCCGTTGTCGGTGATAATGCCGAGCTCACGTTTCAGGTCGCGGGTGACCTGCCGCAGCAATGCGCTCTCCATCATCTGGTAACCGCCGACGACCTCGTCCGGCTCGATCTCCCGGTTGCGGACCAGTGCGGCGATGTCCATCGCCGCCCCCGTGGCCAGCGAATCGGCGACCACGTCCGCATAGAAGTCGTTGACCCGGGAACGAATGCCTTCACGGCCGAGGTGTTCGATGAACCGGCGGTACAACCCGGTGAAGCGGTCCGAGGCGACGTCTAGGTACATGGCGTGGACCGATGGCGACTCCGCGCGAGCGGTCTGAACCAACCGCAATCCAAGGTAGGTCTTCCCAGTCCCGTGATCGCCCGAAATGGCGATGATATTGCCTCTCCTCGCCAGCGGCGGCGTCGACCGCAGGTATCCCCGCAGTGCCTGCTCGGCCTTGCTCACGGCGGCGGTTTCGATCATCGGGTGATCCGCCACCGCGTCCGTCGTGATGGCCACCGCGACGGCGGAGAACGGGTTGCCGGCGTACGGACTGCCATTTCCGGTCATCGTCTCATCTCCGTGCCCGCGTGGGTTTGAACAGGCTCATCATATAGTCGGTCAGGTTGTCCTTGGTGATGACGGTATCGTTCGTGTAATTCGTGAAAGTTCTTCGTGCGTGTTCGTACAAGCCGGTGAGATGGCTTTGCAGTTCCGCAATCGTCAAGTTCGGGCTCTTCGCCAGGTATTCGACGAGATCGGTGTGCAGGCGGGGGAAGACTCCGTCGGCCTGCCGCTGCTCCGTCCGCTTTTCGACGAAAAGTGCCACGTCGGCTTCGCCGAGCGTGCCGACGGACACGGTCGCCGGTGGCATTTCCGCGTTCTGGCCGGCTCCGATGTAGTTCAGTTCACCGGGGCTCATCACCGCCTCCGCGAAGAAGACGATGCGCGATCCGGGCATTCGCAGGTATTCCTCGATCTCCGTGGGCAGATCCGACGAGGGCAGCAGGACGATCGGTACCACGTGTTCGCCATCTCGGTCCGCCATGGCGTTGGCCAGCTCCGCGTAAACCTCGTAAGGCGCGGCGACCGCACTCTCGAGCAGCGTGTCCCGCAACTTGCCTTCGATGAGGTCCATGCCGGCGAGCTTCCTCACCAGGCTGGAACAGACCCGCGCCATCCGCGCCTTGATGTCGATGACCGCGCCACCCTGTCCGTGGTTCAGTGCATCGGTTTCCCTTGCGAGGTCGAAGATTTCGGCCCGCAGCTTCTTCTTCGCCAGTTCGTCTTTCAGCCAGTGCGCACACATGTTGCGCAGCGCGGACTTCCCGCAACCGGACTCACCGCCGACCAGTGCCAGCCGACAGGCTTCCTTGAGCAGCAAGGGGCTGACGAATTGCTCCTTGAAGGCCTGCAACGCCGGTGCGTAGTTGTCGATCTCCACGTACAGGGGCTCGTGGCAGGCGTCCCGCCAAGGACACAGAACGCTCCTCGGGGCGTCTTCGCGACCCGGGATGACAAACGGGTTGATCTGCCGCTGCTCGGTCGTCACGACGCCACGACCTCGCGCAGCGGCCGGGTCAGCGCACCGTCGGCGACATCGTCGTCCCGCGCCAGCGCGTCGGCCACCAGGAAGCCGGTGTCGGTGACCTCCGCGACCAGTCCCCGCCAGCGGTCGATGAGCTCCTTGCGGCCGGCCCGGCTGTTCTGTTCCCGGAGCCGCTGGTCGAAGTCGCCGGCGAGCTCGCCGGTGCGCAGCAGTTCGACGGCCTCGGCGAGGCGGGTCCACTTCGGCTTTCGTTCGGCGAGGGCGCTGAGCCTGCCGGCCAGGGCGTCGTGCGCGGCGGCCGCGTTCCCGACCGGCAGGTCACCGGGGGGCTTCCTGCGGTCGTCGAGGAGCAGGTTGACGGCGTCCCGATAAGCCGTGACGAGTTCGCGAACCTCTTTCGCATCCGCCTGTCCCACCGTCGCCCGGTTCTGGCGGCGCGTGCTCACGTAGGTGAGCGCCGCGCTCAGGAACGCCGTCAGGAGCGGGAGGACCACGCCGGCTACCCCCGAGACGCCCCCGGCCGGCGTGACGGGCTTCCCCTGGACGGCGGAGAGCGCGTCACACGCCGTCGAGAACTCTTCCGGCCGCTCTTTGCGCCAGTTCAGGAGCTTGATCGAAGTATCGTCGGCTAAAACGAGGTCAACCGCTCCGCCGGTCTTCGCGAAGCCGAGGGCCATTGCCGCGTCGGCGAGCGCGGTCCGCTGTGCGGGCTGCAGACAGAAGACGTCCCGGGCGTTTCGTGTCGCCTGCGTGGTGATCAGGCCCGGCAGGACGAGCCACCCGACCACAATCAGTAAACCGCCGGTCAGCACGCCGATGAGAACCCATTTCCGGATGGCTGACTCGTGCTGGTCACGGCGTCCCCTCTGCAGTTGCTCCAACTCGGCCAGGAGTCGCGAAGCGCGTGCGCGTCGTTACCGATACGGCCACCATGCTAGCGAGAACCGGGTTTCGGATGAAGGCACAATCGTCGAACTGCACGTGCATTTCCCCGCATGGTACTCGTCGGCAGCTTGTCCATGATTTGTCAACTCTTCGGTGCCCGAGATTGCCGTCTGCGCTCCCGGTTCGACCAGACAGAGTCCTGTTCCGTGCCCTTTTTGATCTTCGATACGCGTGTCGACGCGATGATCAACGCTCTCGCGTTGCAGCGGTACGCGCGCAACCCGACCGGCACGACCTATCTCGACGAGGGACAGCGTCGGCTGATCGGGCGCCAATAGCAGAAGATGATCTGGGGCTACTGGGCTCCTGAGAACCTCTGGGGGAGCCTTGAGTGGGATACGACCCAGGCAAGAAGCAGAACATCATGATGAACGGTACTCCGCGCTGTCGATCGGGCTCTACCAGGCGGTCAGCGACGACCTCTTCCGCGGCGAGCCTGGCGCGACTACGTTCGGCTGGAACCGACGCCGCAAGACCGCTACAGCCTCGGCGAGCTGTGCTCCGCCCTCGCCGCCGACTACGTTGGGTCACCCTGGGGGCCTGTGATCTGCGAACCGAACTGGATCTTCTCGTCTTGCAACCTGCTTAACGGCACGGCGCTTCGCCTCCACGACTGGCCCGATGACACCAACTTCCGGGAGCAGGTCAAGGACGGTTACTTACGGAGCTTCGAGGAAGAGATCGGCGGACCTCCTGGCATCGTCAACGCCTACCGTTCGAGCCGCGCCAGTCTTGCCCAGATCGGCGTCGCGGCCACCGACCTACGGCGCCTTCTGTCGTACGTCCCCGACCAGGCTGAATCTCGCTGCGGACACTCTAGTTGTGAGCGCCGCTTCCGTCCGCTTCCGTCCGCGACTCGTAGATCTGGCCACGACTGCCCGTCTGGAATCAGGTGCCGGAAACTGTGGATTTTGCCTACATGCCGGTACTTACTGCAGCGTGGATTGTTAGGTGTCCGGCGCCGTGACATTCGAACTAGGGGCGATTTAAGGGCGAAATTGGAGGTCGAACCAGGTCGACTGAAGTCAACTAAGAGCATGAGCGATTGCAAACATCCCAGCTAGATCGACTGACGTCGACACGAAGTCACTCGAACCAATAATCCGGAGGGTTCTTGGTTCGAGTCCAAGCGGGGGAGCAAAAGCCCAGGCCAGAGGCCTGGGCTTCTTTGTGTTCAGGGGCGATTTAGTGTCGATTTTGACGATCGTCCAATGACGGGCCGTCCTCGTTGGCTACCGGTAGCGCGTGGGACGCTGCCGCCTCGCACGAACGCACCTCCTTCAAGGTGGCCGCGCTGCCGAGGACCGGCCTCGGGGAGATCGCCGGCCTGTGGCGCTGTCAGGTCAGGCGCGCGAGTTCGGCGAGCTGCTCCCGGTCCGGCCCGCAACCGGCAACCCGCTGTCTGCTTGCGCGGCCACCCCGGCTCGACCTCGATCTCTACGAGAAGCTCGCACCGTGCAGCCATCGCTACCGGCTGCACGCCACGCTCTGCGCGGTGTACCGCGCGCTGGAAGAGGTGTGCCACGCGCTGGAAGGCATTGGCGAAGCACGCCAGCGGACCTGGCTGCCCAAGGACTCCGACGGCAACGAAGTACAGCAGACGATCATCCGCGCCTACCGTTCTGACCTACCGGTGCGCGACCGGGTCGCCCGAGGGGATCTTCCTCGGGCGACCCGGCCTTGATGGGGGGTGCGGGTTGCCGGTCGGCTGGTGGTCGTCAGAGGCTGCGGGCGGTGATGTCGCCGTAGGCGGTGGTCGCGTGGATGTCGAGCTGGGTGGCGGCGCCTTCGGTGTTCTTGAGCGCGTTGTGGATCCGGCCGTGGGAGGTGCCTGCGTCCAAGGTGGCGGAGACTCCGGCGCCGACCGACACGTCGCCCGCCTCGGTGCGTAGCACGACCGTGCCGCGCACTGCTTCGGTGATGCGGATGTCGCCCTTCTGGGTGCTGATCTCCGCGGGGCCGCCCAGACGGACGACCGAGACGTCGCCCGCGTGGGCGGTGAGGCGAACGCTTTCGGCTTCGTCGAGTTCGACCGTGCCGTGCGCGCCGGCGAAGGCGACGTCGCCGAGCCGCCCGACGGTGCGGAGTTCGGCGGCGCCGGCCTTTGCCTCGACCCGCGAGCCGGCGGGCAGCTGGACCGTCACCTCGATGGCCCCGGACGGGCCGAGGTACTGGTTCTTGGTCGGGGCCTCGATCCGCAGGACGCCGTCGCCGTACTCGATCTTGGTCTGCTCCGCGGCCTTCACGTCGCGGCTCTTGGAGGCATCCGCGGGCCGGACCTCGACCGCGGTGTCGGCCCGGTCGGCGGCGATGAACCGGACGCGCCCCGCGGGGATGTCCAGGACGGCGGTGATCGGGGCGGGGGTGTCGAACTTCTGCATGGTGCTCTCCTGAGGGTTCGTCCCCGCTGGTGGGGACGCATGTGGCGGATGCGGTGCGATCGATGACCTGATCACGGAAGCCACGATCGCCCGAGGTCCTGACACCGGACCGCCACCGCGCTGACACGGCCTCTGACACGGCACGCTGAGCCGCAGTTCATTCCGGCTGCCGACCCGTAACGTTCATGTCGGCGGAGCCGACTCAGGCGGCACGGAATGCAACTACCAGCCGAGAGTGCGCCCATATGACCGCTGGATCGCGACGTGGAGGCGGGGAATCTCCCAAGTCGAAGCGGACCACCCTGGAAAAATGGCTGGCACTGATCACCGGGCTGGCGGCATTGGTGTCGGCCGGCCTCGGAGTCGTGGCCGCCGAAATCAACGTAGAGAAGAACAAGGCTCAGACGGCAGCCGACTCCAAAGGGGCTGATCTGTCGACGCTGCAAGACGAAAACAGCCGGCTGAAACAGAAGAATCAGCAGCTCGAATCCGAGAACAACTCGCTGCGTGCGCAGCCCGGCTCCACTGACGCTCCGGTGGAGCCGCAGGCGAACTCCGCGGTCAAACCCCGGCACACCGGGCCGTTGGTGATGACGTCCGGGAGCAAGGCCGACCTGGATGCGCCGCAGTCCCAGCCGCAATGGAACCTGCAAGGCGGCGATGCCGTCGATCTGAGTTTCGACAACAACTTCGGTCTGTACTCATCAGCGCTGTTGGACCTGCATGCCACGATTGCCACGTATGACAACTGTCGCAACAGCGGCGGCGGTTACGGATCAGGATACCTGTCTCCCCGAGATTTCGCCGCAGGCGACAATCTCTGCGTAAAGACTTCCGATCAGCGCTATGCGGCCCTGCGCGTCAGCAAACTCGACAAGAACGAGGTTGCTTTTGCGGTCGTCACGTACGATCCCCCGGGTGAATAGCACGGTTTGATCGCCTGGCTGGTGCTCTCGGCTCGGGTGTTCGTCGGTATGTCACTGCGTTGGCCGCGCTCCGCGGGCGGCGGTCGGCCATCGGGACCGATGAGGGAATCGCTGTGCTTCAGCTGAGTGATCACCGTCCTCCTCCGTCACCGCCGGCCGGGTGACGCAGCCCGCTCCCGCGCGGTTCGAAGTCGGCCGGTTCGAAGACTCCTTGGTGTCGCTACGACGTCACCCCGAACAGTCGCGCGACCATCTCGGCGCGGCAGCTGACCCCGAGCTTGGCGAAGATTCGCCGGGTATGCGTCGAGACTGTCCACGAGCTGATTTCCAATGCGGCGCCGATGGTTCGATTCGTGAATCCGTCGGCGATCAGGCGGGCAACCTCGAGCTCTCGCGGGCTCAGACCTTGTCGCGGCGGGCTCTCTCCGACGACGAGTACGCAGCGAACCTGATTGTGCTCGAGGATGAATGCCGCCCCTGCGTCGTTTGCCTTCGCCATGTCGATTCGCCCGGACTCGGCGCGTTCCAGCATGACGCGCAATGCGTCGACCAGGAGGCCCTGCAGATTCGCGTCGGCCTGTTCGTCGCCGTGACCGGCGTCACGGGCCGCGGTCGGCGGTTTGTCATTTCCGGCTGCACGAGTGCCGCGTACCCGCTCGTTCATGTGGATCATCTTCATCGTTGAGTGGCCCTTCCGATGGCAAGGTCTCGCTACGTCTCAAGGTTTCTGCTCCGTCGATGCCGAGGAACGCCGGCGCGGTGTTCGCAAGCGTTTGCCGGGCCGGCGACACGCCGGAGCCGCAGCTGGAGTCACCGGGTCCGGCAGTAAGAAGCCGAGGGCGTGGTCTGTGCTATCCCGTCAGCCGGTTGACCGGGATTCCCGATCCGCGTCTCTGGTGACCGCGGATTCGGACAGTGACATTGCCCCGGTGGAAGGGTGCGAGGCCGGTGTTTTTACTCGGGCCAGATGGCTGATGGTTCACCGTCGTGACGGAAAATGAAAACCCCGGCAGCGGGCGAGACGGCTCGAACATTGCAACCTCCGTCTTGAATGGCAGAAGCGGGCCGGCGCACCCGGCACAATCGTTGATCGATCTTCGCGCCGGCACCGGCGTTCGAACGTGGCCGCGTCGACCGCCCATGATCACTGGGTTGGACGGCTCGTGGTCAGGGTCGCCCCCGGCGCTGGCGGCGGTTGCGGGAATTGCGCCGCCGCAGGTCGGTCGGCACTGCCTCGAAGAGAGCATCTCAACGCCTCCTTGGCTGATCGGCCCTATGACGCGTGCGCTGCCAAGGTCTGGGGCGGCCTGCCTACTTTAGCCCCCTGAATGGCTGTCGAACAGGACAAACGGGAGTCCGGTAATCACGCACCATTGGTCGCGGTGTTGACGGTTGCGGCGGGCGGGCAATACGTGGATCCGGTTGATCATGCGCCTTGATCCGGTCGTTGGCCGAAATGCGTCCCG
>Ga0307515_10016302_pt1 | contig 13614 bp, 13 predicted proteins | sample 17_EM_MG_FD_194513 | JGI IMG/M metagenome (GOLD analysis project Ga0307515, IMG submission 194513) | Populus trichocarpa ectomycorrhiza microbial communities from riparian zone in the Pacific Northwest, United States - 17_EM | ecosystem: Host-associated > Plants > Roots > Unclassified | place...
CTAATAAAATTAATTTTTCATATTTTTTGTACATTACCATTTACAAGACATTATTTAAATACAACCTTAATAGATATTTGAAAAAATTAATTCTTTCACATTCCTTTAAATCGTCTAGTTTCATCATTCTTGTTTTATTTAATTAAAAATAATTAGCCAATAATAACCCAATTATTTATCATCCTTTTCTCTCTCATTTTGCTCAAAATTTTAAAATTAATGTTGTGACTTGAAAGATGATTAATTATTTAACAACATAATTAGAGTATCACCAATTCAATATAAATATTAAATTTAGCTTAATTTTATTAGTTGAACAAAAAAAATTGAGATTCAAAATCTAACATTTTTAATTAAATAGATATTAATCCAGTAAAACTTTCTTTAAAAAATCTAATCCGAACCTAAATCTAACACGGAAAAAAAAATCCTAATCAAACGAAAACACATCTACGTGAGATCAAAAGAGCCGTAACCAATCATGGGTCAACTAGTGTCAAAAGGAAAACCTTCGGTCCACTCAAAATCAATCCAAAGTCCAAGTCTCCTCCTTTAACCCTCCCCCTGTCCCCCACCTCCACCTCTGTCAAATCAACCAACCCCATCATAAGATCCACTGGACATGTCCACACCGTATCCCCATTTCACCACTGTTAAAAAACCAAGAGTACATTGGAAGCCACACCACAATTTCTGTTTCTGTACCTTAAGTTATTCGAGACAAGAAAAACCACCGCTCAGCAAACCGCAAAATATCTCTCTTCAGAGGAAAAAAAAAGGTTCAATTTTTCTTCAAATTCTAAAGAGGAAACGAAAAATCCTTTAAACCCACGTCATCGTTTCTCTTTGCCGTTGTTTTTTCCTCTCAGTTAAGAAACCCAGTAAATAAAACAGGTCCCTTTTTTTTGTTGTGTCGCTGAAAGCCTCCTTTTTCAATGAAACATCAACGACACAGCAATGTTTACATCAGTAGACCTTTGTCTCCACCACGGCAGACGCCGCGTTGCGGAATAAGAGACTGTGAGCTTGAAGAAAACCGCCGGTTTTCTCATGCTAATCGGTCTCGAAGTCCGGCGAGGAGAGAGAACCAACAACATGGCAATGTCAGGACACGGGAAGAAGTCGAAGGAAACAGGCGGTTTTCACGTTCTTATCGGTCTCGAAGTCCGGTTTGGTCAGAGCAACACCGGTCTGGACAGGCTGGGAGAGAATACCAACAGCGTGGCTATGTGAAAACTCAAACCCCACCTCGAAAGCAGGATGAAATCGAAGGGAACAGACGGTTTTCACGTTCTCATCGGTCTCGAAGTCCGGTTTGGGCTGAACCACCCAGGTCTAGACAGGATGGGAGAGAACGCCATCAGCTTGGCGATGTGAGAACTCGAACCCCACCTCGAAAGCAGGATGAAATTGAAGGGAACCGGCGGTTTTCACGTTCTCACCGGTCTCGAAGTCCTCTTTGCGCTGAACCACCCAGGTCTAGACAGGATGGGAGAGAACACCAACAGCATTGCGATGCGATAACTAGAATCCCACCTCGAAAGCAGGATGAAATCGAAGGGAACAGACGGTTTTCACTTTCTCATCGGTCTCGAAGTCCGGTTTGGGCTGAACCACACAGGTCTAGACAAGATGGGAGAGAACACCAACAGCATGGCGATGTCAGGATTCGGTCTCCACCTTGGAATCGTGAAGAAAGAGTAACAGTCATGCGGTCTTCTGGTTTAAATCAGCCAGTTGAGCCGGACCCATTGGGTTCGGTACATAGGAGAGAGGGTGATAGGCGGTTTAATGAAGAGAGAGATGAGCATTTGGAAAAACTGTCACAGTTTTGCGAGTCTTTGTCGAAGAAAGGATCAACCTTCAACAAGTTTCAATGGGACAATTTACTAGCACAAGAAAACAAACCCAAGAATGCAAGTGCAAATTTGGGTCCTTCAGTTGATCCTTGGAAAACCAGTGGGGTTGTTGTTGATTCTGGTGTGGTCCCCACATCAATGTCAATGGAGTATGTGGGGCCAAGAAGCCATTTTGAGTGCTGCTTGGATGCCACAACAAGGGGTGACAATCATGGGCTTATTGATGGTGGCATTGGTAATGTCAATGTGTCGCCTTTTGGCGAACCTGTTAGGGAGAGGTTTGAAAGGAGAAGTAGTAGTGTTATCGACCCAATTGTGGACAAAGTTGAAAGGAATGATGCTTCTGTAGTAGGGCATCATTATGTTGAAAGGGTTAGGGTGTCACATTCAATGAAGCAAGAGGAGAAAGATGTGAAAGATTGTAGGAATGATCATGGAGACTATGGGGTTTTTATTAGGGAGAGGGGAAATATGGGTTCACTTCCCATGGAATCCTCATTTCAGAACGTGAAAAATGTCAGAGGAAAGACTTGCTTTGTTGACGTGATTGATGGAAATGATGCTGCTCTTAATGATCACATGAGAGAGAACAGGATGTTGGACAATCCTGGGGTTTTTGGAGAAAGGTACCCTTATGCTGAACGGGTTAGTGTTTTCCATTCAATGGAACTAGATGGGAAAGATAAGGACTGCAGAAGTGATCCTGTGGAGTATGGATTTATTCAAGATAAGAATGAGTCTCATTTGAGGAAAACTTTTGTTCGTGAGCGAGCTAATGTGGGGTCACTGCCCATGGAATCCCCATGTGAAAACATGAGTGTGTTAAGGAAAAGGACTTGCTTAGTTGACCCAATTGCTGACATGATTGATGGAAATGATGCTGCTCTTAGAGAGAGAATGAGAACAAGCAGGATTCTGGACAATCTTGGTGGTTTCCAAGAAAGACCTATCAATGTTAGCAGGGTGTCGTTGCGTTCATTCGAGCAAGATGATAAAGATGAGGAAGCTTTGGTTTCTAGGAATGACAACATGTACTATGAGATGGAAGAGTGTTTGGATCCTGAGAACTTGAAGTCAACAGAGGAATGTGGTTTTGAAGGGGATGGGGGTAGCATTGGGTCTTGTGGAGATGGTTATAAGAGGGTGCCGGTATCATATGATGGACTGTATGCGACCGAGAATAGTTCGCAAAGGGTGGTCATGGAACAGCAGCCTGGTATTCATGGGCAATCAGAATACATGCTCGACGGACAGCATATTTTCGACATGGAAGCTAGCATTCATGATCAAAGAAGTCTGATATCTTTTGATTGGAATGACCTTGAACAGATGCATGATGTGAGCTATAGAGATGGAAAGTGGACTAATCAGGATAATGAACAATATTCTTCATTGGAGAACTCGGGATTGAGGCATTTGCAAAGTGGGAGGGATGGATGGATGATTGATGACAGGGCAAGCCATGAAGATGCCTATTCTTTCCATCCCTTACCTTCTACAGATAGGCATCTAAGCGAGCTTGTTGAACCTCCGAAAAGCAATGTGAAGCAGCGTTTGGGGCCTCTGCGAAATGTGAAGCAGCGTTTGGGTTCTGTGCGAAATGTGAAGCAGCGTTTGGGTTCTGTGCGAAATGTGAAGCAGCGTTTGGGGCCTGCTCAAAATGCGTGTAAGAGCTTGGGGGCTGCTCAGAAAGCTCAAAGGAAACTTCCTTGGGTTAAGATATATGAAGAACAATGCCTGTATGATTCTGACGGAACTCATAATATTCAAGGAGTAAAATCCTCAGAAATGAAGAAGAAACATGCAAATACTGAGGCGTCTAAGGACTCTGATGAGTTCATGCATCTGGTGCAAAGGGCTTTCTTAAAGTTCTCCAAACTTTTGAACGAGAATTCGGCTAACAGAAGGAAATACCAGGAGAAGGGAGGAAATGCTAATTTGAAGTGCTGCGTATGTGGCAGGTCTGTTTTTACGCATCTTTTAAGTTCCTGATATTGATGAAATTCTTTTGCTTCTGGATGGTTAAAATTTTTGCTTTCGATTGCATCCAACTAAGTATTCATAGTGTTATTTTGAAATTTTATACTGCTTAGGAATCAAGTTTTGTGAAAGTTGGATTTTTAGTCTTCGCCATCTTGATTTCAAAACACTTGATTCCTGATTATTGTAGATTTTAGTAGTATTTGAGGTTGGTGAGTAAGTATTGTAGGTAACATGCAATTTAAGGATTGTTGAATCTATCAGCAGAGTGTGCAGGGGAAGATTCAGATTGTTTTGTATTTCTACCATGATTCTTGAAATTAACAAGGGCAGAACAGTAAAGGTTGGAGAAAGGGAAACGAGAAGCCTTTTCTTCTAGTGATTTTCAAAATGGTGAAAAAGTTTAGTTGGAATTAATGATACTTGATTTTAGAATGGTAATATTACAGTTTTGAGAATCATGGTTTGCATTCTGTTGTGCACGGATTGGAAGATACAGAAAGTTAAGGAATCTGTAATCTAAGTTCTCTTTACACATGGTACCTTTTATATAGCTTTCAATTGGTGAAGGATAACCTTAACCAGCAGCTTCTTTCCTTCCCTCTGGGTTCCATACTGGTTCGCTGGAGAAAGCTAAACTTGTGAAGGAGTGTTAGGGGATATTCAGTAGCATGTATCTCTTTTTTCACATGATGACAAATATAGTTTGGTGTGAGTTTCTCTTTCTCTCTCTATAAAGCTCCCCTCATCCTTTTTTATCTGTAGAACCAGTGGTTGAGGAAAAGTATTTATGTGCACAAGTTACTTGGTAGCTGTGGGAAAAATCTATCCACTGCCAGACTGTCTTTTAGTTCTGTTTTGTGAAGGATTTGTGCTAGTTGCCTATTTGAAGTTTGAACTGCTCTTGTGGACCAGAAACTTCTGTATCTAGCTAGGCTTCCTTCTGGCTTAATGCAGGATTAGAAATATACCTTGGTTTCTGAGGTCCTTGCTAATTGTTGATGTTTCATGCTTCATAGAGATCAAGTGGTGCTTCTATAGTGTGTCCTGTATGCTGTTCTTTTTTATTTCAATTTACCCTCTTAACTGACTTTTACTCGTTCACATGTTATCTTAGCAACTCCAAAGACTTTGTGGACACATTGAGCTTGGCACAACATACGGTCATGTCTTCTAAGGGCAGTTTCAGAGCAGAGCATTTGGGTCTTCACAAAGCGCTTTGTGTGTTGATGGGATGGAATAGTGCTGGATTCCCTAACAGTCAATGGGTTCGGCAGATATTGCCTGAGGTCGAAGCCTCATCACTGAAAGAGGATCTCATCATATGGCCGCCAGTTGTTGTTATACACAACAGATCCATAGCAAATGATAATCCAGACGAACGGATTATTGTAAGTGTTGAAGGGCTCAGACATATTCTCAGAGGTAAGTGGACTTTTTTAACTGATGATAGTTCCCACATTTTCTGAATGTTTCCTTGTTTCTCAGTTTCCTTGTTCTGGAGGATGGAACATGTTTTCCGAGCTGCAATCTAATTGAAAACCTTTTCTTCTCCTTCTTCTGCTCAATTGTGCTAATATTTCTTATGATCTTTCCTTAATTATTTGTTAATTTCCCATATACCATCCTCCTCCCAACGTTTCCGCTTTCCCCCACCATTGTTAATATGATAAAATGATTTCTTCTTGAAAAATAATAAATGTTTAGCAGCACTTTTTTGTTTTTTCTTGAGATTCCTTCGGACATTTTTTGTTACTGCTACTTGAACCTCCAAATGATTTTCTAGGTACCAATTTTACTTTTTGTCCTGATTCTTTCATTAACTTGTTATCAAGAATCTGAAGGAGAATGTGTAGAGTTTATTTGCAGAACCAGTGCGCTTGTCATTAGGCAGGTTTCACATGGATGTCTAGCTTCGGAATTGACTTAAACACTTCTGACCTTAACAACAAGCTTGCTTTTTTGGCTGATCCCAAGAAATTGCAATGATGCTTGTTGTTTATGTTGCCAGGCATCTTTCTTCCTTTTATGCGATGCATTGCTTTCTGTCCTCTTTTTTTCTTGTTTTCACTTCCTTATCATCGCTGCAGGTATGGGTTTTGGTCAAGGGATAACCAACATCTGCCGTGGCAAAGCTGCAAATCAGAGTACTATGGTGGTCATCTTCGGCCAGACCTTTTCTGGGCTGCAAGGAGCCGAGAGGCTTCACAAGCTTTATGCTGAGAGCAAACGTGGAAGGACCGAGTTCCAGCAAATTGGTCTACACGGGAGTCTGCAAACTCAAGGGGTGTCATCAAACACAAAAGAAAACGTTCTATATGGCTATCTGGGAATTTCAATTGATCTGGATAAACTTGATTTTGAGACCAAAAAACGATGTGTTGTGAAGAGCAAGAAGGAGATAAAGGCTGTTGCAGATTTTGCTCTGAACACTGAATGAGGAAATTTGATCTGTATAAAATAGGTGACAAGTAGAGAATCAGGTTTTTTTCCTTTTTGATTTCTGTTCGGTACAAACTACAGATACAATTGACTTGGCCTTCGTTCTTTTCTTGGCAAAGAACTGGATGTATAGTTCTTGACTGGATGCTCAACTCGATTGTAGACAAGGTTAATGGTTTGTCTAATCACTTTATTGCTCGTTAATTTTTTTTCATGTATTTTTTCATTTTGGGTTATGAATGGAAGGACCAGACTTAATTATAATATGAACTTAATTCCCATGTTTAGTGCAACCCTTTTTGTGCTGATAACAAGGCAAAGATCGCGCTTTGTAACTTAAACATCTCTCGTTCACTATTCTGAATTAAAGAAATGTACAATTGAGTTGGAAAAGAATAGGAAGGAGAGAGATTAAAAACAACTACGTGTGATAAGGGTAATATGGAGGCTGAGAGGGACCCATCTTTAGCTTTCCTCTCTGACTGGTGTCACTGGTCATGAAATCTGGAACTCCAGTGTTCTATGAATGAACTAATGATATTGCTGACTGAACCTCCTAGTGCACAACGATATTCATCTCCTTTGGAAGTTAAGGAACTTGATGCCGTATGCGAAGGCGAAAAAGAAGAGGAGAACCCAACCAACATGAGCTAGGACTACAGGTAGAAGGAATTCGTGATCATAACCCAAGTACTTCTCAACGAATGCCTTTAATGGCACTGGTTCTGATCCAGGAATTTCAAGAAGGGTGTTTTTATCAACAACTTGTGAGGTGAAAATGCCGTAAATGGTCCAAGCAACTGGAGAAGCCCAGTAATACCACCTCCACCACACAGGAATCAGCTGCAATGATTGGGTAGAAGTGTTAAGAAAGCAGTAATCAAGGAGCTGACTGAACTCTAATGCATCATGAGGTATTTCAGCAGATCATCCAAAGAAAATTAAAATTGGGAAAAATAGTATGCGGATTTTCATGAAAAACTTTGTTTTTTGAGTAATATAGAAAAAGAAACTTTGAGTTCGAACTTGCTTACCGGCCTAGCGATGAGATAACCAGAGAACAAGTTCCAGAAACTTATGAAGAAGGACATAAACACGGCAGCGATCTCCGGGCCAGGAGTCAGGGAAATAATCATCATCCCATACATTGAAAAGTAGGTGAAGCTCATGAAAATGAAGTAGTAGAAGTACAAGAACTTGCCCACATTCCATTCAAACCCAATCATTGAGTACAAAAGAAGAGAATATAGAAAAGTTTGGATTGAAACATAAATTATCTCTATAGCCACCTGCAGCAGAAAGGTGTAAGCATCAATTACAAATATGGGGAATCCCTTCAATTATTTTTGTCACCGGGAAATGAAAATGTGATGCACAAAATAAATGATTTCGTTCTCTTACATGAGCAAAAGCATAAGGCAACTCTGAATACATCCCTGCGGCTCTTTCACGGTAGAAAACTGTTCTCTCAGTTGCTATGACAGATTGCACAGCAGAAGCATTAGTGGCTCCAAGGAAAAGAACAGCAGCATATGTAGCTCCCAGAAGATTAATAAGATCATTTCTTTTGTATCTGCCAGCAATAGGAAGAGCAATTAAACTTCTCAAGTGCCCTAATCCAGGTAACAGTAGCATTATGACTTGGAAAATGTAACTCAAGATAAATAACTAGGCATACATTCGATCTCCTCTGCTCCAAAAGACAAGACCAAACAGGATACCAATGATGATTGCTACAACGAACCGGGTATAATTGAATTCTGAGTTTCGCCAGTATGACTTGTGTTGTTTCCAGAAACAAGCCGTGCATTGAGTTATAAAGCTTTGGGAGTATTGAGAGGGGAAAGAAAGATCCTTGGAACCTGGTCGTGGAGTACTAAGTTTTTTTATGAGTTCCTGATTTTTCCTGAGGAAGTGTGAACAAGATTGTGAGAACGACCAACAGCCACTCTTATAAATAGGCAGATTGAGGTAGCAATTGATAATTTGATATGACTAACCGGTAAAGTTCAGAGTTGGCATAAACTTCTGCAAAATCAACTTGAAGTTGAGCTTCTATTGCCTCAGAGCTGATCTCCAACATCCATGTAGCAGGATTAGAGCCTTGTTTGATCCTGGGAACCCCTGGAACAGCCTGCTTGAGATTTTAGACATTAGCTATTGTGGACATTAGCAATTATAGGGCAGCAGAATATTGGAAAATTAAGCGAAGATTTTGTTGGGAGAGTTTTTCTTATATTTCAAAGGGAAAACTTGAGATAATTACTGATCGAAATGGAGACAAACTATATGTAACTCCAACTTGGTGGTGAAAAAAAATTATGGAACGGAAAGCATATAATGAAAGGAAGACTCGCCTCAAAATATTGCACAAGCTTGTGAGAATTGCGACCAAGAGGTCCAGCATATATCACTTGTCCTCCTCTTTTCATCAACAAAAGCTAGGAGAAGAAAACAAGATCATCATGAAAAAAGTACCATCGTAGATGAAATATAGTATCAATAAAAAAATAAAATTGAACAACATGTACTTCATCAAAAGTTTCAAAGATGTCAATGCTTGGTTGGTGAATGGTGCAGACAACAGTTCGTCCTGTATCCACCATATGCCTTATAGCACGCATAACAATGGCAGCAGCTCTAGCATCAAGGCCTGATGTGGGCTCATCCATAAAAATGATGGAGGGATTAGCAACCAACTCTACAGCTATTGTGAGTCTCTTTCTCTGCTCAGTTGAAAGACCGTTAATTCGTGGAAGTCCTACGAGAGCATTCATCAGTGGCTTAAGCTCAACCAATTCCATAACTTCATCAATGAACATCTGCACGAGAGGGGGGGAAATGGAAATAAAAGATGAATTGTTAGAAAATTAAATATTCGTGCAATGCAAGAAAAAACAGTTCAAACAGCATAAAAGAAGTAATGATGGTGAATAAGTGATATGCCTTTCGTGTTTCCTTCTTGACATCCGCAGCAAGACGCATCGAGGCAGAATAGAGGAGAGATTCATAGACAGTAACACATGGTGAATGCATGTCGATCTGTTCACAATAACCACTGACCCGAGCAAATGTGACTTGGTTCTTTGGGTATCCAGAAATGCTTATACTTCCTTCAATGTACCCCATAATCTTCCTTCCTGCCAATACATCCATCAAGGTGGTCTTACCAGCACCGCTGACACCAACTAATGCTGTCAGAGTACCTGGCCTAAAAGCTCCACTCACATCTTTTAGCAGCTGCAATCGGTTTTTCTCAGTCCCTTGTTTCCTCGTTTCCTAGTAAATCCAAGAATAAATATATCAATATGAAGCTTCTTGTTCATTTACATGAATCTTGAAATATGAATTAGTGTACATGAGTTACCACAGGCATATCGACATAATAATTCACATTGTTGAAGGCAAGTGAAAGTGGCTGAAAAGGCAGAACCGTTCCTTTTTTATATTGCTTGTTTGGATTCTTGGAATGTTTGTATTCCCCCCGGGAGATTTTCACTGTCAGGTCAACAATAATACTTATGATTAGTAGTTGTTGAATTTTGGTTGAGAAGTATAAAATGATGGCAAAGCCACTAGCACATTTAACCATCATCCGATTTCAGATGACGAAGAACTTCCTATAATGAGTTGAGAGTGGTTGATGTTATGATTGTTCCTCTGATTGTTCAGCAATGTCTAGGAATTCTTCATGGGATTAGGGCATAGTTAGCAGAGTGGTTATCAAGATAATGTAAAGTTAAAGACCATACGTCTTAAAACACCAACCTTCAGAAATAGGTGCCAGTTTCCGCGTACTAACATTTTCAGTGTCATCATCCGCAATTACAGCTCTCGAATCGGCAGGAGCTGATAATGAGTTGCAAAAAACTGAATGCTCAATACTTGAATGTCATTCAATATTCTTAACAAAGATGATAGGTTCAAAACACTGACCTACCATTAAAAAATTCGAGTGCTGCAATGAAGAGAAAATTGAAAATAAGAGAGAACCCAAGAAGCACCCCAATGCAAATCCAATACCAGTATTCATCCGTAAAGAATCCCCTTTCCTTAAGAAGGGACTTTCCAACAGTAGACTCATGTGGGCTGCCAGTGAGCTGTGACATACAGACTTGTGTTAGTAAGCCTAGATAGCTCAGAAAATATTTTAATATAATAAATATAAGTATTCACGAGAGAGTTTTCATATGCTTTGAAGAACTCACATTGCCCCATCTGTTGTCGAGAAATTCATTGATAGAAATGGCATTTTGGCCATACATTATAGGAGACAGATAGTAGCCCCATCTCATCCACAACTCTATATCATCTGCACAACGAAAAGGAAAACGATCCAAATTATTGTGCATCAAAAGTTCCAGTTACTGAGATTCCATAAAATTCAGGTATTAGATTGATACATGCTTCAGAATAATCCAACAATATTAGAAAACTAAACAGTGAACAAAATAGAATAATCATTGCCTTTGGTGATGATGAAACCTCCAAGAACAATAACAGTCACCATAGTTAAGAAACCAAGTATGTTCGCGACAAGCAATTTTCTTCCAACCACTGCTATGAAACGGTATAGAGATAGAGTCATCTGATATGTACTGAAGAAAGCCAAGAGCTGTTTGAAGAACCTGAACACAACTGTAATGTATTAAAAGAAGAACCTTTGCCTACATGATCGCGCTTTTATAGAGATCATTAAGAAAAAGGTCTGCACTTGCCTGCTGGCAGCTGGAGCAAAGCCAATGGAGTAATATGTAAGAGTGACCCAAATTCCTGATTCAATCAGTGAGACAGGAATGCTGAAGAGACAAATAGGTAATCCAAAAGCCCATGCAGGATATAGCATTGAACTCCTCTGCTTAAAGAACACGGGAAGTCTGAAAACTGTCATTGTAAGTTCTATCATCGCATTGATTATGAAATTTGTGAGACCGAAGAATAGTGCTCCCCAAAAGTTTGCTGCACCGTTCTTTTGTCCAGCTTTCCTTCCGGTTTTTGAGAAAGCAGTAAATGCAATTATGGCAATGATTGTTATTTGGATAATTTTGAAGATGGAAACTATAGAGTTGCGCTTCATCAGAAGCCATTCCCTTGAAAAGCACGCCTTAAAGAGTTCCCAGTTGGAGACGCCATACTTTTCACTCACTAAAGCATCAGGATGAACTCTAAATTTGTTGAAAGGAACTTTTAGATGTTCTGAAAGCTGTAGGCCAATGTGAAAAGAATTGAAAGCGCGCACGAACTTCGGTACTGAAACATACTCGTAAGGTTGATTCTTTCTGAACCAGTATCGCTCTTGATCCTTCTTGGAAGTTACTTCCTGCAGGAAATCTGCAACCCCCTTCCTCTCAGGGCATTTGAAACCCATATGTTCGAAGAACTCAAGGACATTATCTCGTGGACCCTGGTAAACAATCTGACCCTCTGAAAGAAGGATAATGTCATCAAAAAGTTCAAATGTCTCTGGTGTAGGCTGCAGGAGAGACGTGACCATGGTCATATCCAGGAGATGGACCATCTTCCTCATGAATTTGACAATCTGGTAAGCGGTAGAACTGTCCAACCCTGTTGAGATTTCATCCATGACAAATGCCCTTGCCGGTCCAACCAATAGTTCACCTGCTTCGTATAACCAATTGCAGTTAGGAATCAGCAGTGATTTTAAGCAACAAACATAAATGGGCAGCTTGGTAGATTCGGCGTTGGTGAAATCCCTGTCAATAAGTAATAGGCATATTCAGCATTCTTAAGAGTTAATCATACCAGTAGTTACGCGCTTCTTTTCTCCACCAGAGATGCCCCTTATCATGTCATCTCCTACCTTAGTATCTGCACAACTATCCAATTTAAGTATCTGTCAAAAAATAATACGATGTTAGGCTTCACAATCAAGGGAACAAGTTAGAACGATAAAAACAATAGAAGTGACAGACCTTCAGAATGTTTTCTGTAATCAAACTGGTATCCTGACAAGTCATGGCTGCAGCTTCCTTACGAATACGAGGATTCGGTTTGATACCTGCTTCTTTCTCCCGTCTCAACAACTCCGAAAGTATTTGATGCCTAGTCCCAGCTCCCATGCATCGTCCTGAAAAATCTAATGTCTCACGAACTGTCATCTGCCCATAGTGGAGTTCATGCTGGCTAATATAAGCACATGTTTTCTGGGGAACAAATTCTGAAAACTCATGGCCGCAGTAGGTGACTTTCCCTGTTACCTGCTTGTGCCCCCACTTAATTATCAACTGTGTGAAAATATAAAAAGAGTGGAATTGAGGAAGACAAACCTTTATGTCATTGTCAAGTTTCCCTGCAAGTGCTTTTAGCAGAGTTGTTTTCCCAGAGCCAGGAGGCCCAAGAAGCAGTGACATCCTAAAAGTAAGAAGCAAATAATGGAGTTCTGAAAAGAATTTGTTGGAAAAAGCAAGTTTTATGACTATGTATTGCATGAAAATACCTTGAAGGTTTTACAATTCCCTTCACATCTTGAAGTATCTTGACAGCTCTTTTCTTTGATGGAGAAAGCCCAACCATCTGAGCAACACCCTATGCACATTAAGAACATAGCAACATCAGGGACTGGAGCCTGTAGAATCAAAGACAAAAATGGATAGTGTTGAAAAGAAAAACTGATTAAAGAATTACCTCAACTGCATTCAAGGTGGTATTAAGCAAAGTTGGAAGTGCTCGGGTCCCAACATATGCTTCTCCCTCAACTGACAAATTCTGAAACCGAATCTCAATCCTAGGAAGCTCCATTCCTACCCTGTGTTCAACAAAACACGACACTCGATTAGCAATACGATTCAAGGTTTGAAACACATCTTGAAAACTTTGGGAGTATACTCGTTGCCACCAGCAGAACCAACCTGTCAACTCTTTTCCTTAGCCTCCTCAGGTAATCATAGTCTTCCTCGACAATTTTGCGTGGACTCTCCATGAATTGCTTCTTATCTTCAGTCCCAAGTTTGGCACCCTCATCAAGCACCATCCTAGGATCATTTCTCATTACCTCCTTTAATGACTCTTCCATCGTGCACAGGGGTGGAGCTAGAATTATTTATTAGAGAGGCCAAAATTAATATAACAAGACATAATATTTTTTAATTTATTATACATGAGTTGTAAAAAAAATACAAACATATAATGATCTTTGCACAAAGTAAAAGGTTTTGAGCAATATCAAATTGAGTTTAAGCGATGAAGTTAATTTTATCTTCATCGTGAGAAAAAAATTGGTAATTTTGGTGGTTCTGTTAAAAACAAAACATAAAAAAAATATAATCAAGACAAACCAATAAAATATATCTAATTAATTAAAAAAAAAAAACAT
>Ga0307515_10016303_pt1 | contig 13614 bp, 4 predicted proteins | sample 17_EM_MG_FD_194513 | JGI IMG/M metagenome (GOLD analysis project Ga0307515, IMG submission 194513) | Populus trichocarpa ectomycorrhiza microbial communities from riparian zone in the Pacific Northwest, United States - 17_EM | ecosystem: Host-associated > Plants > Roots > Unclassified | place...
TAGAAACCATAACAATGTTGCTGTCATTTCGCACACCGAACCACAACAACCTGAAAATAATAGAAAACAAAACGAATCGTGCAGACAAAAACTTGGTATAAAAGCATTCAAACTATCTCGCGAAAGTAACGGACTTCTGTAATCCCTATCCAAAGCTAAAAAACCAAACCAATCAAAAACACCCAACCCAGCAAATAACATGTTACACCACCACCACAATCACCACCAGTCACAGCGACCGCGACGCCGCTGTGAAGGCACTGCTATGGGCGTTATCATTCTCGATCTCCGCCCTGGTAACGGCATCGGTCCTTTCTCTCTGGGTAAGCAATCAATCCCCGTTAAACGACACCGTTATTGAGAGATTATGAATTGAATTTTTTTTTTAATTTTCTGATTTTGGCCTTTTTTTTGTCAGGGATGCCAATATGTGAAGCATTTGCACAGATTGAACAACAACCTAGCATATACGACGTCGTTCATGTGAAGTACTTCGATGAGGTTTTTGTTTCGATTTCGATTTTGAGAATTTTATTATTTTATTCTAGTTTACGTTTTTTCGATTCTTTTGTTATTTTATGTTATTTATTATTTTTTTGGGGTTATGTGTAGGAGCCATTAAAACTTGATATTGTTATCAGCTTTCCTGATCATGGGTTTCATCTTCGATTCGATCCGTGGTCACAAGTAATACATTTTTTTTCCCTCTCCCTCAATTCAGATTTTTATTTCCCCGTAATTGAGTTGTTTAAATGCATTTTGTGTTTTTATTTTGATTATTTTAGAGGTTACGATTGATTGAGATTTTCGATGTGAAACGTCTTCAAATGCGCTACGCTACATCTCTTATTGGGTAAGCTATGCTCTTTTTCACATGAATTATTGATGATTTTGTTTATGTTTTTGTTATATTGTGTTTTGATTATTACTATTATATTTAGGGGACCATCAAATCTAGCTACTTTTGTTGCTGTATATGCGCTTTTTGGACCTACATTTCCTGGGATTTACGACAAAGATAGAGGCGTGTACACTTTGTTTTACCCAGTATGTGCATGAAAAATGCAATTATGGTGATATCTCTTTCTTTGCAACTTGTTGGGCTTTGATGATCAGGTTGTTTTATGTTGGTTTTTCAGGGTTTGTCATTTGCTTTTCCGATTCCCAGCCAGTATACAGATTGTTTTCATGGTAGAGAAGGTAATGTATTGCAATTTAGATAAGCGAATATAATTGTTTCATCCTTCTTTTCAATATTCTAATTAGTTTGATTTGTTTTCATTTTTTGACAGCGGAACTGCCACTAGAGTTTCCAGATGGCACTACACCAGTTACATGTCGAGTCTCTATATATGATGGTTCTGCAGATAAAAAAGTAGGTGTTGGATCTTTAATGCATAAGGCTTCTGCTCCTCCATTACTTCCTGGTAACCTGTATATGGAAGAGGTGCATGTTAAGGTTTGACTTCTTTCTTTGATCCCTTCATTTCTTTTATTAAGCTATTCAATTAATGACTTATGGGAATCGCACGTGCTCAACCATACAAGGACCAACCTTAGAGTAAGGACTATGCCATGCAGATTTGAGAATTAGCATCGTGGTTTCTTATCTCTTAAGAGGTTAAAAATTCTTCTTGATGTTTGTCTCGTAATTTTTATAATGCAATGTTTATCTCTGCAGCTTGGGGAAGAATTATATTTCTCTGTTGGAGGGCAGCATATTCCTTTTGGTGCATCACCACAGGTAAATTTTTATGTATTATGCTGCTGTACTCTAGTATCATACTCTGCAAAAGATCATTTTTGCTGCCTCATGTCAGTATATATATGCCCAGGAGATATGAACGAGACAATGATACCATACATGGCTTTCACAAGATATTAGGGTAGAACAATAATTGAGATTTTCATCAGGGTGTGCCCTCTTATGTGGGATTATAAGTGCTTTAAATCACTTATCCTGTTTGTTTCTCACAGTTTCCTTTTCTATGCAGGATGTATGGACAGAATTAGGTCGTCCATGTGGAATTCATCAAAAGCAGGTAGCGTTACTATCCTGGAAATGCAATGTTAAATCTTTTATAGGCAATGTTAGTTTGATGAAGAGAAATAGGACCCTTATAGATTAATAGACAAAATAAAACTTTGATCAAGTGACCAACTTCTCAACTGGACTCTGTGATTACAACTACATGGGATGGAGATAGGAAAATTTCTGCACACATAAGGCTGGATCATGGCAGGGTACATGCATGAGTTGAAAGAACATTAACTGATGGACCTTCATCATCTTATTTTTTTAATCATTATTATTTAGCAGTGCCATTCACTTAACCACGCCTCTGCTGGCACGCATACTAATTTTGGTAGCTGTACAGGTTGACCAAATGGTCATTCACTCTGCTTCTGACCTTCGCCCGAGGACAACCCTTTGTGGAGACTACTTTTACAATTACTTCACTCGTGGTCTGGATATCTTATTTGATGGACAGGTACTTATATCTTTCTCTGTTCAGAAGGACTTTTAGCCATGACTCTGTTGAACTATCTTTCTATCTGGAAGTATTCTGATAACCTTATTTTATTTTTGCAGACTCATAGAATCAAAAAGTTTGTTTTGCACACAAACTATCCTGGTCATGCAGATTTCAATTCGTACATCAAGTGCAATTTTGTCATCCAAGGTTCTGACTGTAAGTTCTTTTCTGATTTTGAAGGATTTAGTTGATGTTGTTGATGCAGAAAATAATAAACTCTTTCTCGTTCTTGCTTGCATGTGGGTCTTTGATGAAGTTGACAACTCCAAACAGAGTATTACACCAAGCACAAAATGGGACCAGGTGAAGGTAAAATTTTAAAGCCGTTGTAGTGTTTCCCCCCAATTTCTATCTGGAAAATCTAATGGCACAGTAATTATGCTCATAAATGACAAAAGCTTCCTATAGACATAGCGGTATCTGTTTGTTGGCAACAGTAACTTACTGATTGAAATTCTGGATATTTTTGTTTTTTGTGTTTACAATAAAAAATTAATGAAATCAAGGATCTTACTGTATGTCTTCTGCACTTTAACCTGTCTTCTAAACAGTTCTGATTCACATGTAATGTACACTTGTAGCCGTGTTTGCATGTAATTAGATTCATTACTTGTGCATGCCCTCAACGTGAATTTCAATCTTAGCATCAAATATGATTGTTTTTTATTTGACCATCATGAGTGCATTATGTTTGCTTCTAAATTAGGAGATCCTTGGGGACTGTGGTCGAGCAGCTATTCAAACACAGGGATCTACAAGCAATCCTTTTGGTTCCACTTTTGTATATGGTTATCAGAACATTGCCTTCGAGGTGAGCTTTTGGATAAATTCACCTGCCAATTTTGTGCACTTGCTAAAGCTTTTTTTTTTTTTTGAAATCCGCTTCTGGTTTTTGGTGCTATTCTTACTATTCTGGTGTTAACAGGTGATGAAGAATGGTTATATTGCAACTGTAACTCTCTTCCAGTCATGATGTTTATCTTTTCTGGTACGTAATGCCAAAGAATCCTTTCTTTAGAGATATAATGTGTATTTTTATGTTGGAAATTTTTGTCTGTTATCATTTTGTTTAACATTAGTCTGTGTTGGGGTTGTCTCACTCAATCCTTGTTACAAAGTTGTTTTTTGCAAGTCTTTTATCTTGAGTTATTGTCTTCAATACTCTATTGCCATTTTCAATCATTGTCCTTGGTCATTGTAATTCTTGTAATCACTTGACTTCAATCTCTTGTACCAAGGCTGTTTATTGCTATTGGTAACATCTTCCTTTGTTTTCTTTATTTTTTATTCCTTTTTCGGTTGACCTAGGCTGGATGCTGTCACTTTGCCTGGTGCAATTGGATATTGTACAGAATGCTGAACAGAAAGCTGCATTTAGCGTGTTTAGTGTAAGCTTCATCACGGGGGAAGCTATGTTAAAGTGTACATATTATTTGTGCAGTTCATTTGTAGTTTATTATTATTATTAGGGTGTACCTTGCTGTATTTGATAAAAAGAATTCCAATGCTCTGCATTCAATAATTCAGGTTGCATGTGTATTCAAGTTGGATCACTTCGTTTCCTCGTCTTTCTCAGTCTGATCGTTTGTAATTTGCTCTTCAAATGAACCTGCGAAGAATTGAAAGCATGAAGTTTTCACTCTTTAGGAGCAACAACAGAAAGTCTTCTCAAATTTCGAGTATCAATAACCAGATTAATCGTATCGGTAGCTTATGAAAATCATTAAATTTGCTATTGATTAGTACACTGAAAGATAACTTATGAATGGAGAAGCAATTCATGCCGTCAATGAAGCCAAATTGAACTGAACGGCTGGGCCTGTTCTTCAGTTAGCTCTCTGGACCATGACACTCTTCCTCCAAAATCAGACCCTGGGCCTGAGCATCTGTACTGGCCGTAAAATACAGTCCTGCAAGACGTGCGAAACAAACAAGTTATCCAAGCGTGGCACGTATGCTGTCATTATCATGGATGTACTCGTGCAGAAATCAGCTTAAAGCCTTAAACAGGATTAATAACTGCGTTTAATTAAATGATTAGTTGTTGATTACAGTTTGATTAACTGTAACCGTTGGTTATGCCAAATCAAAGTTGATCTAAGCCTGTTTGGGAGTGTGGTTGTGGTTGCTTTTCAAAGTGCTTTGTATGCTGAAATATATTAAAATGATGTTTTTTATTTTTTAAAAATTATTTTTGAGATCAGCCCATCAAAACGATCTAAAACATACAAAAAAAAAAATTAGCAAAAAAAAAAATTGAATATTTTGATTTTAAGACCTATTTTGTTTTGCTTTTAATAAAGGGCGGATGACTTGTTTTCCGACCTTTATTTTTTAAAAAGGCAAATGACAAGTCTTGTGTCATTTAGAAGCAAATAAAACACCCCCTGAGTCTCAAATCCGGGAGCTCGATGTTATTTTCACATGTTGACCATTACTGAGCTTCAACAAAATTTGTAACCAAACAATTAAAAAATATATTAACCTATTCCATTGTTTATATAAATAGGTAAATTGACTGCATACTTGTTTAGTGTTTTTATTAATATTTTATCATATAGGTAAATGTTACAACTAAGCACTGACATAAAGGGGCCTAATCGTTTGGTCTGCCAACCTAAAAAAAATTATATTATTTTATCATAACGTAGAGTGTTTACATTTGTTAGAATGACCTATTCTCCTCGCCTACAATGTGAGGACACCAACTCTCCTCGCATGCAATGACTATCTTTTCTCGCAAATAGTAATCTGCTATCCATAAATCACCTTAAAAGTGTATTGACCAACCACCAACTTCTTCATCAATAGCACAACAAGGAATCACTACTAATGACTAGAATCAACATCTTCATCAATAGTATAACGACTAACAACACTCATTAAGAGAAAACTCTCCATGAGGTAAGCTTATAAGACCAATGCATACAAATATTTTTAGTCATCGGGTAATAAACATGAGCAATGGCATAAGACTCCACACACAAATCAACTTTCATGCACCTCACACTCTTTTGTTCCTAGCACTCCCTACTCCTTAATCTCTTTCTCTTTCTTGTATATTACTCATTTTTCTATATTTACTAACTTAAATATTAGAGAGTTCTTTATTTCAATAGGAGACTTGTTTTTTTAAGTGAATGTGAAAGTACCTTGTTAACCCATTAAACCAGTGGTAGGTTTAGTCACTCCAAAGAGTGGTCAAGTCCATCAACCCATCAGTTGGTCAATCAAGTAAAGCTCAATCAGTCCTACCAACCTAAGATTGTAGTTGTGAAAAGCCCAATCTAAACTGAAGTTTTCATGACTTTATTACTTCATTAAGGTGAAAAGAAAAAAAGGGTTGCACTCTTTCTTTTTCATAGATTATAGCATTATAAAGCTCAATTATGACATGCACTCCATCATGGGTTAGTTCAATTTTTTTTAACACAAAAATGAATGTGCATATGACGCTAACACATTATTGACATGCAAAAATTAGTTGTGAATTGAAAAGAGTTATTTTTAATGTGATAAAAGAATATGCTAATATTGTAGGTGCGTTTCATAGTTTCATGTTTATTTTAATCAAGATATGTAAAGATGATGTTTATGCTTAATGAAATACATTTTAAAATGTAGTATCATGGGAAATAAGTTGAAAAACAATTTCCAGTACTTAACTATATTATGAAAAATGAGCTTGAAAATAACTCATTAATATTTTTTTAAAGTTTATTAAAATAATGAGAAACAAATCTTACACATTAAAAAGTTGAATGAGAATGAAATTGAAAAAAAAAATCTAATTTCATAAATTATCTCAAATAAAATAAATAACAATCAAAATAATAAAAATAAAATCTAACAGATAAAAAAATTGAAAGATGATGAAATTAAAAAAGATAATTATAATTTCATAAATTATTTCAAATAAAATCAATAACAATTAAAAGAATTAGGACCAAATCTGATAGATAAAAAATTTCAATTAAAAAAATGATAAGAATAATAATAATAAAAATGAGGAATAAAGTTGATATAAAAATCAAATTAAATTAAATTTTAAGGGATGAAATTGAAAAAAAAAATTCAAAACAAAATATATAACAATTAAAATTTTGAGGATTAAATTTGATATAATCAACAAATAACATGATATTTTTAATTTTTTCACAACTTCTAGAAAATATTTTCTAATCAAAATAAAAAGAAAACACTTATCTAAAAATCAAACCAAATTTTTATTTAAAAAGAAATACAAAAAAAAATTAAAAATTTTTTTCCAAAAATTCACTGTCAGTGAAAACATGGGTGTTAGTTAATAATAATTATCCACCAGAAATAAACAAAAAAATATTTTCACGCGGAAAACTCGCTTGAAAATATCCGCAGTAATGGTTGAACGAAACACCAAGGAAGTTATTTGAATACTAATTAGAGAAACAAATCCGTTGTAGTCTAGTTGGTTAGGATACTCGGCTCTCACCCGAGAGACCCGGGTTCAAGTCCCGGCAACGGAATGATTACCGTTTTTCCACAGCACAAAACGACATGGTCTCCATTTATCCTTTTAACTTCTCAGTTAAAACAGCGTTCTAGGACCTTTCCTGTAATTGATATGGTAGTTCATTTATTGTGAACTCGGGGCAGCAGTGTAAAGATGACTCTGTCTGGACTCACCGGTAGTCCTTGTTGTCTACGGATACCGTTACATGGCCTGACGACTTTGTCCAGACGAGTTCCAGCTTTTCCCACTGCTGAGAAACCTCAAGACAAGGTTAACTTGCTCGGTCTCGAAAGGCATTGGTGGTTATTATCAAGCAGATACTTCCTTACGAAGACCATGTACGCATTGATGGTTTTAAAATTGGCATATCTGCTTTTCGGCTTGGATATTCACTGTTAATTCTTAGATCAAAGAATTTTTATGGTGATTGCTTGTTAACTGGAGAAACCTTCTTGTTTTGAAGATAGAGTACATTAACATCTTTGATGGTCATCCAAACTTGTGTAAAGAGATTGCAGACTTGGTAAAAAAATGATATTTGTCCTTCTTCACGCATCAGGTTCATCCCATAGCTGATTTGATGTTCTCCAATTTTATCAGTACGAGTTTAAGGAAGCTCTTCCATTTTGAAAAGCATCATTTGCTTAACACAACAAGGATAAATGTTGGAAGCATTTGCTTAGCCCACACTTATGTGTTCATGTTATCCCTAGAAGCAAGCAGGGAGAATGCTTATGGGGGAAAATGTTACCTTTTCATTATCATACTAAGCATATTGAGATCGATGTTTACTTTGTTTCGGAATAAGTAGCTCGTGACACTCTTTTCCTGACACATATCTTATGAGGTCCTGAACAAATTGCCAATATTCTAATTGCCACAAGCTCTTCTTCGGTCCAATCTTTCCTTGAGCTTAAGGGGGCATGGAGATACTTGCTCTTCATCGATATTGTGATCATGTCTGCCATGATCTTTTTTTCATAACACCGTGATCTCTAGTAGATACTATGATGTTGTAATCTCTATTTAAAATTAATGGAATATGAGAGAACAAATGTGTCAACTTTCCTACGATGACCGCCCTCTTTTAGATTGTATACGGGGAAAGTTCCCTCTAAAATTCAGAATGTAGGCCCTATAGCATTTCAGGTCTTCTCCAAATGAATTCATATCTGAGCCAGAAGATGCGAAAGGCAATGTTTCACCATTGGATGCATTCTGAGACGGATCAGAAGTCTGCTTTCGAAAACAACGTTTCGCCTTCTAAAACTAAGACAAAGAACAGTTGGAAACTCACATTCGCAAATTCTGAAATAGTATAACAAATTCTCTAGACTTTCAAGAAATGTCTTGCAACGTCGTTTCTGTGAGTATTATACACTTGGTTACATCTTGTGCAAATAGCGGAGTGGAGGGGAACAATGACATCTGACTCTCTGAGATTTATTTTTTATTTTATTGTTAGGAATGATTCATGGATTGGAGAGTTCGGGGGTAACACTCTTACGGTACGGGTAAAGGGGTATTATGAAAACATTATTAATACTCCTTCGACAACTAGAATTTCTTGTGCGACTAGAATTTCTTGAGCGATTTAGATTTATTATAAATACATATTATATAACTCTATTTCGATAATTTCTTGAGCGATTTAGATCTATTATAATTATATATTATATAACTCTATTTCGATACAGTGAAAATAAAAACTTATTACTCTTATGAATATAAATATATTTTCGAACTATATTAAATCTTCAGTTATTTCTAGTTTCTCTTCTATTACAATATCCATCTATAATTGCTGCATGTTTTTTCACAATAGATGTGTATACCGTCCAAAGCTTGTCTAGCAACTAAACTACATTATTGGTAAAAATCCATCTGCAAGACTTAAAGCACATCATCCATATCAAAGGAAAACAGGGGAGAAGAAAATGAAATATTGAAACATGAAATGCCAACTACTTGATAAGAGAAGCATAGAAAAAACCCTGCTCTTCTCCAGCTTTCCAGGCAACATAGGAACCCTGCTTTCAGCTTCGCGGCCGCTCCGTTAATATAAAAATATTATTGTTCCTGTGAAGAGGTAAGAGGTCTCAAGTGGTATTCTTGGAAAACAGAATACACGATTAGGTCTTATCCTTATTACTTTCATCCAGATTCACATTTCACATAGAAGTAGAATGATTCTGTAGATTTACAACCCAGGTTCTAACCATTGAAGTTTGAATTTGAAAAATCAGCCCAGTGCACCTTCACATCATTTACTGGAACTTCCAGTAGAAAAAAACATTCACTGTAGAATTGTGAAATGTGGGTCTAATGGCAGGATTGACCCAACCAAACATTGGTATCATATTTATATATTTTCACAGCATAATCGTAATGCAATTGCAATCTCTTTGCATGCATAGAATCTCATTAAATTTTTCAAGAGAGAATTTATAGTTTTGTAGTCTTTCATCGAGTAGTAATTTTTTCCAATGAAATAGAAATAGATAGTATCCAATCCATTTCTTTGGATGCAAAATGTGCCCTTATCCTTAGTAGATCATACAGATAAAGTCAGATTCAATTCAGGCGAAGGGATGATGAAAATACAATAACCTGATTATTTGAAGCATGTTCATGAATTCGATGAGGCTTCATATTCAAATCAATCATATTCTTATCCACCTTGTCATGCCCATCAGAATTAGTGACCGACATCAGAACTGGAGAAGCTTGGCGATTCTGTCTGTTCTCTCCTGATGTTGCCTTTTGTGGTCGATTCTGTCCTCTTCTTGTCTCCCCTGGATACATAGGTTGCGGTGCTGGGTCCTCAGGCTGAGGTTGATCCCCTGGAAACTATGAACAACCAGAGAAATCAAATTTCAAGGGAATTAGACATAAAAGGAAGAAAATTGTTGGAGTTCTCTACAGAAAACAATGACAAACCTCAATTTTTTGTCTCAACAGAAGATATCTCCCGTGTGTTCTTTTACCTCCAACATGAACAGTCATATCACATTGCAAGCAAAGGGAACTTCCATCTGTCTCACAGTAGAAGAAAGCTGCATGCATGCACGTTTTGAAGCAGAAAACATACGTTCAAAGTTCAAACCCTTGTCCAAAATACCAAATTAATGAATGCTTCAGCCTTAAAGGAGAGAATATACGAGAAAGAGCCTGCATACCAGGTGCATTTTCACATATATCACAACGAGGAACTTCACTGGGATTCGCCAGACCCACTCGAACATGCCTGCTCGCAAGTTTGTTGCACATATGAACCTGCCAATCCAATTGACAGATTAAAACTTTAATATCAGATGTTCACCAACAATATTGACCAATTTCAAATTCCTAAAGCCTCTAAATGAGTTGTAGAAGCAGCAATGTCAAGTTCAAATTTCGACTCAGGGGAAGTTATGTGGTTATTGATACAAGAGAAGAAAACTAAGAAAGCATATAAAAGGAGCATCTACAAGAAATAGTGTCCGACATCCATCATTTCCTATCGAAGATGAAACAATTGTGAGATGTTTCTACTTAAATGTCTCTGGTAGAACTTTATACAGATTGGTAGCTTAATTAGTCGCAGCAGAGTCAGGAGCATAGAGTTCCTTTCTCTAGGACACCGATAATTAGCATGAGAAAAATAAACAATTGGCCCAATAAATAGAACCATCCACAAACCTACTACAAATCCAAATAATAAATGATTTTCATGTTTCAACATCAGGATCACAAACAAGAACAGTTAAAAAAGGAAGCAAAGCATACCTTCTTATCGCAGGCAAGGCAAAGTGCGGCCTCATCAGCAGCACAGAAAACAATAGCAAAAGCACTTTCACAAGCGTCACAAAGGGTACGCATAATTAATTATCTCTCACTCTCATTTCTCCAAAATCAAGAAAATAGAAAAAATATTTACGTACAGTTTCTTTTAATAAAGATAACAAACACCACAACAAGACACAGCTTCACTATTTGATTTTTACGCTGTCTATCAAATGTTAATGTTTTTGTTGTTGGTGGTGATAGAAAGAGAGGGACATAATATGGAGGGGTGAAGAGGGGCCTGGAGATATTCTAACAAGAGATGATACATGTGGTTTGAGTAAGTGCACCCCTCAAGAAATGGAGTTTTTTGTTTTTTTTTTTTCTTAGTTTATATTTTCTCAGACTTTGTTTCAGTCTTTGTGGCCACAAACTTCAAAGGCAGTGGGGTTTGTTTTTGAGGATGATAGTGCCTTTGAGTTTATTCTTGCCCACCATTTTGATTTCTGACAAGGGGTCCATTTCTTTATATAGCTCTTGCTTTTCTTTGAAGCCTAGCCGTCCGTTCAGACAAAGGCATCTCCTATCAAATCCTGTAATATTTAATTGTAGCTGAATTGATAAGGTATTGAATTTATTCTCAGTTTTAAGGTTATAAATTTCAGTTTATATGATTGTCAACTTTAAAATTTCAAGAGATTAGTTGAATACGGTAATCTGGATTGAATACACGTAATTATTAAAAAAATTCTGTAATATTTCTGTAATAGCTGTTTGATTCATGTTTTACTGCTAGTTAAATCTTTCGCGTTTACTTTTTAAAATATTTTTTATTTTAAAATATATTAAAATAATATATTTTTTTTAAAAATTATTTTTAATATCAGCACATCAAATTATCTAAAAACATAAAAACTATATTAATTTAAAGTAAAAAAATAAAATAAAAATTTAAAATTTTTCAAAAACACTTTTCAATCACAGTGACAACCACCACCTTATATTCTACACTATATTGATGGTGGCAGTGCCATTCAAATTCTAAGATTCTACGTCGTAATCGTTTATTTTTTTTTATTGACATAAATATACGGGTTAGTTTACGTGTACTTCGACTAATCCCACGAACCCTGAAATTAACAGCCATGTAAGCTTCCAGTGACCTTGAGGGAACTCGAACTCATGACCATTGAAGAGCAAACCCAAAATCTAACCAGTTGAGCTACCCCTAAGAGTTTTATCGTTTATTTTTATATTTGTAATTGTTTGTTAAAAAATACATTTTGGTTTTAAAAATACTAAATTAATATATTTTTTAATAATTTTAATGTCCTAATATTAAAATAAAAAAATAATTTTTTTAAAAATATTTTAATACATTTCAAGAAAAAATACTTTTGTAAAACACTATATATAACAATATCAAACACACTATGCATATGTTTAGAAATGTGGTTGGGGTTACTTTTTAAAATATATTTTTTTAAATACATCAATTTTTTTTTAATTTTTTTTTTGATATTAACATATTAAAATAATCTAAAAATAAAAAAAATCAAAATTTATTGAAACTTTAATGAAACATAGCCCCAATCAGGCCTTCAACTACTTTACTGTTGATGTAAGTGTCATTCAATTACAAGTGCCATGCACAGTAAATATACTTGTGGATACCATATATTAGTACCATGGTAAAAATCTCCCCTGTGAATTCACAACCAGATAGCGAAAAATACACTGAAATCCTAGAACACATGTGGGTTATAAGAACTATAAAATCTGAATACTTTTTTTTTTGAATGACAAGATGCTTTTCTAGCTATAAAAACATCACATCAAGTCCATTAAAATAAATTATCAAGCTAATCTCGAATTAAATTAATATAAAAAAATAAAATAAAAGGAAACTATGTGACTTAAAAAAATAAGAAAATAAATTGCCCTATACAAATACACAACACGATTGTGTGTGAATGCATTGGATTGCCTAGCTCTGTTAGTTTTTCTTTAATTTAATTGAATTTCAGTAGCCTAGAAATTCATAGTTCAGGATGTGATTAAAATCACCTGTGAAGAATGATGGATGCCAAAGAATATTTTGTATTACAGGGGTGATCATTTTCAGTTCGATTCGGTTTTTATAAAAAAAAAGTAATCAAACTGAATTTTTTTTAAAACCAAACCGAAACTGGTTCAAACCGACCGATTTTGGTTCGGTTCGGTTTTTTGAACAAAAACCGATTCAAACCGGTTTGGTTTGGTTTTTTTCTGTTTTTCTTTTCGGTTTAGATTCAGTTCAGTTTTTTCGGTCTTCTCAGTTTAATTATTTTTTTGATTTTTTTCTCACCCCTGCTCCAGCATAATCACTCATAAAGAATAAGTTGCTAATTAGTACTGTTTAATTATTTGGCCTACAACAATTAATCAACTATGACATGACTAAATGCCATCTTCTTCAATTATTTAGAGGCTCAATGCATCATTTCTTTCTTTTCTTAAAAATAAAATACAATTGGAAAATTCAATACTGGACATATTACAGGAATTCATTAAATAAATAAAAAAAAAACTTTTGATGACACCATGTATTTTCACTTCGACATGCAAAAGCCACATCTAGGCTCACAGGTTTTTTACAGACAGAATGCGTCTTGTTCAATCACGCAATTTTAATTATTAAAGATTAAGTACCAGATGACCAAAATATTCACTCTTCATCACCCAAGACTAGACCCTGCAACGTACAGGACCTATAGTAAAATACATTTGCAACAGGACAATTATAATTTTTTTTTCTTGACAGGCAAAAACAAGTCCAAC
>Ga0307515_10016304_pt1 | contig 13614 bp, 5 predicted proteins | sample 17_EM_MG_FD_194513 | JGI IMG/M metagenome (GOLD analysis project Ga0307515, IMG submission 194513) | Populus trichocarpa ectomycorrhiza microbial communities from riparian zone in the Pacific Northwest, United States - 17_EM | ecosystem: Host-associated > Plants > Roots > Unclassified | place...
TCACTTTATTTTATTTTAACATTAATATATATATATATATATATATATATATATATATCGTTCAACCCTTTATTTTGTAATTGATAAATGGTTTATATTATTTGACTTGGATGGTTCATGCTATTTTGTAATTGATTTGAACTAATTTGGAATGAAGTTTTCTTACTTTTTCTTCAAAATAAATTAATGAATAAAAATTAAAAATGGATCTTTTAACAGTATTCAAGGAACCAAAAAATATACTTTTTTTATATTAAAAAAATAATTTTTTTTTCACAAAAAAAACTGAGATTTTTAATTCCAAAAACCTAAAATAATATCTCAGTTTTGATTTTTGTGAGAACTAAACTTGCCTTTCACTTCCTGTTCTTCATGTTTATTGAATTAATTTTTGGGCATTATTATGAGTCATCATCATATCATTTCACTTGTAGGTTTTCATAGTGTCACTTTATTTGATATATCTTCAAGCACACTCTACATTTCCTGAGAGCTTAAGCAATGATCCTTGATTTCGAAGGATTCCCTTAGCACCACCAGAATATTTTAGCTTTTTCCGATTACCTTTTATATAACCAGTGCACATAATAATTATTAGCTTTTTCCAATTACCTTTTATTTTTTAAATAGAGACTAAGTTGAAAAATGTGCAAATATTAATGGACTATTTTAATGAAATCGGGATGGAATTAGGAGAAAATGGTTGAAAATTGGAAAGTCAAGGAATAAATTAGAAAAGACACTAATCTGAAGGGACCATTTTAAATCCAATTAGGGAACATATTGAAAGAAATTCTATAAAAAAGATGCAATTAGCCAAGAAAATAAAAATAAAATAAAAATCCAAGGACTGAACTAAAAAAGGTGGCAAACTTGTAGGACCTTTCAAAAAAACCAAAAACTTCCTTTAAGTCAAAATAACATTGTTTTAACAAAAAAAAAAAAAGATTAAATGAAATAGTGTGTTTTTTACAAACCGGCATCATCTCATTCCAGTCTAAAACCAAAAGCAAATGCGTTGAAACGATGTTATTTTAGTGCATGGATTATAGATTGTCGTTTTTCCTTATGTGGGTCTATCGTAACTTGTCTTTTTATTTTGCATGGTTTTGACTGGATCTTTGGTCACCATTTTCTCTCTCTCTCTCTCGCCACCCAAAAATGTCAAACAACACACCATTCTTCTTTCTTGCATATGTACTCTATGTTCAATGACAAAAAAGTGCTTTGTCCCTCTAAAATCACTGAGAAACAAGTGCAAAAAGGCCAAGCTAAGCATGTTTGCCTAAAATGTACAACCATGATGGAGGGTTAAGATAACCAAATTGAATCAATGGCCACGATCACTCCACCAAGAAAGGTTTCAGGAGTTTCATCTTTGCATATAAATAAGGGGACAAAACAAGAAGTAAGGAGAGTCATGCTAGAGAGAGAAATAAAAGAAAAAAAAGAGTTATATGCTATGAGAAATGTGGGTTTGAGCTAAAAAGTAATATAATAGAAAGAGAAGATAAAAGAAAAAGAAAAGGGAACTCGAATAGAAAAACCTGAAGAGAGAGTATTGATTTTTGAGCTAGAAATATGTTTTGAGTCAGCCAATATAAGAAGAAGAAGAAGAAGCCTTAGAACCTTAGCACCACTAACCAACCATTATCTCTACTACCAGCTTTAAGATAAGTCAAACCCTTTTCCTTCCATTTTTCTTCTTCCTGTGAGTTTGCATGAAAGTACTTAAATGCATTTTAGTGAACATGTACTTAAATGTTTTTGATAAAGTTTTGATTTTTAACATCTAGGTCAATATGTCTCTTAGTTTTAAGAGACCATCATAGGCCTAGCATGACTTTTTCTTTTTAACTTTAAAATGAGTTCAATAATGCATCAACGAGTTTATATTAAGTTTGTGTCATGTGATTGAGAGTTGGATTTTAATTGTTAGGTCAACATGTCTTCTATTTATAGAGACCGATGTAAACCTTGAGTGACATTTTAAACCAAAAACAAGTTCAATAATAAGTCCACGAGTCTTCTTCAAGTAGGGATCAACATGGGTCAAACGTGGTTTTCTATTTAACCTTTTTGTTTTAAAAATAAGATAATAATAAAAGGTCAAGAAATATAATAATAACAAAACAACAACAACAACAACAACAACAACAACAACAACATCAACATGAATAATAATAATAATAATAATCAAGTTGGGAGATTTCTGATTCAGGGCCTAATGCTAACCCGACAAACATACTCAAAGAATAAATGAGTTGTAAATAAGCTAATAAAATATTTTAGGCAGTTAATGACATCAATGAAATAAATTTAGAAGAAAAGGCATAGTTAAGGTAACATTTTCTTTGAAAGGATGCGGTAAGGATGATGTCTATCTTCTTTTAAACATTACTAACATCTTACTCGAATCTTCAGAACAAATGTAGATTTTAGGACTCTTAGTCTTCTTAAAGAACTAGGTGGCAACTTTATTTTTTCTATTTTTATCTTTTAATTTTAGAGGTCCCAAATTATCCTGGGTAGCGAAAAATTGTAGCCTTATCTGCCCAAATTAATGACCAATTTATTAAAAAACAATTAGGGAAAGAAAAAAAATCCAATAATAGAGGACTGAAGTGTAAAATAAGGAAAAATACCATAGCCAATCTCAAATTTGCTAAAAAAAAGTTTGGTATAATCCTCTTACTTTCCTTTTTATTAAAAAACACTTTTGGTACCATCCACGGCAAAGCGAAGGTCAAATGACTAGATTTTAAAATTAATTATTAAAATTTTACTTGAGAATAGAAGAAAATTAGTAATGTATGCATTCTTTTCTCTATGTTAAAAAGAAAATTGATTCGACTTGCAGCAAAAAATGGATGATAAAAAATTTACTTTAAGAAAAATCATGCAAATTCTCATAGAAAAGCCAATGAAAAAGTTATACCAGCATCTTTCCCCTATTTTAAGCCTCAACTCCGGTCATGAGACCAAGATTACTCCATAGAAAGCAAAGCAAAAAAAGACTATGAGGCCTAGTTTTTAGAAAACTCAATATTAAAGGATAAAATTGAAATAAAAAAAGACTGGTAAAAATAGTAATAAAAAGAATAAGGATTAAATTTGATAAAAAAACATTTAGCAGCCCTCTTTGGCTTTTTGAAGAGTGTAGGTGAAAATTTGAGGTGTGGAGACAAGAAAAGAAAGAGAAGAAAAATTATTCATTGGAGCCAAGTTGAACGACATCTGTTTACATAAACCGCTTAACCTTACTAACCCCCTTGTTGGATATTTAGAGTCAGTTGGATTAATTGGATATTTAGAGTAATGGATGTAAACCGAGATGAGACGATTCAAATAACACCATGGATGAGTGGAATTGGGTTTTAGAGTCCGTTACACATATGATCCAAGTGCAGCAGTCTTACTAATGCTTTGGCGCATGCTTTTATACATACTAGAAACTTTTCCCAATATTTTTTCTTTTTTCATTCAAATAAATCCCTGAATTGGGGAAGTTTTGATTTAATCCCTAACGCTTTAATTGTTTTAAATCAATTAAATGAAATTTGTTTTTTTTTTGTCAAACCTAACATCAATCGAGCGCAAGATGTTTTTTCCCGACACTTCAAGAATCTCATATGAAGCCAACCGATGCAAACCATAAGGTTCGATCCCAAATCAACCAAGCATGAAAATGATAAAATTAAATTAAAAAACTTGACCAACAAAAAGAAACATTGTGGATTTACTATTGTAATCCACAATACATGAGTTTTATGCTACAAAACAAATGGCAACAATAAATGTTATAAGTCAGAATATTGGATATGCATTGTTTATAAGAGAATCATAAGGCTATACAATATTTTTATTGCTCAACATTTTTGCTCAGGGACTTGGTGAGATAAGCAAATTTGGTTTACACCTTTCTGTCAACTTCATGAATATCATTCAAACCTCAAGAGCTTAAAATCCCTTAAAAAGTATAGATGAAATGTTGGTTCAAACCATAAAGATATGAAGTTTTTTTAACAATTATCCAAGGGAAAGTAAGTCAACTATGAAGACACTTGCTAAAGAAACTCCATGGAGTGGAGATTATAATCTCAACAAAATTTGGTACTAAATCATCAAGTGAACTATACCTTAGAGGGTAATAAAAATATACCATAGTCAATGGCTAAGTATGTATGTTTCTTATATATGAATTAACTTATTCAAAGTAATGATGTTTTTATTTTCTCTAAGCGATACCTAAGGACCTTTCCCCAAACTCACCAAGGATGTGATTGACTCAGTTTTTCTAGTGCGATTACACAACTCATTGGCATGGATTGACATGGTCTTTCTAGGAAAATAGCCTCAAACTCATCAAGGATGGGATTAAATCAATCTCTCTAGTGCGATTGCATAACTCACTTTAGTAGGAATTGACAAAGTCTCCTCAAAGTAATAGCCCAAAACTCAGTCTCCTTAATTCAATTGCACGACTTACCTTGGCAGAGATTAAACTCAGTATCGCTAGTGCGATTACACAATTCACCAATGATGGGATTGATTTAATATCCCTAGTACAATTGCATAATTCACCTTCGTATGGATTAACATGATCTCCTTAGAGAAATAATCATTAACTCATAAAGGATGGCATTGACTTAGTCTCCTTAATGTGATTGCACAACTTACCTTGACAGATATTAAACTTGGTATCTACAGTGCGATTGCACAATTCTCAAAAGATGAGGTTGACTTAATATGTCTATTTTGATTGCACAACTCATCTTAGTAGGGATTGATACGGTCTCCCCAAGGTAGTAGCTCCAAACTCAAATATTTTTCTAAGTATGAGCGTTGAACCTATATAAATTCTCAAAAAAAATTTCCTATAGGCCTTGGACCTTGCATGGAACTTTTTACTATGGGTGTTAGACCTTACAAGCTACAGAAGTCAACATAGAAATGAAATATAAAAATACAATTTATAAAATAAAAATCATTACATGGATAAACCCTATAAAACCAGGGTTCTTTACATAACTAAGAGGAGATGAAGGTAGAGGCTTAGATATCTAAGATAGCTTCTTCGGCTAGATATTCTCCATGTTGGGCAACTGCAGCCCTAATAGGGAACACATTTGCAAAATTAGGCATCAAGATTGGATGAAAAGCAACATTCCTCTGATTGATTGAAAAAATACAGGTTGGACTTGGCAAGAAAGATCTTATCCCCAACCATCTCGGACAAAATTGCATACTTTCATAAAAATTCTTGGAACTCCATAGAAGAATTTCTCAAAGCCTCCAGTCATGCCTAAGAACTAAAAGGTTATACGAGAAATTTCTTTACATTAAAGGCCATTTTTCCAATTAAGGCTAAATGGTAGTTATAGCTCTCATAAGAGATTAATGAGATATCTTAAGGAATTATGAGAATCTTGTTCAGCTACCTTACCACCTCAAGGCCTCACCTTCTACCAAAAATTTCCTCAATGACCTTTCTTTCTTGCTCAACTAGGGTGGGGAAACTGAAAGGAGCTTGACTAAGAGCGAGGTTAGCAAAAACATCATCAAACCTATGTTCGACTTCCTCAGCAATAGCTCATGTAGAGGCCCCAGTAGCTATAGCCTCTGCAACAAAAGCTTGAGGTGAAGGTAAATGGGATTGTCATCATAGAAGCCTCTATAGTCGAGGCTAGAACACCAGTCTCAATAGGAGTGAAGACTCTCTTTCTTTTAAAATGGGCAACAACGCCTGCAATTACTTTAAAGGGGGTCAAATCTACTTGACTTTCAAGTAGAGGAGCATGACTACCCCCAACTTTTATTTTATATAAATCCTGTTTCTTGTCATTGTTTTCTCAAGAACAGAGTCCTCAGGAACAAAGAGTTCATCTATGATGATATGACCCTTCATCTCTTCTCTAGTCTTGCCTTCAATTAAATCAAGAGACGAAGATTCTTTTTATGAACTCTCATCTACAAACCTTGCTAAAGCTTCCCTTTCTCCTTCAGTTATTAGTCCTGTATGAAAACAAAGTTAGTAATGAACTTAGAAGTACAACAAACAAGGGATGATGAAGTTGTATACTTTGTAACATGGTCTGGTAATGCTCCTTAACCATCCTATTAACTCGTACTTGGTTGAAGCCAATACCAATATAGCACATGTTTTATCTTCATTCAAGCTCAAACAAGGCTTACTATTCACATCAGGAGAGGTACCCTTTAATAGTTTTATCAAAGTTAGATAAATCTATCCACCCATTAGGATACAACTGGCATAGACCCAACTAGTAATATCTAAAAACTTCCTTCACAAATTCTTAGAGAGGGAAGGTATACCCCAACACATACATGCTAAAAGGGGTTGTAATTGCAAAATGATCTTGGGCAAAGCCCAAGATCGATTGGCTAATACGCTCAACCTCGGTAGACATTTGAGTTATGTACTATCTTGGTTACCGATAATTAACAAACTTCATGTCCTCTACATCTAGAGTGTTAAGGGCATCATCCTCGGGGGCGGGGGATAACCTTTCTCTCCCCTAAGGTTCCCCCTAGTAATAACTGGAGAAGAACTTCTCCTACGGGGAGAACTATTTTTCCCTACCAGAGGTGGATGCTTGGATTCCACCCTCTCTAATTATAAAGGAAACATACTTTTCACCCTTACTGTTTGATGAATAACCTTTTATGTCATCTTGTATCTCCAAAAATCTATTTAATTACTACATTGAATACATGTTGCCATTTTGTTTCTCAAGAGACACCTTTTTTAGATGAAGATAGGTCATATGAGCATATCTTTCAAATAAAAACGAGCCACCTGGCCATGAAGAATCCCAACAGTTCTGCGTGGGGTAGACAAATATGATGGGGAAGGTAAAAAGTCTCTTATTGATGGGATAGAAAACTCTCAGGTAAAAAGCCTTTCATTAAAGCTGATAACCTTTAAAAAATCTTTATGTATTTAATATGCAAAGACTTGAAGGGCTATTGATGGATCATTGTGTTTTAGATTTTTTTTTTTTTGCCTAGAACTCATGTTTAAAGGACTAAAGACAAGGTGATAACCCAATATCCATAAAATCACCTAAGCATTAAGCCCAAATACATGTGGATTTGGCAAGTAATCAGATCCAACATTCCTGGGTTTAGTGACGCATTAAGCCCAATTACATATGAGTTTGGTGAGCTGTCAAACCTAATTTTCTTGGGTTTAACTACGTACTAAGCTCAGGTACATGCGAGTCTGACAAGTTGTCAAACCCAACCTCCTTAGACTTGTCATCATGTAGAGCGCAAATGAATATAGAACCGATGACCTTTTTAGGCCCTATATTGGACCATAAGAGTCCGTTTGTTTTCTCTCGCGATCCTTAACATAAAATTTTAAGGTCAATGATACTCATCTCTCTGCACCCTTAGGTGTATAAAAGTGTTCTAAAGACCTACCACTTATCTCTCATTAATGATGTGTAAGAGATATTTATCCCTCTTTAATGCATGTGTCAATAATATTTTTCCTCATTAATGCTATAAGGGCAAGATGACATTTCAACCCCTGCTCTCCACAAAAAGATAAGATTCATAAGCTATAATAACTCGATGAATTCTCCAGCCAAAGAAATTCCAAGATCTCTTTTTTTTTTTGCATATTTATTTTTAGAATTTTTCTCTTTAAAATATCATTGCATTTATTTTTCAACATTTTGTTTTTTGTATGGGAAAAAGTCTTTGGAAAGGTATGCGCACCCTTTCTTTAAAAAAAAACATTCCTAAAGTAAAGAAGGCGTTAAAGGTAATATATACAAGTTATAACTCCAAATCTACAGCAAAGAACCAATTTAATTAGCCACCTTAAAATGATACAAATTAATTTTTTAACAAACAAAAAAGGGAAGGATGCAGAGCAAGCAACATCTTGGAAGGTTCATTGAATTTTTAGTTCACGTATGCCTTTCATAGATCTGCCTCTCAAATTGTAACTACTCTCCAAGACGCGTTGAATGTTTTCCTTTAGGCGTAAATCAATTCCACGGTTAAGAAGAGTTTGGTGACGGGTCAAGGTGGCATGGCATGGAGATCTAAAAATAATAGATCTAAGAGAGAGACTAACTAATATTTCGGAAGAAACAGGGACTGAGATACTCATTTCTCACAACTAGAGGACTAAAGTATAATTTGCTCAACAAAACAAAAATGGTTGAATAGAGAAAATAAAATAATAATAATAATAGACGGAGGAATGGCGGTGTGTATTTAAACACAACCCCGCCCTCTTCGCTCTAATTCCATTCAGTTAAACTTAAAAGACAGACCTCAGATAAAACTGGTCTGTCTCTCTACTTTCATCCACCGAGGTACCCTCCCTCCCTCCCTCTCTCTCTCTTACATTAATTTCTCTTTGTAGTCAAATTCTTTTAGATCTAATGATGTTTTTTTCGCTCATTTTAACCCTTGATCCGTGATTTCAAAATCAAGCTCAATGCTCCAAATCTTCTTTCAAGTCTTTCTAGCTTTGAATTACATGCGGTAGATCTGCTAGTATTCTGTTTGGATCTTAGTATTCTCAGCTGTGGTACTTCGTCCAACGTCTAGATCTAGTCAAATATATTTGCGTTTGGAGAATTGGTATGGAATCGAGGGTGGGTTTTATGAGCTTTTGTTAGTTATCTACTTGTATATGAATGAATTAAGAGATATGAATATGTTATTTGGCTTTGGCTTTGATTCTTCATTGTGTGTGGATGTGATTTGCAAATGCTTTATTTGTTTCATCTACAACGGCAGGTTAGCTTGCATGGAAGATCTGAAAGTGAATGGTTTTGATTTGTTTCTTTTTCCTTCATATATGTGTTGAATTTCCCTTCTTTCAGGTTGTGAACGTAGACAAGGAAAATGGTGAAGATCTGTTGCATTGGAGCAGGGTATGTCGGTGGGCCTACAATGGCTGTCATCGCACTCAAGTGCCCGTCAATTGAAGTGGTGGTTGTTGACATCTGGGAACCTAGGATTGCAGCCTGGAACAGTGACCAGCTCCCCATCTATGAGCCAGGCCTTTATGATGTGGTGAAGGAGTGCCGAGGCAGGAATCTCTTCTTCAGCAAAGATGTGGAGAAGCATGTCGCAGAGGCTGATATAGTTTTTGTTTCGGTCAACACCCCTACCAAAACTCAAGGTCTTGGAGCGGGCAAAGCTGCAGATCTGACGTACTGGGAGAGCGCAGCACGCACAATTGCTGATGTGTCCAAATCTGACAAAATCGTTGTTGAGAAATCAACAGTCCCAGTTAAAACTGCCGAGGCAATTGAAAAGATCTTGACCCACAACAGTAAGGGGATCAAATTCCAGATCCTCTCAAACCCTGAGTTCCTTGCAGAAGGAACTGCAATCGGTGATCTGTTTCAACCTGATCGTGTCCTCATTGGAGGGAGGGAAACCCCAGAAGGCCAGAAGGCAATCCAAGCATTGAAGGATGTGTATGCTCATTGGGTTCCTGAAGACCGCATCCTAACCACCAACCTTTGGTCTGCAGAGCTGTCCAAGCTTGCTGCCAATGCCTTTTTGGCCCAAAGGATTTCCTCCGTTAATGCCATGTCAGCACTCTGTGAGGCAACTGGGGCTGATGTTGCCGAGGTGGCCTATGCTGTTGGAAAGGATTCAAGGATTGGTCCCAAGTTCTTGAATGCTAGTGTTGGTTTTGGTGGGTCCTGCTTCCAGAAGGATATTCTGAATCTTGTTTACATCTGCGAGTGCAATGGCCTTCCAGAGGTGGCAGAGTACTGGAAACAAGTCATCAAGATCAATGATTACCAGAAGAGCCGATTTGTGAACCGTGTTGTTTCATCTATGTTTAACACAGTCTCTCAAAAGAAGATTGCCATTTTAGGGTTCGCTTTCAAGAAGGATACTGGCGACACTAGGGAGACCCCTGCCATTGATGTGTGCCAGGGACTGTTGGGAGACAAGGCTCTCTTGAGCATATATGATCCACAGGTCCAGAAAGAACATATTCAGAGGGATCTTATCATGAAAAAGTTTGATTGGGATCATCCTCTCCATCTCCAGCCGAAGAGTGCCAGCTCTGCTGTTGAGCAAGTGACTGTTACTTCTGATGCCTATGAGGCAACAAAGGAAGCCCATGGCGTTTGCATCTTGACAGAGTGGGATGAATTCAAGACTCTTGATTACAAGAAGATATATGACAACATGCAGAAACCAGCTTTTGTGTTTGATGGAAGGAATGTTGTGAATGCAGATAAGCTGAGGGAGATTGGTTTCATTGTGTACTCCATTGGTAAGCCACTGGATGCATGGCTCAAGGACATGCCTGCTATCGCATAAAGGGAGATGCTGATGGGTGGTTAGCTCATGCTATGGGCCAACCAAATATAGTTCGAGGCAGTGAATCTGATTCTTTACGGTTTTTTTTTTATTATTTTTTTTTATTGTCATTGTTTCTTGCTTTCATCTAGTTCTGGGACAGTTTGCATGCCTGCCATGGTGAAAGTAAGAGGCTCTACATTTTGCCTTACATTGCGTTTCCCCACATCACTGTCATTTGGCACTCGTCTAGAATACTTGATTTGATGTTTATTTGGTTTAAAGTACTGTCATAAATGAGATGCTGAATTCCATAAACCATGTTTCCCTTGCGCTTTCTAAATGTCAATCTAGGCTGTGTATTTTTTTTTTGATTTAGCTGTAATTTTTTTAAAAATTGATTTTTTTTATTTTAATTTTTTATACGTTTTTAAACTGTTTTGAAACTTTATTAAATTTTAAAAAATATAAAATATATTATTTGAATATATTTTTAATTATTCTCATCAGTGATTATTCTCTTGAAAGCTGCTCTTAGCATTGACACGTTCTTAGCATTGATTATTCTCTTGAGAGCTTTTGGCCTCTCGTTTTTTTTCCCGAGATTCTGTTGTATGTGCTTTTGAACCACATCACTAGGTGGTTTATTGTGCAAAATAGAGAACACTGTTCATGATCACTCATGTATTGAACTTTATTCCTTTCAATTTTATTTTCACAGGTTATATTAATATAGTTTTATGTATTGAAACCTGTATTGGCTTTGCATGCTCCTAAAATGTCAAAATATTCAAATATTAAATTAAACATTGATATTATAAAATAAAATTCTATGTCTTAGTCAATAAAAGTTTTAATAACAAGGATGAAAATTAACACAAAATAGCTTTTTTCATTTTCACTTTTCAAAAGGTGTAAAAAGATTCAATTTGCTTTGTGAAGTTTCAATTTATATATATTTGATTCTTATTGTTTTAGGTTTTTATGCTTTGATTCTAAACTTAATTTTTATCACTTTTTAATCCCTGTATGATGAGAGACAAGAGAGTCATTCGAAAAAAAAAAAAAAAAGAGAGAAATGACTTGGCTAGCAATAAAAAAAAAGTCGATCTTGGTGTCAATAAATTCATCTTTCAGAGAGAATTTTAATACGGGTGGTTTTGCTATTCAAATACGCCAAAAAAGGTATATTGAGACCCATAAATATTTTTATTCAATTTTATTTTTTTTATTTTTAAACAAATTAGATGATGCTTTAAAGTTGAAAATGAATTTATTGAGGTTTTTATGATATTTTTAGGGTATTTTTAGATATAAACAAGTTCAAATTTCAAGTTTTAGGGTCTCAAAACATCTCATAATGAGTGGCACATCATTCGCTTAGAAAAACAACATGTCGTCTATTATATATTTAAATAAAAACTTGAACAAATGATGTGTGCATGTTCATTTTTTTTTTCTTTGAAACAAAATAATAAAAAACCAAGTGAGATTCGACTTCAAAACCTAAGTATGCCTGGTGATTAGGCATATGCTATTTTCTTTCATGTATGCCTACCAGGTCCAACCAAACTTGACTTAAAAAAAAATTAAATTTTTATTTTTTAATTAATATCCCCTCTTTCATCCCTTGAATTTTTTTAGTTTATTTTTTAAAATAGTTATTAATCTTTTAGATTGTTTTTAGAATTTCATAATACCTCAAAAACAATTATTATAATTTATCTTTATGTTTTTTCTACTAAATTTTAGATAGATAAATTGTATTTGCATAATCCAATTATAATAATAAAAATAATAAATATTTAGTGATCGTAATTAAACTTCAAGATAAACAAAAGAAAATGTATAAAATGTAAAAAACAATTGAGGTTAGATAATCACATGTGTATCTATATTTTTCTTTTTACAAGAAAGATCAACTTAATTAGATGTTACAAATATTTTATGATTTATTAGTTTATATATTTTTTATTTTATTTTATTAAACTCAAACATCATCTTTCAATTCCTTAATTAAAAATATTTCATGATATTAAAATACACATTTATAATATTAGTTTTTTCTTCTTTTATGTTAGAAATTAACTTGAAAACCGACATGACATGAGTACACTAGCTAGTGATAATAATTAATGAATGGTTTAAATGTACTGCCTTGCTTATAGTGAGGACTAGCTAATTTGCCCACTTGCTAGTTTAGGGGCTTTTAAAAAAAAAATATTATTGAATTATATGACAATTAAAATGAATTGTTGTAAGAAAGGAAACAATTTGAATTTAGAAAAAAAATCTATTCTTGTAGTAAAAACAATCTCTTATTAGTGCATTTCTTTTTTGTTTTAATAAAAATAATCTCTCTCTTTTTTTATCATAAGCATGGTTTTTTTTAATAAAAACTTAAAGCAATTAAAATAAATATTCATCAGATTTCTAATGATTTACACTAAAAAGGAAAAAAAATGAATTCTTTTAACAAAAACTCTGTTCAAGTATTTATTTTTTGTTTTGAGGAAAGCATATTTATTTTTTATTGCAACTATATGAAAATTTTAATAAACAATTATCATGATCTAAAATGTAAGTTTCAATTAAAAAAAAATGCTTTTTCAATTTTATCACAACTATATGAAAAAAAATTAAAGAATAATTAATCTAAGAAAACTATATAGAAAACTTACTATAAAAATAAAAATAGATATTTTAATTTCTTTGAATATTCATGAATTTATTTTTAAAAAGAAAATTTCACATCAAGTTCATGTACAATTATTCATAAAGTAATTACCAATATTACTATTAAAGCTCTAATCTGATTTGAAAACTATATCATAACTAAATAATATTTTAAATATATTGTAAGCTTTTATTTAAAGGTAATCTTATGATAAAATATACAAAAAATAAAAAAAATAAAAAAAATAGGGTAAAGGGCCAAAAGAAGAAGGTCCGATTCTTACACCTAGCCTCGAAAAAAAAAACACTAGGTGTTATTGGGTCTAGAAAGCTAGGTCTATGTGTGCTTGAGTCTGAAAGGATATGCATGTGCTTAGTTTTATTTTTTATCTTCTTGAGTGCTTTGAAAAATGACTAGACAACACGTCGTCCTCGTAGACAAACGATGTGTCATATAATGCAATTGATTTCAACTGTCTCTAGTGGTTATAAAATCAGAGTCAAAATATTTTGGACTTCATAAAGCAAATTTAAACCTATTTTTTCCTAAATACATAAAAACAAAAACACAAGAGGTCATCAAATACATTTATAACCTCAAAACACCTCTAATCAATC
>Ga0307515_10016305_pt1 | contig 13613 bp, 13 predicted proteins | sample 17_EM_MG_FD_194513 | JGI IMG/M metagenome (GOLD analysis project Ga0307515, IMG submission 194513) | Populus trichocarpa ectomycorrhiza microbial communities from riparian zone in the Pacific Northwest, United States - 17_EM | ecosystem: Host-associated > Plants > Roots > Unclassified | place...
CGAATCGCTTGGGAAAGAATCCCCGTCTGGCCAGGAGGAGAGAATGCCTGATCAGAAACCTCGGTCGGGAAACCACCCGGTCCATCGAGTGAGTGGAAGCCGCCGGTCGGCTTAGTTAAGTGCCAGAAAGTCACGACGAACGGCATCTTCAGTGCGAATGCGAATCAGCACTTGATCGGACGAGAGAGAACTCACAACCGTCGATCGAAGAGCTTTCGGCAGTAAATCACCTACAAAATCTATTCCCTCAAGGCCTCGAGGCCTCAAGCTCAAGGCGGGGCCGAGCCCACGTAGTAAGATATGTCTATGTATGATAATACGACTACGACATCCGGGCGCAGAACGACTCAAATATATATCATCCCTGACTTCTCCTCCAGGATGAAAGGCCAATCGCAGTGACCACCAACAACGCCGTACCAGCACCCACAAGTCCAGGGATAATCAAATACCACGGACTGTCCACATCCCCACACCCGGTCGACATGGTCGAAGACTCCTTCACCATACTCGAAGGCAAAATCTCCGACTCTTCCATATCCCTCCCCTTCCCCTTCCCCATTACAGTACCCGTTCTTCTCCTCGTTTTGCTCGTAGCACTCCCACCCGAAGGAGTACCCCTCGTCCCAACGGTAGTCTTGATCTCAATCGAAGGCATCAACAGTTCCGCCCCACTTCCTAACTCGTCTCCGATTTCTGGAGGGACAGCAGGGACCTCCAGGTCCGGATCCAGAGCCCTCGCACGCTCAAAGTACTTTCTCGCGAAATCGCGATCCCTTCTCCATCCCGCGATTCCCCCGTCGGCCTGAACGGTTGACGTTGATGACCGAATGGACGAAAGGGCGGAATAGGTGGATGAGAGCAGGATGGCAGCCGCACCTTCGAGATAAAGCGAACCAGCCTCGGTGTATAGACGAGCCAGACCGGCACCACATCCGATACAATGATAGTGATAGGCCGCGGTCCCTTTCACCGGGGGTACGTGCGCCTCAGATGTCGGTGTAAGTGATGGGTCGAATGCCGCCGTAAGTGGAAAGTAATACGCAACCAGTTTCATCACAGCGGACGGATTGCGGGCGTAGTGGTAGGCGCGACTACATACACAAGATGATCAGCCCGAATTTTTTCGAACCGACGGATCACTCACATAAAATACTCAAACGCTTCCTCCTTGTCCTTCCGAATATCCAGAAGTTCCAGACCCAGCAGCGCAAGACTCGAAGGGTCAATATTATACTGTTTCTCCACCTCCACATCCCCTCCATATGGATACACTTGCAACGGGGACATCGTCTCCGGGACAGCCCCCACAATCAAACTCGGCCATATCCCCGGCTCAGCTTTATCCAAATACAACGTCAACAGTCTTCCGGATTTCGTATTCAACGAATCCACGCTCGAATACGACGAAGCGAGACTAGGGTTCGTGTTGAACGGTATCCTCCCTGAAGCACCCGGGCTCGACGGACCCGAAGCGGAAAGCGGATGGAGCCGTGTACCACTCGAAGTTGGCAAGGCGTTGTTTTCCCAAGCCGGTGAGAGCCAAGGAGATACTTCTGGTATCACCGGGCTCGATGCGGAGGTCGTGGATGCGCTGTTGAGGTCTTCGGCGTCGGATGTTTGGGTGCTGTCACCGAAACTGCTCGTGAATTCGACATCGGATACCAGGGCGAATGAGGATTGTGATGAAACGGTTGACGTGGATGATGTAGTCCGTTGACGGGTGCCGTTCCCTCTCGACCCTCGGTGTTCTAGTTGCCACGTAGTACTCGTCGTGTCGACCGCTCCGTAAAGTTTCCCCTATTGCAACCCGAAACGCATTGAGAAACAGAAATCTGGATGGTAGTGGATTATAGTGCGCACTTTTATGATAGGTGTCTGGCCAACTACGCCCGCCACAAGATAATTCCCCTCTAAAACGACCTGGACCACGGCATGAGCTCAGGTGTCGTGTCGGCAGGCGTCCCCCCCATCGGAAGCACTGTAGTACACACCGCGACGTCTTCTTCCACAGTGTCATACGGAACAATAACCAGCACGGTCGCCTATAACGAACCAAATCCGAAGGTCGAGTTAGCAGCGGAAAGTGCACCCCAAAGCGAGGGTCGTACCTGGTCGTGAGACTACCAGGTGGTTTCCAGCGCGCACACAGAAAAAAGAGAGCCAAGAAAACCGTAAGCCTCCTTTTCCCCAACGCCAGCATACGTGCGGAGGGTGTGGATTGTTTGAAGAGCAGGGACACACACCTGATGCCATGAATACGAGTTGTACCCTTCACCGTATCGATCCATAAGTTTGCGGTTAGTTTTGGTGGCTAGTGTGTTTATGGGCGTAAGTAACAAAGGATAGAACCGATATGGAAACGTGAGGAGAGAAATGAGGAGCCTCAAGGCAGGCAAGGCAACGAGGAGATCGCAAGCATCAGGAGGCCTTCTTTATTCACCCCAGCTCTCCTGATCAGCGTACCGCCCACCATCTGCTGCCCACAATAACGCCGCCACAGTGATCTCGGTTGGTGTAGCAAGGAGACACCCCCTGCGGCGCATCTCAAGCTTAGAACTAATGGGGATTTCATCCTTGACGTTATCTACGCCCACCCAATCTATGGGGTATGGTATGCCTTGCTTTGATCTAGAAATTTGAACGAACGTCTGGCTGAGTCAACTGTAAGTCATTGGTATATGTACGACAAGTGATATCTGATAATCAACCGATGAAGTTCTCTGTGAGAGAAGGCAGAAGGGTAAAAAAGCAAAGAGGGTTAAACTCATATACACAGCAGAACACGTTAAGGTGATATGCGCACTTGCGAGAAAGGGTGGGTGTGTGAGTTATGTAGAGAATCTAACCTTGAAAAACGTGATAAATATGGAAACAACAGAGCAATGGTTCACCCAGAACGTAAAAAAAAACGCAGTAAAAGCCAGCGAGAAGCGGGAATAACGGTAGAGAGTAGATGAAACGGCAATGAAGGGCAAGAACGAGCAAAACAAGTCCCAACTGAGCCAAAAGCGGACAAAAAAATGTCATGAGATGAAGGTATAATTTGAAGGAGCGTGTGGGTAATGATAAGGGGTTAATGTATAATACAGGGGTGGGGTAGCGGAACATAGTGAGGACGGAGAGGCTCCGACGGGGGTGGGGGAACAGAGATCATCGTTTTGACTTGGCGGGACGATTGCTCTCCGTAATCCTCTTAATCGTGTCCCTCTCCTTCTCCAGATGTTGCAACACTAACCCATCCAAAATCTTCGTCGACTCATCCTGTGACTTCCTCACTTCTTCCGCCTCCTGACTTCCGTGGCTCAACTCACTCGACTCCTTCTCACTCTCCATGTCGAGGAATATCGATCCAGCACCTGATGTTGACGGACCGGCAACGACTCCATCCTCGAACGACCGGGCCCTTGGACCGTGGTAATCCTCAGACGACACACCCTGTTGTTTCTGCTTCTTCGGGGTTCGCGACGTGAAGAAGGAACTCTTCGTAGTTGGGGTAGTAGGCGTATTCCCGACTGGTCCTCGGAACGAAATCGGGTCGAATACAGGATAGTCGTGTCGAATTTGGTTGAAGCTCGACCCACTGCTCGTGGAAGAACCAAGCTGAGGAGTTGAGTTGTTTCCAAGCCGCATCAACGCGGGGCGGGCTGGTCGCGTCGTCGTTGAGGAGATCGATCGTCGCCCAGGGATGGAGATGGCCTGCGTGTCAGGGTTCCTAAACACTGGTGCCTCGAAAGCTTCCCCAACGTCCGAATCAGTCTCCGACTCTTCCTCCGAGCTTGACGATTCATCCAACTGCTTCAAGTCACTCTGGATGTCATCAAAGAACGAGATGGACATCCTTGCGTTGCCTTGCGCAGCTTCCTCGGCCATGGCCCTCGACAACTCCCCTCTTTCAGGTCGATGGGGAAGATCCAGCGAGAATCCAGTCCCTCGCGGTTCTCCACTCAGGGAGGGCAGAGGAGGTGTGGAAGGTTCGGGTTCCCATATGGTGATCGGCTCCTGCCTCAATGTTGAAGGACGGCGGGGACCGGGATTCGCCCGCGGGCGTCTTCGTGGAGGTGGCGGAAGCGGTTGAGGTGGGATGGAAGTGGATTGTCTGGGTGGTGGTGAATAAACAGACGCTCGAGTATCGGCGGTAACAAATGTCTCCGGCCCTGAGGAAGCTCCTACATCAGTATCGGCCCCAGTAGGTGAAGACTCAGAATCTCTCCTCCCTTCCAGTGCGTCATGGAAGGCAGAAACGGTGGGTGAAGGCGGGGCAAGATATGAGAGCATGGATCTTGTACGGGGGAAACCTCCAGACGAATCTCGGCTCCCGCTATCGTCATGCAGTCCAAACCACTCCTCCGTATCTTCTTCGTCAAATTGACTACTTGTCCCCGCCTCGCTGCTCGCCCCCAGAGTGTGCCTTGGAGAAACCGTCGAGTGCTCAGTGGTGACGGGGAGTGCAGTAGGCGGAGGACTTGTCATATCCCTCCCACTGTCATCGATCTCATCCTCCTGCACATCTGGTAGCTTCTCCGATTCCACTGGCTGCCTCAGAGATCTGACAGACCTGGCAGACTTCATCGATCTTGTGGACTGTGCCTTCTGAGCCGCCTGCGCCAAGATCGACTGCACGGTCCGCAACTCCTCTCCCCCTTGCTGGTCTGACAAGATCTCCTGGACCGACGGGCCGCTGGTCTGGTAGTTTCCTGAGGATGTAGTAGGGGAACTCGATGGGCTCCCGACCCCAGTTTCCCCGCCATCTCCCAAATCGCTCTGGCTTAAAGAGTAAATAGGATTTACAAGGTGCTTCACCCCAGGACTCCCCGGTCCCGTCGTCATAGCCCTGGGCGCAGGAGACAAAGGAAAGGTCGGAGCGACCGGCGTCTCCGCTCTTACAGGTGGATCGTACGAGCTTCCGGCGAGTGGCGAAAGCCCGGGGACATTATGTATATCGGGCGCAGAGTTTTTCCGGCCCAGATGAAGCACTTGCGACTTTGGTGAAGGAGGAGTGAGATACGATAGTGAGGGACTGTGAAGGCGTCTTCGTAGAGCATCAGGGAGGAGGATAGGTTCGCTGAATAATATCTGGGTTTTGGGAGTGGGGGAAGAGGGGGTAGGTGAGAGGGGAGAGCGCGGGGTTGTGTCGGGTATTGAGGTAGAGCGCGGAGGACGTCTGACAGGAGTCCGCGAAGCCCATGAATCAGGGGTATTTGACAATGAGTGTCCCACAGCTTGAGTCAGGAGTAACTTTCGCCACTTCTCATCCTCCTCGGTCACAGACCATAAACCAGGACTTCGCGGTGGGGGAAGTCGGTCGGCGAGGAATGCAGCACCTATTGAGTCATTGACACCGAGACCTTGAGTGGCTGAGGCCTGAATCGCGAACGGATACTTGGTAGATGGGGGTGGAAGATCGACAGCATCCGTAGGATCAATGATACCATCAAACTGTCCAGTCTGATCCAAATTACGTTCCTGCAACTCCAGTGCTCGTTCGGCGCGAATCTTCGATTCTTGTTCAGCCTGTTTCGCGGCGATCATGAGATCCTCCATCTTTTCACGTACGACCACGACGCGCGCCGGGATTTCTACGGGCTTTTGAGGAGTGGTGGACGCGCCAGGGGTAGAGTTGGTATCGCGGAGCACATCGAGCTGGGTGCTAGACTCAGAAGTCGCGCGTAGCCGTGGTGGTTCTAGCGCCACAGGAGTAGGGGGCTTCGACTTAGTCTTCCCAATGCGGAAGATATCAAAGAAGCCAGGAGAAGTAGGTTTGGGGGACCGCCTCGCAGCATCGGAGTTGGAGAGGTCGGCGATCGTTGGCTTTGAGTGGGCCGGTGGCAAGAAATAGGAGTTGTTCACCAGCAACCGTAGGCGAAGCGAGACGTCATCAGTATCGAAGTCCCTGTAACCACTCTCATTCTCCGCTAGCGTGGGAACTTCGACGACTTCCGGCATCTGTTCGAAGTGTGACTGAGGAGAGAGCGCACGGTCCATTGGCGATGAGGTGTGCGTCGAAGCTGGGTAAAGAGAAGTTGAGCCCCCCGATTGTAATGAATCCCGAGGCCGATCTCGATGGGTGGGTCTGGACGTGGAAAAGTCGACTGGCGTGGGAGGACCTCTTGATGAGTCGGAGGAAATCGAACCCATGGCACGACGGGGAACGCTGCGCGGACGCCTCGACGCCTGAACCTGCAGGGGCGTGTTGGTTGAGGAAAAAGGCGAAGAAAGGAAAAGCGCGCAAAGCATGTGGCATCTGGGTTCGTGCTCACCTTACTCGGCCCCGGTATCTGATGTCTCCCGCGCGGGTGTGGCGGCTCAGGTTGGGAAACCGTCGGTTCTGCACTTGAAGGACGCCGCTGGATAGCACTCGAGAAGAGGAAGGGGGAGGAGGGCTGAACACTTGGTGGGTTGAAGTCCGGGGAGTTGAGAGGAGTATGACCAGCGGAACGGGATTTCAGAGAGGAAAACGAAGCGAACAACTCATCGGACATTAAACCGTTCGCATCGTCGTAGATTGAAAGACTCCTTCTCGTATCCGGTGCGGCCGAACGAGAACGAGAACGGAGTTTTGTCGTCCTGGGCTTTCTGGAGAGCGATGCGTTGGAGGCAACCGAGTCGACGCTACTGAGTGAATCTGTACGTTGTGGTGGCTGGTCAGCAGCGAGCATGACCGTTGTATGCGCTTTTAAACGCAAACGTGCATGCGGCCGAGGTGGAAGGAGAACGGACAGGGGGTTGGCTGTTGCGGCGGCTTCGACACAGACGCGGATCGTGTTGCCAGACGGGAACCGTCACCTGTCACGACAACCAGTCACGCCTCCTATCCACAATGTCCATCCTTGACACAGGTAAGTTGACGAGCGTTTTCCACGAATTTTCGCTGAGGGAGATGGGGGACAGTTACGAGTTACCTCCCTCAGACTGAGGGATTGCTGCCCAAGTGGCAGCTGATTGTTGCTGTCATGGCCTTCTTCAACGCCGCACAGAACTTTGCCACATTGAAACTGACCCGGAGGATATACGGCAACGTTGCACTCGGTGCGAAATTCTGTTCGACGCTTCTTCCCGTGGCATTCACTGAAGTGTTGACTTTTTTTTTTCTCAGTAACGGGAGTGCAGGCGAGGACCTTCGCGGTCTGGACGGCCCTCTCAGGTGTCGTGCGTCTCTACGCAGCTTACAACATTAATCTAAAAGTGTGCGCGCTCGATCCCCACCTCACCATAAGGGTTTCCACTGACGCGACGTATTTGTAATGGGCAGAATATATGATCTGACACTTTTCACATACCTGTTTGCATTTTCTCACTTTGGTTCTGAATTGCTTATCTTCCGGACCGCGTCGTTTGGACCCGGTGCCCTCAGCCCGGTTGTTGTTTCAAGTGAGTCTACCCTAATAGGCGCAGCTACAAGGAGCCTGATCCTCTGACCGCGTGATCACCCCGCAGCCGTGTCCTTAACTTGGATGATCATGCAATACGACTTTTACGTGCAGTAAAGCCGTCTCCGTGGGAACCCGCCTGACCAACGGGGTCATTTGGGGGTAATAGCTTTGTCTTTGCTACATGCTCCGCTTTGTTGTAGAAGTCATCCGGTTCCAAAGAATCAAGAAATTTACGAATCTGCTGACCAGGCCAGAATAAGCACGTTCGACGGATTTTAGCACGTGAAACACGTAACACACACTTGGGCAACAAGACACCCCAGATTCTGTCAAGAACTTCAAGCGCACTTTCTGAACTTCCAGGGGAAATGCTGAAGGTCACTCAAGCGCGGACGCTTGAATAAGCTCAAAATGCTTAAACATGCCGTCTGACCAGAGGAGTCTCTGGATTACCACGACCACTTGCTTGGAGCGTGGCCTGTGCATATACTCAATACAGCCTCCGGACCTCGAAGTAGAAATCGCCTTTCGGTTCGTGGATTCCAAACCTCGAGTCCAAGTGCTCGAGCAAGGCGGCCGAAACGTGGGAACTTTTGTGCATGTACCTCACTCGCACCAGCGCTACTACGATCACGTCTTTAATCTTTCCGCTCATCTCCCGGGAGCCACACAAGTACACCGTCCGGCTCGCTTCGCACTAAGCGGCTTGGTTGGAAGGGCGTCTTTTTGGCTCTCTAACAACCTGAAACAGGTCGTTCGCACTCGAGGGACACTGGGCGGCTCGATTAGTGCTCATTCGGAGGGTTTGCTGATGTAAAGATGAGTGAGGTGGAAGGTCAGGCAAGGGTTTCAGCATTGGGTCCCCGAATATGAATCCCCGTTTAACCCACCAGCCAGCTGACCTGCATCAAGAAAGTTCTATCGGCGACCTCCGTCACGGATATTGGCATATCACAGAGCACGGTCTGTTGCACGTTTCCGACCGGCCACAAGACCGGCGTGGGTGGACGGGGCACTTGTGATAGAACGTTACTGCGGCTACATCTGGCGAAGGTAGGAAACACGCCCAAGCGAGTCTCGACAAGTGGATCTTTGAAAAGGTCAGTTGGAAAAGGTGAACCACAGACTCACGAAGACAACTTCCTTCGAGCTCAAGCATGGGCGCCCTTCAAGGGACAAGTTTCCTGAATGTATTACCGCTAAGCAGACGTTCCCTCTCAACACTAGTCTCGAGCGACAGCCCGGGGCTATGTCCCGGTGGGCAAGGGTTCGAATTTATTGAACCGGCGACAGGGCCAGCGTTCGGTCGATGTTCTCTGCGATGGAGTGCTGCTTTGTCCAGCTATATTGCAGTTAGTTCTCTCATTCATAGTTCTAGCACCCTCACGAAGTGCGAAAACATCGTCAGCCACACCGCCAACGACGATGATCTCATCCGGGAAACCTTTTTGCTCTGAGATTGATGAGCCTGGAATGGTTTCGAGAGTCGAACTACAGGTTCAAGCTCACCGAAAACTGTCCCCCCTGCGCACATCTGAACCCTTGATGCGACAGAAGATGAGGATGGTTCTGGAAGTACTTCACCATGCAACGTCCGTCACACTTCGTAGACGATCGTGTATGCTGTTGCCAGGGTTTACGATCGGATGTTCGTCGATACTGGAGAAAACCTATGGGGGACATCTGGATGGCCAATCCACTCTCGTCATCCGAAGAGTCAGACCTTCATTCAGGATCTTCGTCGGAGAGTTCGATAACCCCGTTTCCCCGTTGACCAACGGTAGCTCGATGTACTTTTGGCGCCTCCACCTGGAGATTCTCGGACATACCCTAGTTTTAGCTTCATTGTTACAAGATTTTCAATGGGTTGAATCAGTAACCAGTCAGGGCCCGACCGGTCATTTCACGGCGAATCGCGATTGGTACTGATCGTACTCGTATGTGCTGATGGCCAACACTTCTGCTCTTCGCGGTGATCCCCCGTCGTGAATGTTCTTGATTCGGTCAACAAACGCTCGTGGGAGGTGTAATGTGTCACCTACTATGTTTGGACGTGGAACGTTTGAAACAGTAGGCGTCTTCTGTAAAATTTATGCATGCGATTCGCCGAGAGGGCGTGCAAGGCGTGCATGCGTCGCATCAGTATTGAGTGTCAAGCATGCGTGTCCCGAGTTCGCGGCGGTGGCTTTTGAAATGCAGGAGGGACCCCAAAACAAATATAGAAGAATTGTATCAGCACATGAAACTTTCGTGCGCCTCCTAGAGAGGGGAACGGTAAGCACATGTGGAGAACTGGCCTCGTTCCCCATCCAAGAAATTGACGGACAGCCCGAAAGCGGCAACTCGCCCACTGAGTGACGACGATCGAAGGGTCATGAGCACATCCTTTGCCTGTGTGTGGGGGAGTCGGCAGGCACCGGTGCTTCAATACCGGTTTGTAGAATCACCTGTGGGCATTCACCGGTCACCGGGGACAAAGCGGTACCCCGCGTCTTCGTTCGCCACTCAGTAGATCTTCGGATGGATTGAACTTGAGGGGAAGAAGATCGTCGCCCAGGGAAACGGGAACCAAGAATGCAACAACAATCGCCGATGCAGAACGCTCCGATGGCCCTCCGCTCTCAATATACGACAAGGGATCTTTTAAAATAAAGCGGCCGTCGACGCCCAATTGGGGTGACTGAATCTCAGTCTCGCCATCGCGATGGAGACGGGAAGGGCCGGAAGCAACGTGCGTTTATGCAGCTCTTAAGCTGTTCTGATCCGCTTACGTACAACATGATCTTCGCCACCGGAGCAAACACTGTCGCCCCCTCACGCATTCATGCTCCGGGCACGTGATGCGGGGTATGCTCTCCCACATATATAATGAGCTCGCTCTCTAACTTGCCTCGCCCGCATCGCATCTTCCCCATGACCATGACCACTCTCCAACAACCCATCCGCTTTTTAATCGATGACTACCCCCAAGAACTACTCGAGGCCATCTGCGCACAGATATTCTATGCCGGCGTCCCGAGCTTCGCCCCATCCCTCGACCCTCTCATTGGTGGGGGTCGTAACCCACCAACTGCCCTTCCGAACTCATTCCCTGCTGCCTCCTGGACGGATCATTCTGTCAGGAAGGCCCTTGCAAGTCTGTGCATGGTGAATAAGGCGTGGTACGACGCTGCAAAACCATGGCTGTGGCGGCGCCTCGAAGTCCGATTGCCCCGGAGCTGGCTTTGCCTGGTTGACGAGCTTGCAGGCGGGACAGACGGAGAGGCAGAAGCAGAAGCAACCGCCCTCGTTGTCGGAAAGTCCATTCAGGAGGCTCAAACTGCGGTCTTGGCAGCGAGATCCATCTTTGTCAAGGACACTGATCAAGACACCGCCGAAAAGTTACATTCAGACATTATGGCCCACTTGGATGGTTCAGTACCGCCTGAGGTAAGCTTCATGTTTTAGCCGAATAACCGGAGCGCTATCCTTTGTACGTCTTATGTTGTCGAATCTGACTCGATCTCGTTATATCCGCTACTAGATGCTCTCTCCTCCCGCTTCCCGAGATCCGAGTCCGTGGAGGTTGCGTGACAAGAGCAAGAGTCCGACGAGATGGAGAATGCTGAAATCAATCTCCCACGCGATACAAAATGTCATGTCCCTGGAAGAGTTCGGAATCTACGGTATGTCGCCAATCAATTGCAATCCTTGCGAACGCTTATTTATACTCATGCTCCGTTTTTTTCTCATCGCCTCGCCTGCCTCAGTACCTCCTGTCTATGACCGACGACCTGGGCGCTTTGTCAGGCACATCGATTTCAATCACTTCCGAACTATCGGAATGCGCCGATCCCTCGAGGAGGGTGTTTCTTCCCGGTTTGTGACCGCAGAAAGGTTGGAAGTCATTTTGAAGGTTAGTCCCAACCCGGACGCAATGATCGTAACAGACGCGTCAGTTTTTTTTGGCTCCATTCTGATGTCATCTATATCATCACCTTTTAGGAAGCACCCAACCTAAAAACTTTCGGTGCCACAGAGTACATGGACAGCGCGCTTAACCTTGCCGTCATCAGGGAGCTGTTCCTCCGTGGGTCGGCTTCACTCCCTGGCCGAGGAAGGGTTTTCCGTTCCAGATTCGATGCAATCCTCGAGGAAGACATCGAGGAACGTGAACGCCGCGGGGACTGTGTGGAGCTCGAGGCGATGGACTTCACGGGTTGCATCAGCGCCGTATTTGTCAACGCCTTGACAGAGTTTGTCAACACCTTCCTCATCGCTCCCAACGAGGGTGATGATGAAGACTCTCGTGGCCGACATGCCCGTTTCGTAGAGGATCCTCTGATCTTCCCCTCCCTGCAAAGGCTCTGCCTCCGTGGTGCAAAGTCGATCCCGAGCAACATCCTTAACCACTTCGTCCTGGCCCTCCCTTCTCTGACCCACCTCGACTTATCGGCTACCCGGGTCACCCCCGAAGTATTGGCTACCCTCGGATCATCAGGGCGCATGCATCTTCGCTCGCTCGCGCTGGCCAAGTGCATCCGCTTGACAGGCCAAAGCATCTGCAGTTTCTTGATCGATTCTCCCGCTGCTAGGGAGTTGAAGGAGTTGAACCTGTATGGAGACAGCACCTTCTTTACCCCGATAACCGCGGATGAGCTCGGCGATCTCGTACAACGCGCCCCATGCTTCACGAGGGGAGAACTCGAATACCTCGATATCTCGAGCACCCCGCTTACCCCCGCGATCTTGGATGTGTTCCCGGCTCAACCCAAGCTCAGGAGCCTGGGACTGTCTTTCATGCCTACTCTCCCACTTGATGCGATCGCCAATTTCCTGAGGACCAAGGCTGACAAGGTTGAGGTTCTCACTCTGATTTCGACCTCTCCCGACCTCGGGTACGGACCAGGAGCGGGCATCAGTGTCCGCCAAGCTTCCCTCACCCTTCATAGCAAGATCGTTCGTCCACTCTCTACCCCACCGTTCTCGTTCAGTCTTACTTCGTCGACTGGATTGGATGGCAAGGCACCGACGAACCTGAGGGTAGTGGAGTTGGCGGCACCGCTGCTGTCCGGATTGGGAGCTGGTGCTGGTACTTGGAGGATCATCAGGAGCAAGGGAGGAAGGGGATGGTATGTTGATACGGCGAGTGGCTGGTGGGGGGGCGAGCTGAAGAGGGAGTTGAAGGATCATCCCTGGAGGGAGGAGCTGCAGAGGTTGTCTGATGCTAACGGAAACGTGGCGAGTGGAGTCGGTTGGCATGCCAGGAAGATGGAGGTGAGAATTCTTTGAGATTCTTCACATTGGACCGGTGACTGACCCTTTTGTGTTTGTGCAGGTTCTTCACGGACAGGGCATGTTTGGACGCGAAGACGGCCTATATGGTGCTGTGTCCTTCGCCTACCAGGGATGAATGGGTCTCTGGGAGGCTCTCGTCACGCTCTTACCGTTCGTCAAAATACCCCTCGTCATATTCGCCACATCGAGAAAACGAACGTTTCCCCTTACCTAATCGCGTTTTGCCACCAACACTTTCACCTCTCTAATCGGCCGTCTACTGTATATCAAAAGCAAACGGTTAATCGGTTTCGGACCTTTCTGGCTGGGTTTCGGTGTTCTCTCAAAATCTCCTACTTTATTCCCAACGCATCCGGGTCTTTCAAGTTGTTACCACTACTCAACCACTATTTCATCGTTGTCAACTGTGTCGCTAAAATTATATACCCACATCGCTGTCCATTTACCTCCTAGTAGAATCTATACGTAGTATATGTGTGGGTAGTGCGATCCTGAATGAATGGGGCACGAAAGCAAGTCGCCCTTGTTGTACCGTCATGGTTCCCGTCCGTTTATCGTGGCACCGAGGGCAATGGAGTGTTCACATGTTGAAGAAAAAGTTTGAAACAGCGTCCGGAGAATAGGGCGGGTGAAGAAACCTGAAGTAGAATCATACATTGTCGTCGTAATGAGTGACTATCCGTGATGCTTACGACGGGCCGTGTGCAAACGAGTACCCATGGACTTGTATACAAGGGAACTGTCAGGACCCCGTCCGTCGCGTCGGGCCATGGATATTGTCTCCAAACCGCGCATCTGGAATCGCGGTGCTAGGGCCACTTCGCTCGAAAACCGGACAACCGTCCAAACTGCAGGACCGAAACCTCACCTGCTTCAACTCCACCGGTTGCTGGTGCCGCCCCCATGCTCAAGCCTCCAATCTCATCAACCCACGCTGCTCAGAGGGCCTCAGATATTGATCAA
>Ga0307515_10016306_pt1 | contig 13613 bp, 6 predicted proteins | sample 17_EM_MG_FD_194513 | JGI IMG/M metagenome (GOLD analysis project Ga0307515, IMG submission 194513) | Populus trichocarpa ectomycorrhiza microbial communities from riparian zone in the Pacific Northwest, United States - 17_EM | ecosystem: Host-associated > Plants > Roots > Unclassified | place...
TATACATTAACAAAAACACATAAGATCTGAAGTTAATTTTTAACGTAACAGGAGAATTGAACAATATTGCAATTGCTATAATAAAACATTGTTTCCTTAATTCCTGTATGATAGTTTTTCTAAAAACAAATTGTAAAAAAGAAAAATAAATTTCAAAATAATAAAAATAAAAATAAAAAAATGATATAAATAGGCAAAATGTAGAGTGATAAATATTCAAAGTATAAAAAATAAAAAATAATATTTTTTACAAAAAAATGTAAAGAAAAACTAAAAAAATAATATAAAAAATTATGATAAATAGACAAAGTGTAAAATGATAAAAATATAAAGTATAAAAAAAAAACTTTGTTTTCTAAAAAACCAAAAATTATAATTTTTTCACAACTACAGTACACCACGGTAAAAAATATATATATAATTATATTATTTTTATATAAAAACACAATTTACTTTTAGTGTATATATAATAAATATCTATGGAAATAAAAAGATTTTGCTGGTTGCTGGTTTCAGTTTCCGTCATTGGTTTTTGAGAGAACCTTTGGGCGTGGGATTCTTCAGGGTTTTTGATAGTCAAGCGGATAAAGCAAAATGGAGCACTTGATGGTTGATGGGTGATGGAATGAGTATTGAGGGGGCCGCCGCCTGGGTGAAGTGGATTGTTCAAGTATATCTATAATAATATAAGTCAAAATATTATTCTGCATGTACTGGAAAAAAAAAAGTTTTCATGTAAGAATGATATAGTTATAACTATCAATTTTATTAATTTTTTTTATTATAGTAGTATTGTAACAGTTACAAAATAGTAATTTTTAGTTTTATTTTAATAAAAAACAAGTTTTTCTTGTATTTTTTTTTTATAATTGATATTTTTTTCATTTTATATTTTGCTGATTTATCACAATTTTCTTTTCTTATCTTCATTTTTCATGATGCTTTTTTAGTTTTTTTTTATATACTTTAAATATTTATCATTTTACATTTGACCTATTTGTATCATTTTTTTAAAAAAAAAAATTTCGTGTTTCAATATAGCAATTACAATATTATTTGATTTTTCTACAACATTAAAAATAAACTTGGGATCTTATATGTCTTCATTAACATACATGATTTTCACTATATTTTATTACATGTAAGTATTAAATTTTTTATTAACAATTATATTTTTTACTTATTGTCAATACACATATTGTCAATACACATACTTATTATATTTATACGAGAATTCATTTGTGTTAGAAAAAAATTATTCGACCTGTAGTTAGGCAAGTGAAATAAACGCTTTAATATTTTTATTTTTATTTGTATTTACGTATCTCAAATTATTTAATTAAATACATGTATGAGATTTTTTTTATATAATTAAGATTTTTTTAAACACGTTTGAAAAGATTACATATATATTTTTTAAAAAAATATATCCAACCCACAACAAAATATATATCAAATAACTAGTAATTATCTAAAAAAATACATTCGTTCATACAAGTTTAGATATTCATTTATCAAGTTTTTGTTTTAAATGGAGCACCTGATGGGTGATGGAGTGATTATTGAGGGGCCCGCCGCCTGGGTGGAGTGGATTGTTCAAGTATATGTATATACTGAAAAAAAAACTTGTTTGGAATGATATAATTATCAATTTTATCAATTTTTTTATTGTAGCAATAACAAAATTGTAATTTTTAGTTTATATATGAAAAACAAGTTTTTCTTTTATTTTTTTTATAATTAATATTTTGTTCATTTTTCATTTTACCTATCTATCACCATTTTCTTTTCTTATTTTCATTCTTCATGATGTTTTTTTTAGTTTTTTTTATACTTTAAATATTTACCACTATATTTGACATGTTTATATCATTTTTTTTATTTTTTTATTTGTTCTTTTTTAATTTGCTTTTTTAATTTTTTCTTTATATTTTTTTTAAAAAATTATTAAACAAAGACTAAGAAAATAGTGTTTCAATATAGCAATTGCAATATGGTTAGATTTTTCTACAACGTTAAAAATAAGTTTGGGATTTTATATGTCTTTATTAATGTATATGATCTTCACTATATTTTATTACATATAAACATTCAAATTTTGATTCAAAATCATATTTTTTACTTGCTGTCAATACATACGTTAACAACATTTATACATTAATTCATCTGTGTTAGAAAAAAAAAAATTCAACTTGTAGCTAGGCGAGTGGAATCGACGCGTTACCATTTTGTTGCATTTATGTACAGATGATTCTCAATTTATTTAATTAAATATATGCATGAGTTTTTTTATTTATAATTAGAATTTTTTAAACACATTTAAAAAACTTGCATGTATATTTTTTTTAAAAAAAATATCTGACCCGCGGCAAAATATATATCAAATAACTAGTAATTATCTAAAACAAATTCGTTCATACAAGCTTAGATATTCATTTATCAAATTTTGGTTTTATTGTCACCCTCACCCTTTCCAGATGGTAATCTAATAGCTTGTTGCAATTAGGTTGAATCAATGTCCCTGTCAAATTCATAACTGAATTAGATTTTTGTTTTTATTTGTAATATATTTTATATAATTGAAAATATGCACCTCGACTTTTTCAAGTTCATTATTAAAAAAGATAATGTTGATTTTTTTTAATATTTTAATAAATAATTAATAATAAAGATAATTACATCACCGAATGCATTAGATGAGATTCTAAATTGATTAACACTAAAATCACTGGTTCGAAACTTGGTGAGAAACATATTTAGAGTGTGTTTGGTATTGTTGTAGCTGTTGTGGTTGTGGTTTGAAAAAAATTGTTTTATAAAAAGTATTTTTAATTGAGGTTGGTTTAAAAAAATAGGTGTTTGGTTAAAACTGTGGTTGAAATTGAGGTTGAATAAAAAGTAATTTAATGTGTTTGGTTAAGAATGCTTTTGAAATTAAAGTTATAAAATAATTTTAAAAAATATATATTAAAATTGATGATTTTTAATTTAAATATTGTAGATTTAACTATTACTATTAATTCATGAAATAAATAATACTTTATATAAAATATTTTTTATTATGCCATTAAACCATCTACAATTTCATTACGTACAAAATTCATTCGACAAAAACTACAGTTTCTATAATTTTTTGAGCGTGCAATAAAATTAGATAAAATATTATCAGGAATAAAATTAATTTGATATTACAGTGCGAGTGAATTTAATTCGCTCTATACTAGTTTTTTAGGAAAAAAAATATTATTTACATGAGAATGTAAAACTAGTTTTTTTAAAAAAAAATATACACACTAAAAAAAAATTTAAAAAAATAAATAAATAAATTCACCCGAACAGTGCAAGTGAATTGCACTGTTTGAGGGAACAGTGCAATTCACTTGCACTGTTAGCGACAGTGCAAGTGAATTGCACTGTTGGCGTGCACAATGCAAGTGAATTGCACTGTGCACGCGAATCCCAAATGTAAAAAAGCAGCCTGGAGCTGCTTCGTTAATGTTGCGTTAAAAACATGAATTAGCATGGGTCCTACCAGTTATTTTTTGCGTTTTTGACATTACCAAACATTATGTTTGCTGTGGTTGCTTCAACCACGCAAACAAACGGTCTCTTAATATAGCAGTTAAGAATTCTTTTTTTTTTTAATTGTAAGTGATATATTTGTTGGTATTGATAACAGTACAACCAAACCCAAGCTTTATTTATCTTGACAAAAGTTTATTTAATAAAACCCTAAATTATAACATAATCGGCAACAACTAAAATTCATTAATGTTCTCAACAGACAATAAAATCATCAACTCAATTGATGTATTTCATAGCTAATTAATATAATTTACACTTAATTCAATAAAACTCCTAATTTAACCTATAAAAACCCTAACCTTGACCGTACCATAATTGATAATAAGTTAAATTCATCAATTTTATTCATGAATAATAAAATTATCAACTCGATTTAATGTATTTTATAACCGATTAATATAATTCAGACCTAATTTATAAAAATTCTAAATTACCCTAAAAACCTCAACCTTGACCCTAAATCAATCAAAATAAAAATGTATCATATGTTAGCACAAATCCTATGCAATTCATGGAGGGAAAGTGTAAAATATACCTTAACATGTTGAACATGGGTGGTGGTGGTGACGCTAAATGACGACAGTGGTCAAGAGTTGATGAGAAAACCGCAAGTGAGAGGAGAGAGAGACTATCATGTTTTGTGGTGGAGAGAGAGAGGTGATATCGTGGTTGTAGTATAGGTATTTTGTGGTGGGGGAGAGATTGTCAGGTGGGCAGGTGGTTGCAATGAAAGGGAAAATGAGGGGAAAAAATGGGTTTTGAGTTTAAATTCGATGACTTGCGAGTCATATTCATGGCCAAAGACTCGCAAGTTCCTTATTTCACACTACATAAAACTCTGTAATGATAGACTAACAAGGAATGATTAAATGTTTATACTTTATAGAATGAAATCTAACAAAGAGAATAATTAATCCTTGAAAAAAAAAAAAAGAGAGTAATCAACAGAGTTTTACTTGAATCAACAAGGGAACTTACTGGTAAAACGATCAAGGGACTCTTCATTCCAGGCTCTTCAAAGTTTTAGGATCAGCGAACTCTACAACATCAGGCAGCTTCTTACTTGTAATCTCTTCTTTCTCTTCCAATTTAACAGGAAACTCTATATTTTCAATAAGCAGAAATAATTTCAAAATTAATTCCTGAGTTTTGCATTTTCTTTCTTAGTTTTGATGTTATTTGGGTGCATAATTTCGTGAAAAAACTTTATGGTTGCCTCCTAGATTGTTGGTGTTCTTTTTATTCTATGATAAAAAATTATCTTCGGACCACCTTTGCAAAATCTAATTGAGCATATTAAAAGAGCAAAGTTCCAAGTCAAACTTTGCAAAATCTATTTGTTTTTTAATGCCTCTAGTCTCTTTTTCCTTTTTCCTTTTTCCTTTTTCCTTTTTCCTTCTCTATCTCTCTCTTTTACTCTCCTATCTTATCTAGAGATAACAATTTAATTTGAATTCCATAAATATATGAACTAGACCTGAACAACCCTAATGAATAAGTAATTTTATGGTATAGATAAATAATAAATAGGGTATAAATATTATCAAATCCAATTCAAAACCCATTTGAACCTAACTTGAAATATATATTTATATTATACAAATATTTTATATAATATTTAGATTTTTTTTATAATATGGTATACACATATCTTAATATTGACACACACACACATATGAATGATATTTATCATTTAATATACATATACATACTTTATATATATATTAATTATTTTATTTTTTATTAATTAATAAATAATAATAGATAACAGATACCAATTAAATATTTAAAACCCGTTTAATAATTTATGTATATCTAACTTTATTACTTAATAAACAATAAATAAAGTATAAATAATAATAAAAATTCGACCAACGAGTACCAATTAAACAAGGAACAGGAAATCACCATTTTAAATTGCATTTCATGGTGATCCGATACATAATAACCAAAAGTGGAAAAGGAAAACAAAATATTTTGCTACGCTCCCCTCGTAGCCCATGGTAACACTACTTGCAAGCTGGAAGAAATGACGGTCGTCCATGTCGTTTTCAATGACACGAGAAAGAAAACCATAAAGAAACAAGGAACAGGAAGCAGAGAAAACCAACGCAAAAATCACGCAATCTCTGTTAAACTCACCATCCTCTCTCCTTCTGGAAACCCAGCTCCCTCTCTCTCTATCTTCTTCAGAGTCTTCTCTCTTCTGATCAAAAAATGAACCCGCACTTGAACCTTGAAGAGAACATGAAGTTGGCTTCAGTTCTTGAGCCATCAAAACCTGTAAGGTGTACTCAAGCTTATTTACTTTTGCTTTGACTTTTAAGCTCTCACTCTTTTCTTTCTGATGGCTCAAGAAAGCTTTGTTTTCTTACCGTTCTTTCTTGTTTCTCGGTTTCTTTAGTTTCCCATTTTAAATTCTTTGATTTCTTGGTTGGTTATCAAGAACATGCTCAAGAAAAGCATAAAAAGAATCTTAACAAGTTTTTGGGGTTTCTACTTTCTTGATCTTGAGTGATTTGTCTGGTTGCTGAGAAAATGTTAGGAACGGAGACACTGTTCTGATTTGTCGTATTTTTCTTTACTTTGGAGATCAAAAGGCAAAAGAATAATAAAAAAGTATTGGGGCTGAGCTAGAATTTCTCTCTTTTATGTACACGAGTGACATTATGTAGGTATAATATGTTCTTTATCGTTTTGAATTTTGCAGAGTTTCTTTCCTGCAATGACAAAGATTGTCGGCACACTTGGTCCAAAATCTCGGTCTGTCGAGATAATATCTAACTGCTTGAAGGCAGGAATGTCTGGTATTGCTCCATCTGATTTTCATTTTTAAACATCCTATTATTGAAAGGTCCTTTCTCCTTTTTTTTTTTTAAACTCTCTTTGGTTTTAGAAAAAATGAATTCATTCTATCCAGATAATTTATTGTTAAATGGCTCAGGGGCAATTGCAGGTTTCACTTCACACTAAGAGCCACATATTGAAAGTAGACAAACTTTTGCCTATCTTTAGTTATTGATCTTCTTTGAGACCAAGCAGGCTATATAACTAAAGGTTGACATACACGGTTGGGCTTATTCTTGGGGGCTGATCTGAATGATTTTTTTTTTAATCTTTTGTAGTGGCACGGTTTGATTTTTCATGGGGTGACACTGATTACCATCAAGAGACATTGGATAATCTGAAGATAGCTGTCAAGAGTACCAGGAAACTCTGTGGGGTAAGCTTATCTTTATTAGATTCAGTCTATAAGCCAGATGACTATCTCATTTAGCTATCCAACGTTGATGCAAAGGCATTAATGACAATTTGATAAAGAGGGATCATGTTGTGGGTGAAGGCAAGAACTATCAAATGCATTTCTAAAATTTTGAAGTCTGGAAGTGCATGATAAATATAGAAAATGTATTCAAGATTTTTTGGCACTCGATGCAGATACAGTTCTGTTCTCATACTGAAGAATCTATTTTGATTGCTACATCTTTGTGCTTCAAGTCTTTCACCCAAGCGCATTAGATAATAAGAATTTTATCCTATTCCCTTGGTGGGTTTATACTTCTACTAATAGCCAAATCTTATGCCTTTCTTACCCTTTTATTCTTTTGGTTTTGATTTCAGGTTATGCTTGATACTGTGGGTCCAGAGTTGCAAGTGATCAATAAAAAGGAGAACCCGATTTCCCTTCAGGAAGATAGCTTTGTTGTCCTAACACCAGATCTGGACAAAGAAGCTACTTCATGTCTGCTACCCATAAATTTTACCGGGTTGTCATCGGTAAGTACCTGTTTTACATGTTGTTTAGACTGATTTTGATTTCATCTGGCATTTGCATCTATGTTTTTAAAATTTGTGCAGCTTCTCTAAAACATTGCTGCATGTGCCTTCCCCCCCTCTTCCATGACATGTAACTTTAATTTGATATGGCCTTTGCAGGCGGTGAAAAAGGGAGACACCATTTTTATTGGTCAATATCTCTTTACAGGAAATGAAACCACTTCTGTGTGGCTAGAGGTAAGTAGCTTCACTGGGGCATGTCATGTCACCTACTTTTCATGCTAGGCGTGCCTTTCACATACCATCTGTAACTTTTATTGCTAGCTGCCTACCCATTTTAATTAAAACTGTTCTTGGTACAAACAAGCCAGGGGACTTTGTATTCAAAACATAATGGCCTGCGTCAACTTCAAAAAAAGAAGAAGAAGAATGTTCTTAAATCAATTTCATGATGATGCAGGTCACTGAAGTCAATGGTGAAGATGTGGTTTGCTTGGTAAAGAACTCTGCTACCTTGAGTGGACTGCTATATACTTTGCATGTCTCTCAAATCCATATTAATCTGCCTACTCTCACTGATAAAGATAAAGAGGTATTTGTTTCTACTCGATCATATAATGTGTTGTTATAAAAGCTTATATTGAATCGTGTTTGGTGTTAACCTTTTCCTGTTTGACTAATCAGTGCTGGCTTCAATCATTTATACTGGAAAAATGCCAACTATTTCTCCTTACCCATTATGCTACCCCTTGGAACTAAGATTTCAGAATCATATTCTTTGTTTTTATTAATCACTAACTTGGGTGCCAACTATTTGTAAGAGTGGTGACATGCTCCCTTGGAAATTTTGTGCTTACTGCTATTCCGCTATCATTAAGTGCTTCGATGGCATTTTCATGATCAATATCAGGTTATAAGTTCATGGGGTGTTCGAAACAACATAGACATCCTCTCACTTTCATACACCAGGCATGCAGAAGATGTTCGTCATGTAAGGATTTTCCATCTAAGAGTTCTTTTCTATTAGCTCTTTCAATTGTAAAGTAAATTACTTCGACTTCTCCCCTTTTCTGGGTCCTTACAATTTTTTGCTGCATCAATATATTTCTCCCTTCCCCTTTAACATTTCAATTGTGGCCGGTCATCCTTTTATACAGGCTCGTGAATTTCTTTCTAAACTTGGGGACCTCTCTCAGACTCAAATTTTTGCAAAAATTGAAAATGTAGAGGTGAGATTTATAATTCTGTTATCATATGCCATTCTCTATCGTACCCGTGCTTAAATTCCATTATAGGTTCCAGATTCCTTATTTCTAATGCATTTCTTTCAGGGATTAGCTCATTTTGATGAGATCCTACAAGAAGCAGATGGTGTCATCCTTTCCCGTGGAAATTTAGGGATAGATCTCCCACCAGAGAAGGTTAGTTATGAAATCTGATTGATGAGCTTGCATATGTGTAAGTTATCATAAACATGTGGAATTAAAATACACTGGTCCTAGAATTGCTTGTTAACATGTGATAATCAAATATTAGAGTTAATACGGATTGCATAATAGCAATATAGAGAAGATAGAAAGGAAATGGAGAAAGTGATATGCAGCAACAATCTTTAAATTGTTACAACCATACAACATTGCTGTATCATCAATCTTTCTTTTGTAGGTTTTATTTTTCGTTCACATATCATACTTTAAGTGGGATAACTTTGTGGCTTTCGGAGGCCATTAAAAAGGTTCAATTTCCCGTGATCCCAATCCTGGCTATGAGTTCAGATATGATAACCAACTGTAGGCATTAGCATGTTGTTCCTATATGCTTTGACACCATCAGTGAACATGTATGTGCGTTTAGTGCTAGTTGAATCCGGATATTCTACTACTACCCATAATCCAACTAGACTGTCTTGCTCTGTGCATTTCGCAGGTGTTTCTGTTTCAAAAAACTGCTGTTTTTAAGTGCAACATGGCTGGAAAACCTGCTGTGGTTACTCGTGTTGTGGATAGTATGACAGAGAATTTGAGACCTACTCGTGCAGAAGCAACTGATGTTGCCAATGCAGTATTGGATGGTGATTTTCAGTTTGAAAAGTTCCCTGTTGTAACCTTTGTTGCGTGTATCTTTCTGTTTTGGATAATGATGTGCTAGCTTCTTACACGAGTGAGAGTATTATTCTCCTGCTTATAGCTGTCTTGATACCCCCATTCCTCCAGTTTGGTCAGTAAGTTAGACAGTATTATATGCTTCATAAATCCCAGACTAATAGAAGTGTTATACTGTGGTTTTTCTGTTGCTTCAGGGAGCGATGCAATTCTTCTAGGTGCAGAGACCTTGCGAGGACTGTATCCAGTGGAGACCATCTCTACTGTTGGGAGAATTTGTGCCGAGGTAATTTTTCTCAATTATTCCTCTATTTTCCCTTGATATTTCCATTGGACAGCAGCCCCCCCAACACACACACACACACACACACACTCTCATGCACACACACACAAAAAAGGCCAAAGAGTTTGTTGGACTATAGATAAATTTTCTTCCTTAGCTTCCATGAATATAGGCATGGTAAACTTGTCTCAACTGCACACAGACCTAGACATGGACGAGGTAGCCTACTCAATAATCTGTGCTGCCTTTTCTTGGAACTGCATTGCTTCACTTCAAAATTCATTTCGTAGTCATTTTCTTTTCTAATTTTTTTTGTTGATTTAATTATATTTCCAACTGCAGGCAGAGAAGGTTTTCAATTATGATTTGTATTACAAAAGAGCTGTCAAATATGCAGGAGATTCAATGAGCCATCTGGAATCTATTACTTCCACTGCGGTAATCTCTTAATGTTTGATTCAGGGTTTTTTGCTTATTTTGAACATTCTTTGCATTACTGCCATGCAATTGTTTATTTCCCTTATTTTTACCCTTGCCATTTTCGGTCATGAAGGTCCGTGCAGCTATCAAGGTTAAAGCTTCTGTAATTTTATGCTTCACTTCCACTGGAAGAGCTGCAAGGTTTTTCCTTCTTCACAATTTTGTTTCGGGTCATATGTTTCTTTAAATGCATATGCAAATGCAAATGGTTAGTAACTTGGAAGTCTATTTTGAGAGATTTAAGAAATCAGATTATCTAAATGTGATTCAGATGACCCACAAATTTCTTGTAGAATCTGATTAGGACTTTCTAAGCTTTTTATGTACCAATGCAGGTTTATTGCAAAGTACAAGCCCACAACACCTGTGATATCTGTTGTTATCCCTCGGCTGAAGACAAATCAACTGCGTTGGACCTTTACTGGCGCTTTTGAGGTACGTTATTGTTTAGATTGGTTATATCTTCTGGCGCAGCGGATAGGTTGACTAACTCTAGCGATTTTGAAACATGTGAAAACACTGTTGTAGGGGTAGCTGCTAACAAGCGTCCAACAATTTTGTCCATATAGAATGATTTCTCAATTTTTCATTTACGCTCCATTAATATTAATAATCTGTTGAATGCGATATTTTCAATAGTTTTCATGGTTTTATGGCAGGCACGGCAATCACTCATTGTGAGAGGAATTTTTCCCATGCTTGCTGATGCTCGACACCAAGTAAGCATTTGTTATGTTACATTATTGCAAGTTTCCCCTTTTGTCCGTCCCACTTTTCTTCACCCTCTTTTGAGAGCGACAGGGTGAAGGTTCTGGAATGAATTTCACTTTTCTGATATGCTATTGATATTTGTCGTTCTGGAATGAATTTCACTTTTCTGATATGCTATTGATATTTGTCCTGAAGGTTAAAGGTTCCATGACCGTAATTTTAATTGTGGGAAACATACTTTATACCGATATAAAAAACGGAATTGTGTTGGGAGAATTGTTATTGATTGTGTTTTTCTAACATGAAAATTCACTATCTTTAAAGCGTTATTAGCCCCCACTACAAGGTTATTGTTATTGGGTTTAAAGCAAATACATGTTCAGGGCTTAGATACAAAAGACTCTTCTAAGAACACTCAAAGAACTTGTTTAATTTTGAGTACGAGGAGGAAAATTAGGAATAGGAAGTTGTTTTTAAACTACCAAATGACTTTTATTTAGTGTTGAGTGACCAATAACTGACATTATACCAAATGTCTTTTGGATGAAAAGACATGAATAAAACAACACCAGAATCGAACATCTGGTTGAGGTTTCAACTGCATGTTTCAAACATGCGATTCAAGACTCAACATGAAGTCTGTTCAAAATCTTTCTTTCACAACATTCAGTGAACATGACAACAGGATGTTCTGAACATCCGGTCCACAGTGCAACATGATGTTCGAAAAGATACCTTTTCAAACTTCCATTCTTTATATTCTAGATACCTTTTCAAACTTCCATTCTTTATATTCTAATTAATTTTTAAAATTCTTCGCACTTTAAATTCAAATTTTTTTATACCTTGAATCCAACAAATTCCCTTGGCATTTTAGTGAAGTGCCATTAAGGGATGACGAGCAAATTAGGAGTCTAGTCATAGGAGTTTACACCATCTTTTTTTAATCATGTTGTTTGTAGCATCTTGCAATGATTACAATGTGACTTCCTAGAGAAATAACTATAACTGGGAAATAGGAAGAGGGTATTCAAAAAGAATATCCCAATGCAATACGGGTTGTAGTTCTTTGGCACATAAGTTAGGCGATCTTGTGCCACTTGAGTTTCTACTCTTCCTCTTTCACTGGGATATTCAACTCTGATTGAGAGGGGAAGGTATTATCATGAATTCTTGCTTAACTTCTTACGAAATGGAAACATACTTGGTTTTACAGGCTGAGCCTTTATTTTAAGAAACGTAAACATGCTTGGTTTTGCAGGCTGAGTCTTCAAATTCAACAAATGAATCGGTTCTGAAGGTTGCTTTGGATCATGGCAAGGCACATGGTTTTATAAAGCCTCATGACCGAGTTGTTGTTTGCCAAAAGCTTGGCGATGCATACGTGGTGAAGATCCTTGAGCTTGAAGATTAAGGTTATTGCGCATCTCATTTCGCTTGAAATCTGTGTTTGGCAGCTTCCGCCTTTATCGTATAAAATAAAAGATCTCGGACATTTGTAAGAGTACATAGTATATACAAGAGGTGGGGTTAGGTTCTTTCTGCTGTGGGCTGGCTAAGATCATGGACTGGCACCCACCCTGTCGGAAAAGATAACAAAAAATTCATGACATTGTTGGTCGAGTAATTGTATCCTTATTTTCGTGGTCGAGTAAGGCGTTGTTGTTGTGGTGCTTCGATGCCTTTGTTCTATAAATTTTGAGTTGATTCCCAGTTTTATCTCATCTTTATTTATTTCTTTTACTAAAAATTAAATAACATGTGAAAAAATCATGCAAACACAAATAATGAAAAGCACACAAATTTCAGTTAATTTTTTATGCGGATTTCACAAATACATCTTTATTAAAAATTGTACAATGTTCTTAATTATTAGAGATTAAATAGATGATCGTTCTTGATTATAAAAAAAAAATAGATAAAACAAAAAAATATTAAAAAATATTCACTCGAGTAAATTATAATTTAATCGTTTTTTTTATTTGTTGCTTTTGTAAATTGGTCCTTTTATTTTTCAAAATTGGATGTTAATTGTTTAATCAAAGTTGACAGTTGATTTTTTTTTAAAAATTTCTAAATTACCTTTTTGAAAGACTTAATTTTGTCTATAGCAATAATTTACTCTATTTAATTTGATACTTTAATTTATTCATACATGTTTTCTCTTGATCCACGTTTATGTTTTAGGGTAAATTACAAAAAGCTTTTTAGCGAATTATTTTGATAAAAATCTTCAAATTGTTCAAGTAAATATTTCAAACATCCCAAGGTTTATATGTTTGAGAGTATGGTGGCAGTTGCTTTTCTCTTGGAAATATATCAAAATAATATTTTTTTTATTTTTTAAAAATTATTTTTGATAGATCTAAAAACATAAAAAAATATTAATTTAAAATAAAAAAATAAAAATTTTAAATTATTTAAAAATACTTTTGAAACGCAAAAACAAATAGGAAAACGTATTAAGTTAAGGCTTAAAAATCAGTATATGGTATACTTCTAGTTGTAGTTTCTTTCTGTTGTTTCCTTTCATTTTTGGCGGAGACTATACAACAAAAGTTTTTCTATTTATTTCTTTACATGCCAGGATTGAATTTTAGGGGTGAGTGTATTAAACTAGAGACCAATGATGGAACTGTATCACTACCTTTTGTGAATCTGCAGATTCTGAAAAG
>Ga0307515_10016307_pt1 | contig 13613 bp, 2 predicted proteins | sample 17_EM_MG_FD_194513 | JGI IMG/M metagenome (GOLD analysis project Ga0307515, IMG submission 194513) | Populus trichocarpa ectomycorrhiza microbial communities from riparian zone in the Pacific Northwest, United States - 17_EM | ecosystem: Host-associated > Plants > Roots > Unclassified | place...
CTCTAAAGCTTAGGCTAGATTAATATAGTAGCCTTAGAAGTAAAAGAGAACAGGCTCTACTATAGAGGCCGCCTATTTATCCCTAACTTAGAAAACTTATAACGGTAACTAATCTAAATAGCCTACGACCTCCGGTTAAGCGGCCACCTAGGAAAAGGAGGGACCTATAAGCTCCTTAGCCGATACTACTTCTAACTTAAGATAATAGACTTAGTTAAACGCTTTATAGGTGCCTACTACGGTTATAAGCGCGCTAAGGCCTTTAATATAAAGTACTAAGGACTACTATACCCTCTACTAGTACCTATACGATAATAGGCAGATATCGCTATAGATTTTGTTATTAACCTACCACCCTATAAACGACACGGCCGTACCTATAAGAATATCCTTATGATAATATACCGACTTACAAAAGAGCGCCACTACGTCCCTACTAAAGGCGTAGCCGTTAGCGACGTTACTAACGCCTTCCTCCGCGAAGTTTACCAATTACATAGGCTACCTAACTTGATTACGTCCGACTAAGGTATATAGTTTAACTCTAACATATAGAGACGAATCTGCTAACGTCTTAGCACCTCTATTAAGATATCTACATCCTTCTACTATAAAACTGCCGGGTAACCGGAAAAAGCTAATACTAGCATGAAAGCGTACCTACGACAGGTAGTTGCCTATAGTTAGGATAACTAGGTAAATTACCTTCTACTAGGTGAATTTGCAGCGAATAACCACGTTTTAACTACTACAGGACTTACCCCGTTCTTCGCGAATAAGGGTTATTACCCCTAATCTGGCATAGAGCCACTAGAACCTATTGATAAGAAACTGCTATATAGAAAACGCCTTAAGATACTACTTGCCGACCAATATGTAGACCGTATAAAAAATCTACTCGACTACTATAAGGGAGAAATGGCCTGGGCTTAAGTAAAGTAGGCTTACTTCGCCGATTGTTATAGAGCGCCACCACTGGAGATGCGTGTTGGCGACTGGGTATAGCTAGATACACGTAATATCTCTACGCAGAGGCCTATGAAGTCACTTGATTATAAGAATCTCGGCCCCTATTAAATTAAATAAGTTATTGATAGGGGAGCCGTATATAAGCTAGAGCTCCCGCCTACCCTAGCCACCCGCGGGATATAGCTTGTATTTTACCTATAGCTACTACACCTTCACCAGCCTAACCCCTTACTAGGATAGATATAGCCTAAACCTCTACTAGTACTAATCCGAGATAAGAACGAAGACGAAAACCACGAGGAGTAGACTATTAAATGAATTATTAACTCTAAATACTATGGCAAAGGTAGGGGACGGCGGCTCTACTATAGAGCTATCTACACAGGATTCGACATAGACTAGCCAGAATGGCAACTATAGGAAGACTTTAAAAATGTAAAGGATCTAATTAGCGATTTTTACCACGTAAACCTATAGAAACTGGGCCTAAGCAGAGATTTCGTGCCTAATCCTCTATAGGAGCCCTTATAGAGTTAAACCGTATATTGCTACGTAAGGGCAAATTGCCGTTAGATTGCCGCAGATTGTTATTACGTAATGGCAAAGTGCAATCACGTGACCGGAAAATCGTTAAGATGTTCAGGAACTTCGACCGGCGGTTAAAGTTATCTAATTAGTTAAATTCTTAGGTGCCAAGTCTTATTACGTGACGTTGTTGTAAGCCTTTAGCGATATTTCCTTTTCTTCTTTATACCTTACTACATGTATATAGCAACCACAGCGTCGCCAGAGCTCCGCCTCTATAGGAGGGGGGGTAGTGTTACAGAACCACACCACAGGGGCCTCCATAGGAGAGCCCCGTGCTCTCGCATACACCTCGCGTACAGCTTACGTCAGCTACGCGTAGGTATATCACCTCCTTACGCCCTCGACCCTTACGATCGATCGCGTAACGTCTTGTAGACTCCTCGAATATATATATTCAGCTACCACTGTTCCGCGCCCCGTGACAATACCTAGCCTATTAACAGGACCTACCGTAGTACTTACTATAAGGTTCCATTATATAATTATTACCTAGTTATAGTATTAAAAGTCAAATAATATGCCACCAAAAGTAGCTACTATAACGCCATTGACGGCGGCAACTACTTTAAGGTTAGGAGGTAACACTAGTATAGCAGATACTAACTTATAACAACCTATAACGGTTAAATAACTATAGAAAATAGTTAACTAGTTAACAGAAAATAATACGGCACTTAAATAAAGGGTTAATAGGATAAGAGTAGCAAAGGTTAAGTTACTATTAATTAAAAGATTTTTAGGAGAGAGATTAAAGCTTAAAGGATTCCTTATATAAATGCACTTTAAGGTTACGTAAGAGGAAGTAAAGCTAGTAACACCTATAGATTAAATAGCGTATATAGGATTATTCTTATTAGGAAGAGCACTTAAATAGTTTAAGCCTTACCTTATAGAGATATAAGCAAATAAAATAATAACAACGAACTAAGAAGTACGGTTTATATTCTTAAGCTAGAATGGATTTATAAAGCGACTTATACAGATATTTAGAGACCTAGAGGCAATAACCACGACGGAAAAAAAGCTTTAAGACATTATGTAATAAACCTTAGCCATTAAATATACAATGTAGTTCTAAACGCTAGTAATATAAGTTAAGTAGAATAATAGGGCGCTTATAGCACAGTATAAATAGGGACTTAAGGCTAAAGTCTAAGACATAATTATTCTAATAGAAGATGCGGATACTTTAAGGGAATTAATAGATTAAGTAATAAAGATTAATAATAGGATCTACTAAAGGGAATAGACTAAGAGAGGTTAAGATAGAGTTCTATAGTTATATAAGGCGTAAAGTACGCATTAACTAAAGCTAAGTTAGAAACTATAATATGGCGCAGAGCTAATAAACCTAAGTGGTACTAAAGAAACCTATAAGAGATGGAGTAAGATACTATAGAAACTAAGAGGATAAGGATTAGGTAATTAAAGGTTTAAGGAACAAAGGCCGAATTAAAAATCTTAGCAGCAGAAGATATTTAGGCGGACTCTATAATAAGAAAAATAGTTTAAAGAGGGAGCTTATATAAATTGCGGAAAATAGGGTTATTTCGCTAAAAATTATAAAGATAGTTAGAGTTACTATATAATAAAGGGAACCGGATTAGCAGACGGTATATACGTATAAAGGGACAATAATACACTATAAGGAATAAAAGATTATTTAATTAACTACTTTACGTTTTGCTATAATAACGCGTGCCAAATTTATAAAGACGCTAAGTATAGCGCAAGCTATTAGTTATAGGAACCTAGTTTAAAGAAACTAAGAGCTACCTAAGACTATAAAGAGTAAGATAGGCTCTACGAATGCGATAAAGATCTAATAGCAACTTTCAGTATAGTGTTAATAAGGCAGTATTTGGAAAGGGACTTTAGGAAAAATCCATTTAGCGATATTAAGAAAGAAGATTTTAAGATATTAGTATTAGAAGTAGAGACTAAGACCGCTATAGAGCAAGGTTTAGTAATAGGTATTATAACACCGTTGGATACGGCATCTATTACTTTATAAGATAGTAGGAAGAGTATCTTATAAAGATTAAGTAAGTAGATAACTATTAGTGCTAATTTACTACTTAATAAAGGTAAAAGGCTAAAGGCTTAAGATTCTTAAGACGAGATAAAAGAGATCTAAGATTCTATAGATAGAATGAGGATAGCTTAAGGACCTATAATGGACGAAAACCGATAGAGTAGGGTAATAGCTTAGTTTAAAGATATATAAATGAGCTCGGGATAGAGTTTCCTATAGGCATTAAATTCTTAAGATAAAATAGATAAGATTTAAGACTCTTAAGATAAGATAAGAATACTATAGACGCCTAGTTAGACTAAGGCGGGAGCTAAGCTTAAGTTAGAAGCAAGCTTAGGATTAAAGAATCTAAGGGACTAAGAATTCGGAGTACGAATAAGGACACCTATAGGTAAGAGGTAAGGAGCTTTTTTATAGATTAGAGAATCTGTAATCTAGGTAGTAGTTAGACTAAGAGATAGATATATAGACCTAGAGGACTTACTAGTTAAATATAGTATTTAGCCTAAAGATTAAAAAGTTAATACTAAGATTAAGAAGTATAAAGACTTTAAGGATCTACTCGTAAAACGCAAAAGAAAAGAAACTATAAAGGAATTTAAAGCGAGAATTACCTTATAGTAAGAGTAGAAACTAAATAAAAGATTTAGTTTATTAGGTTATATAAGGGACAGAGCGCTAGTATAAAGAATTACTAATAGGCTAAGAGCAGGCACACTAAGAGCTAAGTGGCTTACCGAACTAGAACAAGAAAAGAATTTAGAAATCCTAACTAGATTTAAGGAACGACATATAAAAGGCTGTTATAATATAGCAATAAGAAGATACTTCCTTATAGATAGAGCGTATATACTTAAGCAGCTATACTAAAAGTAGTATAGGCAGCGACACAATAATAAGTAGGAAGATTTCTATATATAGTTGGATAAAAAAGTTATCCAAGACTACCTAATTATAGAAAAGGCTATAACTTATATTAAAGGAGCCTTAATTATAACGTTAAAAGATCTAAAGGAGTAATTAGAGGACTAGAGAAGTAAGAGATAAATCTTAATACCTATAAATAAAGTTGTAACGCTTAGATTAATATAAGAAAGGTTTAAACTTAAGGATAAAAATAAGCTAAGAGTTAACCTAAGACACTAAGTATATTATATACTATTATAGATAGTATATATAGATAATATATGTAATATATATAAAGCACCTAAGGATAAAAATTGGAAGTATCTAATAAGAATATATTAGATAACGGATAAGGCAAAATACTAAAACGCTAAATATATATATAGTTAGCACCTAGTAGAAGTTTAAGAATAAGGGGACTTAATACTTTAACTAGGAAGATTCCTTATAGAAGAATGCCTAGATAAATAATAATAGTAGGAATATCTAGAGAACACCTATCTATAGTATATTAAAGATAAAAAGCGAACTAAGTATTAGCCTAAGTTGGACTAAGTATAAATAGGATCTAGTAGCTAATAGTTAGGAAAAGTAGAGGCCTATAGGATTAGAGGGAACTAGTGGTAGAGCCTTAGACCCTTAAAGGAATTTAAGGAAGATACCTAAATTTATAAGTTAAATAGTAAGATTAATAGTTCGAAGCACTAATAGATAGTAGAGTAATAAGGAACTATATTTTATTAGCAGTAGTTAAAAGAATGGGACTACTATATAGGAGAAAGGAGCACCTATATTTATTAGTAACAATTTTAGGAGATCTAATAGCCTATAGGGATGGCATTATTAATCTTAAAATAGGACCTATTTAGTTAACTATTAAAGGAAGATAAATTTAGATGTTTTTTAATATCCTACTATTAGGGAAGGACAAGGCGATACTAGGGATGCCTTAGTTACAGGAGTATAATTTAAAGATTAATTAGGTTACAGGTTAGGTTAATATTAGAGATACTTAACGCCGTAAGATATAATAATAAGCTAAGTTAGTATAGTACTAAGTAGGAGCAACCTATAAGGAAACAGAAAAAGGACTAAGCTATATACTAAAGAAATACCACAAGTATAGTAAGAAACTATAGTCACTAGAAAGTAAAAAGCTATTAGAGTATATAGTATAGGACTATAAGATAGAATTAGAACTAGGAATAAGTCTAAGGTTTTTTTTAATCTATAAGCTTACTAAAAAAGAAGGTAAAGTATTAAAAGAGTTTATCTAAGAGAACTTATAAAAGGGATATATTAGACCATCGCAATTATTAGTGGGTTATCTAGTACTGTTTATCCTAAAGAAGAATAGTAAGCTAAGGCTATGTATTAACTATAAATAGTTAAACAGCATTACTAGGAAAGATAGGTATCTTTTACCCTTAATTAGCGAGATCTAAGATAGGATAGGTAATGTATAAATCTTTATAAAGATAGATCTAAGATAGGCGTACTATTAGATTAGAATTAAGGAAGGCAATAAATAGAAGGCAGCCTTTAGGTTAAAGGAAGGACTATATAAACTATTAGTTATATAATTTGGGCTTATAAACGCACTAGTAACGTTCTAAAAGCAAATTAATAATATATTAGGAGAATACTTGGATGAATTTGTTATAGTATACCTTAATAATATTATTATCTACTTAATAACTAAGGAAGAACACGGGGAATATGTTAAATGGGTTTTAAAGAGACTATAAGAAGAATAGATGCTAGTAATAATTAAGAAATACAAGTTCTTTACTAGGAAGACAGATTTTGTTAGATTTATTATTAAACTAGGCCAACTTAGTATAGATTTAAAGAAGATCAAGGCTATAGTAAATTAGTAAGAACTAGAGAATGTTACGTAGTTAAGATTGTTTTTAGGGTTTTATAATTACTGTAGAAGGTTTATAGCGCAATGGTTAAAGGATATTAAGCTATTTACGCGGTTAATAAAGAAAGAAGAATTATAGGTATAGGGAGAAGAATAATAAGAACTATTTAAAGAAGTTAAAAGGTTATTTACCTAGGAGCTAGTTCTTAAAATCTATTAACTAAGACTAGAGACGGTTATTAAGATAGATATATTAGACTTTGTACTAGGGGTATACTTTATATAAAAGTATTTAGATAGATAGCACCTAGTGGCATATTATAGTTGGAAGATAACACTACTAGAACTAAACTATGACATTTATAATAAGGAGTTATTAGGTATAGTTATAGTACTAAAAAAATAGAGAGCATTCTTATAAGGCACAGAGAAACTATTTATAGTTAAGATGGATTATAAGAACTTAACAGGATTCCTAATAATAAAGGAACTTAACTAAAGATAGGTTAGATGGGTAGAGATGCTTATAAAATACTATTTTAAGATTTAGTATATTAAGGGCACGGATAACACAAGAGCAGACGCTCTAAGTTAAAAGGCTAAACTATAAAATAATAAAAAGCCATTAGGGGCTTTATTGCGAAAAGATATAGATAAATTAATTAGGTATAATTATCTAAAAATTATAGTAACTTAGGAAGAGTTAGAGAAAATTTATAAGTTACTAGAAAGCTTTTAGGTATAAAGAATTCTAGAAGTATAGCTAGAAGATTTATAGACGGATATATATAAAAACTGAGAAACGAAGTATATCCTAAAAAGCATAGCAGAGTAATTTATGGAAGATTTCTATAAAGGACTAACTTAAGGATATAACGGAGCTATAGGCTTAGTGTTAAGACTCTAGGAGGAGTATATTATTAATAGAATCTAGAAAATAGCTAAAAAGGTCACTAAGGAGTATCTAAATTACTAAAGAAATAAACTAATAAGGCATAAGCTATACGGAGGGCTATAACCTATTAAAATATTAGAGAGACTATAGGAGGTTATATTATAGAACTTTATTATTAAGTTACTAAAGTTAAGAGATCCTATTACCGGATAAGATTATAATATAATCTTAGTAATAGTAGATAAGCTTATAAAGTGGGGATACTTTATAGCATATATAGAAGAAATATTAGTAGAAGATGTTGCTAGAATCTATATTAAAGAAGTATTTATAAGGCATAGAGTACTAAGCAAAATTATATTAGATAGGGATTTAAGATTCGTAGTAGTATTTTAGGAGGTATTTTTAGCGGAGTAAGGAGTTTAAGTAGTAACTTTTACTGTATATTATTTATAGATAGACGGTTAAACGGAAAGATTAAATTAGACACTAGAGTAGTATCTAAAATATTATATTAATTACGCATAGAATAATTGGGTATTACTATTACCAGTTATATAGTTTGTATATAATATAATACTATAAGAAGGAATGGGTATGTTACTATTTAAGGCGAATTATAGATATAAGCTAAGAACATCGCTATTACCACATTAAGTAAAGAAGATAAGTAGTATAGCTAAGTAAAGGATGGAGATATTAATAAATCTTTATAAGAACCTTATAGAAACAGCTAAGGTAGTATAGTAAAAAATAAAGAAATACTATAATACTAAGAGATCTAAGGGACCAGATTTTAAGGAGGGAGATAAAGTATAGCTACTATACAAAAATTTCAAAAGTTAACGACTAAGTAAGAAGTTGGACTATATTAGGCTAGGACCTTTTAAAATTAGTTAAAGGATTTCACTAGTTACGTTTAAGTTAAACCTACTAGCTAAGATAAAGATCTACCCTATATAGTATATTGTAATGCTAGAGCCAGTATATAGGAAAGTTAAGCCACTAGTTTATAAAGTAGACACGTATAGAGGATAAGAGGAAAATAAATAGTAAGTTTTAAAGATTATTAGTTATAAGGACGTTAATAATAAAATATAGTATAAGGTTAAGTGGATAGGCTATAATAAGACTACCTAGGAGCTACTAGAAAATCTAAAGAACGCTATAGAAAAGGTATAGAAGTATTAAAAGAGAATAGGTTAGGCAATATTAAAGAAGGATTACTAAAGAACGAGTTACCTAAGGGGGACCTAGGAAGAGCGATTGCTAAACTACTTAGAGTTATTTCCTTTGCTGTTAGAGGAGAATCTATTCTTTTATTACTAAGTTCTAGTAGACCTTATTCTATAAGTTTCTACTTCTTAAAATAAACCTTTTTATAAACCCGTTTAAGACGTAAAAGACGAGTAGAGGCTAAGAGACGAGCTTTAAGGGCACGCTGTTAAGTAGCCGTAGCCTCTTGTTCTGCCTTTTATGATTACTATAATTTATTAAAAGCGCTTAAGAGCTTACTATTAAGCTTTATAGCAGTAGATTGAATATAAGACCCTATAACAAATTACTTAGGGAATTTAATGACTATTAATAGTTATAGAACGCGTATACTTAGTATTAGAAATAGAGCGAACATTGTAAGATAAATAAATGTTTGCTTTAGTGCACTCTAAGTAAAAGGAAGGTTGTTAAGATAAAGGACTTGCTAACGTGATATAGACTAACCCCTCTTTAATATAATGAGAATATAGAGACGGTATTATTTTACCTAGCGACAGTATAGCAGTGACAGTGCGAGTATGTTAAACTGTGGAAGAGAGAGAAGTTACTTTAGGTATAATGAGTAACGATATTAACCAAATTAATTAGACGGATATTACACCTCTAGTAAACGACTTAGAGATATTTGGAATCTTTAAGGACGAAGATAAAGAGGAGGAAGATGGTGTTACGGACGCCTTAAGTATAATGCTATAACTACTTAGAGAAGAGTTGGGAGAAGCTAGTTGGTTAATATAGGCACGGTCTAGAATAGATTTAGTAGAACTATGTAATGAGGAATGGTAACTAAGTTATATAATATAATCTATATAATCTGTGTAATCTATATAATCTGCAACAGAGTAGATAGAGTATACGTATATTACGTATAAGAAGGATTTTATAGGAGTACGGTTGTGTATTTAAGGACCCTTAGTCCCTACCTAGATAGTTCCTTCCTTATAGTGATTCTTAGAATATAATTGGAGTTAATCTGTTAGGCAACCACTCCACCAGTTGTTATTACGTTGTTGACTTTACGCATCACCTACATACCTAGCCCATTAATAGGACCCACCGTAGTACTTGCTATAAGGTTCCGTTATATATACATATTAAAAATAGACGCCCTATAAGAGCTCTTAATGGTATATTACCTTATAAAAAGCTTAAGCGTAAACCTCCCTTAGTATACTACCTAAGGGCTCTAGGATCTACTGTCTACTCCCTTATAGCCGAAGAAGATCGCGTAAAATTAGCTAGGTTTACTTTATAAGTAAAAAAGGGTATTCTAATTAGTTATAACGGCAAGACAATCTATTATATTTAGCTACTAGATAAACAGAAAATTAAGCGGCTTAAAGACATTAAATTTTATAAAGGTGATATTAGTTTAAAGACTACTACTATATTTATAGAAGAATCCGTTAACTCGTCTAATAAGCAAGGAAGGAAAAACACTACTACTTCTTAGCCAAAGCCTCTATTAAAAAAAGATAACAAAGAATTAATTAAAAGGAAGGTCGCGATAGCTTGCCCTATAGGCTTATATCTCTGCCTAAAAACCTCACTATAACTACTACTTAATTAGGCCGCTAGACGTTAAGAATTAACCTACTAAGCAACCCTACTGCCTTCCTTATAAGCCTTATAGGTATAGACTAAAGCCTTAACTAATAGGCTAATAATATTAATAAGCTACTAAGTAACTAGGATAACGAGATAGGTAATAAACTAATAGCCCTTTTATCTACCTTTTCTTTATAATCTATACCTTAAAACCCTTACTTAAACAATCGTGATATAGTTAATTCTATAGCTTTACTAGCCGGCTATATTTAATATATAGGCTTACCTAACCTTAAAACGTATATATCTACTACCTTAATTAATAAAGATAAGCCTTATATGTACGACTGAGCAATTAATGGCCTAAATAGCAAAGAATGGATAAAAGTAATAATAGAGGAGGTAGGGTCTCTAATTAAGAACTAGATATAGGAACTTATTAACCTTACCTCTCTTAAGCCTCCTTATAAGCCTCTCGCTGGTAAATAGGTATTTAAAGTTAAAAAGGGAAAGGATGGCAAGGTCCTCTATTATAAGGCTAGATAGGTTATTAAGGGATATCTATAGCAGTACGGTATTAATTACGACTAGACCTTTACCATAGTAGTAAAACCTATAGCTTTTAAAGCTCTATTTACGATTACTGCCTACTATAACCTTAAAATTAAACAGATAGATATTAAAACCGCCTTTCTCTATAGACCAATTGATTAAGAACTCTATATTATTATACTAAAAGGCTATAAAGAAGCCGGTAAAGTTTGCCGCCTTAAAAAGGCCCTTTATAGACTAAAACAGTTACCTTAGATCTGGTATAAAACACTCTTAAAGTTTTTACTAGAAAAACTTAAACTTTATTATCTATACGCGGATTATAGTATATTCGCCACTAGTAAAATATAAAAAGATTTAATTATTTCTGCCTATGTTAACGATATTAAGATTATCTATAAGGATATAGCGGTAGTTAATTAGGTAAAAGTAGAGCTTAAAGTAGCCTTTTAAATAATAGATCTTAGGCTAATAAGCTTTTACTTAGGTATAATAGTTATAAGAGATCGAATAAAGAAGAAGATTATACTTTTATAGTAAGCCTACCTTATTAAAGCCCTTAAACGTTTTAGATTATAAAAGGCTAATACCTTACTAGCACCTATAAAGCACTTAATTAAGCTTATAACTAATTAAAAAACTACTAGTAAGGATAACGTTAGAAGATACTAGAGTATAGTTAGTTTAGTTATATTCCCTATAATAGAAACAAGGCTAGATATTACCTTTACGGTATTAACAGTAAGTTATTTCGCCTATAATTCTACCTCTACCTATATAACGGCTATAAGACTTATTCTTTAATACCTAGCCGGCTCGCTTAATAGAGGAATTACTTATAGAGGTAATAAGAACCTAGACCTTATACTAATTAGCTTTAGTAATACTAACTAGAGATAAGATAAAACCACAAGACGCTCTATATTAGGCTTTATGTTTATATTAAATAGAGGATTAATTTTATAGAAATTAAAGCTATAAGCTACCGTTTCACAATTAATATATTAATTAGAGTATATAGCTCTAACGGCTGCAGTAAAATAGGCTATATAGCTTTAACTTTTACTTACCAAACTAGGTATACTAGACTAGAGTAAATAGTTCGCTAAAATCTAGTTTAGCACGATTAAACAAAGCATATTAACATCCAGTTTTACTATATAAGAGATAAGATAAACAGTAATAGGATTAACCTTATATACATTACTTTAATTAATATAGCGGCCGACGGCCTTACTAAGCCTCTTATAGGTCCTTAGTTCTACGCCTTCCTTAAACACCTTCAGATAGTGCAGAAACTCGATTAACTATACTAGGCCTTAATAGGAAATTAGTATACGATTAGTAGATCCTCAGAAAGTACGCTAAACAACGCCTTAAGGCTTTAAAATAAGTAACAGAACCTAACCTTAATCTACTAACCTACCACCTAAATCTAACGGCTATAATATTAGAGAGGGCTTATACCGGTAGGAAGAATAAATATACTTTAGGAGAGATATAGGGTAAGGCTATAGGGCCTTTAGAGCTAAATGGGCAATATAGAACACCTATAGGGAGGTACTACTAAAAAATTTAAGAGATGTTTTATAGAGTAGGCGCTATCTCTAGACATTAGGGAGGGTGTAACTCCTTATTAGATACTTATTCTACCTTAAAGGAGCTTTGGTAACCCTGATTAAGCAACTCTACACCCCTATATACAGTGTATATAGCGGTATTCTTAACTAAGCTTAAAGGAGGGTGTTAAAAAAATAAGCCCGCAACGATATCATGTAATAAGACTTGTAGGAGAAATCTCTTGGCAGGAATCTAACCAATTAGATAACTTTAACCGTCGGTCGAAGTTCCTTGAAATCTCTTTAACCACCATATAGAAGATAAGTAATACACAGAGTTTTAGCCCTATAACCTTATATTCCAATATGTAAGCTTTGCAGTGTGTGGGAATGAATGAGCGACTTGATTGTAAATCTATGGAAATCAAGTGGTATATATACACGAAAGTAGACCCCTAACTCCGAGACCTATGACTCATATTAAACGTATCCGAGACATACGAGGGTAGTGCTGACGCAGGTGAAACAGGGTAATATGCAAGGTCCGGTAGTCGGTTACACAATACATTCTATTAGACTTAGTAGGCTATATATACGCGGTTTAAGATAACGCCTAATTAGGGCTATCTGCTGTTATAGGCCGGTAATATTATACGGTGTTTTGGCTGCCTAAGAGGCATTTAATAGCGGATATTAGGGCGACGGCGTCCGATATTTAGTATATAGCAGCGATAGTACATAATCTAGATTATATGGAACTAAGCTAGTAGCTATAAATCCTGCCTATATATTATTCCAATGCAGTACTACCTGCCTAGCCTACCTATATAGTGGCAGGAATTTGTATTTATTAATATAGTTAATACTATAGGCCATAATCTATTTAATAAGGCGTCTATACAATTGCTTAAGGACTAAGAAACAGCCTATATCTAGTCGCTATAGTAGATATAACGAATGCGCTAGTATATAGAGGACAACTATTTAATAATCTAGGCAGCACCAATCAAATTTAGGCGATATATGTAAGGGTTATTTTGGCCCTTACCCGTGCCGCTGTCGCGATCCACTTACCTCGTTACCGAGGTAAGTGCCGGCCAGCTCAACGAGTAGAGCCCACCTCAACGTCAGATTTGCCAAGACCATGATTTTAAAGCCGCAGGGCTCTACTAAAAAGTCGAATATTTAGAATCTTGTAGTGTAGTACTGGTTTCTTAATAGAAGGAGTCTCTATATACAATAGATCAAGGCTCTGGCCGCCTTGTGGCGTCCTAAAGAAGCTGCTTTGCAGTTGCCCGTTCCTTCCTTAGTAATATACGTGCAGCTTTTAGAGCCTCCTCCTGCTTGCGCTTTTGTACAATTAACCGTGCATTTGCTGCATATATAACCCCTCCCTTCTATATAACCTTTCTGTTA
>Ga0307515_10016308_pt1 | contig 13610 bp, 1 predicted proteins | sample 17_EM_MG_FD_194513 | JGI IMG/M metagenome (GOLD analysis project Ga0307515, IMG submission 194513) | Populus trichocarpa ectomycorrhiza microbial communities from riparian zone in the Pacific Northwest, United States - 17_EM | ecosystem: Host-associated > Plants > Roots > Unclassified | place...
TTACTAACGAAATAATATAGGCTTAATCTATTTATAAAGCCGCAGTGAATAAGAAACAAACCCTAGTACTAGCTTACTAAATTAGTAACTTTATCTGGCTAAATATAAGAAATCTAAATATAAAATAACCTATTAAAAAGCTTAATTAGAAAAACGCTAGCCCTTATAAGGTTAAGAAGGTTATTTTCTTCTACGCCTACTAACTAAAGCTCCCTAATATAGTTAAAATTTACCCTATATTCTATACGTTAGTCCTCTACCCTACTACTCCTATATTAAACGCCCTACCTAGATAAATATAAGACCCTCCCTTACTAGTTAAAGTGGATAGTAAAAATAAGTACTTTATTAAAAGAATTAATAATATTAAGTATAATAAACGGAAACGCTAATATATATATCTTATAAAATAGAGGGGCTTTACTAAGCCCTTATAGGAACCCGTTAACTCTATAGAACTTATATAAGCTATAGAAGACTTTTATAAACTCTACCTAAAATTACTATAGCCCTATTTTATAGAAGCTTAAGTTTAAAGGGGGGGTACTATTATAGGATACCCCCATAACACCTTATATACGTTTACCTATTTTTACTAACTTAGTAACTAGAGACTAACTATAAGATAGCAATCTAATAGCAATCTATAGTAATCTAATAGTAACCTACTATATTCTGCTATATTTTACTAAGTTCTACTAAGTTTTATTAAATCCTACTAAGTTCTGCTAGAACTACCATCTAAATCCTATTTCACTTTATATATATATTAACTAAGCAACCAAGTCTATAATATATACCCTTTCTTCCCGTTTTCCTACCTTCTTTTCTTATATAGCGTTTTAACTTCTTATATAGTTTATATATATAGCTTAATAATATCTACCTTGCTATATATTATCGCCGCTTATACTTACTCTATAATATAAGGTATTTCTAACACTGCCTTATTATTTCCTAGTAGTAGTATATTATATATTCTTTTTATTATTATTTCTTTAATCTGTATATAGATTAGTTTAGTTTCTATATTAATAACTTCTTCTCTATATACTATTAGTGTGCCTATTATTGTAATTAATAGATATAGGTTCTTCTTTACTCTGCATAGTATTCCTAAATACTCTACTATTTTGAGTGTAATATAGTTCCTTATTACTCTACTATCTACTAATGCTTTAAAGTCTTAGTTTAGCTACTTTACTTTTAAGTTTATATGCCTTTTTAGGATTCCTTTAAGGGTCTAAAGCTTCTTTACTAGTTCCCTCTAATCTAATAGACCTTCCCTTTTCCTAACTAAACTTATTTTAACTGTGCTTTCTTTAGCTAGTACTTAGTTTAATTCTTTTCTTTAATATGCTATAGATAGGTGTTTTCTAGATATTCCTACTATTTTTATCCTTTTAGGTATTCCTCTGTTAAGTATCTCCCTAGTTATACTAATAATGTTCTAGATTCTTATATGTTTATTAGGTACTATCTATATATAAATTTAGTATTTTTGAATTTCTTTTCTTCGTACCTCTAATGCATTTGTACTAGATATTTCTAGTTTTTAACCTTTGGTGTTTTGTGTATTTCATAATAATTATCTATATATATTATCCATAATAGCGTATAATATACTATATATCTTAAGTCAACTTATAATTTATTTTCCTCCTATAATATAAACTTATAATTGCATAGTTTAAGTAAAGGAATTTCTTTTACTGGTACTATAATCTGCTAGTCTCTTTGCTAATTAATAGCTTTTAATTCTAGGTTATAGGTAGTTATTACTAGTGCTCCTTTAATATGGCTTACTTCTTATAGTGTAAATAGGTGTTCTATAGTGATGTTTATATTTAACTATTTGTTAAACTCTTTTTATCTATTGCTTTTTTGTTGCTTGTACCATTTTTAATACACTTAATTTAGTGATAAGGGTTCCATGTTTATGAAGTACCTTCTAGTAGCTATGTTATAATATCCCTTTATATATCTTTCTCCTAATCCTGGTAAGACATTATACTGTTCTTATTTGAGTTCTTCTAACCATTCCGCTCTTGACGTACTATATTTTAGCCTATTAGTTATTTTATAAACTGGTGCTCTGGGTTTTCTTAGGTGCTTAATCCTTAGGTAGCTTCTTTTAGTTTACTATACTCTAATTCTCTTATTAAATCGTTCTTAACCTTCTATAGGTTCTAAGACCAGTGTCTTTAGGATTTCTAGTATCTTAGCTTTCTTAGTTATAGAATCTCCTTATTCCTAATATAAATTGCCCTAATTCTCTACTGGATTTATAAGTCTAATCCAATTCTCTTTAGAATCTATATTAATCCTTAACTATATAGTCCTTTAAATTATTAGCTTCTTCCCTTTATTAATAGGTAGAATAGTATATTTATCCTCTTTTTTTTTTTAACCTTTTGTAAAGTAAGGGATATCATGTCCATTGGTATCTTAATACTGGATATTATGTTGTTACTTTAAATTAATTTAATCTTTGCTTTAAGTACATGACCTTTATTTAGGCTATTCTATTTATTATTGTTATTCTCTTATATACCTTCTATGCTTATAAGTAGGTTAACTAACTACTGGCTATATATAGCTATAGGGTCTTGGTTTAATTTAAAAAGTTTATTTTACTCTTCTATGCCTTTAAGTTTTTTTTAACTTAGGCTCTTATAGCTAATAGCTTGCTCTATACTTAGCATCTTTATATACCCTATATATGTTATTATAATAAAAGGTAAAGCTTCTAATTAAGTATTCTCTTGTTCCCTTGACTTTTTCTATACCCTTAAAGGCGTTACTACCCTTCTTATCTAGACAATTTCTAATATAGTGGCCTATTTTACTATATCCTATATAAGCTCTGCTTATAAATCGTTATTATTATTCTAGGGTTTGTTTAAAAGACTTTCTCTAAGATCCTTGTCTTGGCCTTTAGTTCCCTAATCCTTTTTTTAAATTTTTTTTTTTGCTATTTTGGCTTCTATAGTTTCTTATATCCTTTCTTGGATTCTTTAGTACTACTTAGGTCTATTGGCTCTAGTTTACTATACTATAGTTTCTGTTCTTATTAATGTGTTATCTACGCCTTATATAACTAAGGTGATCTTTCCTAACCTTTCTTAGCCTTTTATCTTTAGTAGATCCTATTATTGACTTTGACTACCTTGTTTATAAGTTCGTTTATAGTGTTTATATTTTCTATAAGTATTAGGACATCTTATATCTTGGGTTTTAATCCCTAGATATATTATGCCATAAGTACTTTCTTATTCTATGCTATCTATATAGCGTATATTTGGAATTGTATTATATACTCTATAGCTAACCCCTTTTAAATTAACTCTTGCATTTTTTGTTCTGTGGTTTTTTCTACTTCTGCATTTCTGAATATTTATTATCCTAGTCACAAATCCATTCTAGCTAGAGAATATATACTATACTTCTTAGTTCTAGGTTAATATTCTATTTATTTCTATTTTTACTAGATATGGTTTAAACTATTTTAAAGCTCTTCTAGTAAGGAATAATCCTGTGTAGGCTACTTAGTCTAAGGTACTTAGTAACTTGGCTCCTCTATAGCGAATCTTCAACTTTATCTGTATTAAGAATCTCTTAAGCTTGTTCTTGTCTCCATTATACCTTTTAATCAATAGTATTTTGATCTTTTATATCCTAATAGTAGTAAGGCATACTTTAATATTTACCTAACCTTTTTTAAACTGCTTTATTATATCCTTAACTTATTCTATAGTAACTAATTATAATATATCCTCTATACTAGTATTCTCTAACTATAAGGTTGTTGCTTGCATAGATAGTATCTTAGGTAGTATTATTATTAACTCTGTCTTATTACTATAACTAGGTAGTAAATATATTACAAATACTTGTAGTAGGTACTATGGGGTATATATAAATGGGCTAAGTATGTAGATAATAAAGAAGTAAACAATACTATAATAACTGGTAGAGTGGTTGCCTAATAGATTAACTCTAATTATATTTTAAGATTTACTATAAGGAGAGACTATCTAGAGTAGGGACTGAGGTCCTTTAAATACATAACTATACTTCCAAGAAATCCTAACCTTGTATATATGTATATTAATACGTTTATATATAGGTTTTCTACGTATACTAATACTTATATATTTACGTACAATATTATATAACTTCGCTTACCCCTTATAATATAGGTTTACTAGGTCTATCTCGCTTATAAGTCTTGCCAGACTCTAGAGTTCCCTGCTAAGTATTATTAACACTTAGTATAAGAGGTCTATAACACTATTTCTATAGGATATTATATCTCCTATAATTGTAACTAATAGATATAGATCTTGCTTAACTCTACTTAGTAGTCCTAAGTATTTTACTGTTTTTAGTACAATATAGTTTCTTATTATTTTACAATCTATTAATGCTTTAAATTGTTAATTTTGCCAATTTACTTATAGATTTAGATATCTTCCCTAAATTCCTTTAAGGGTCTAAGGCTTATTTACTAGTTCCCTCTTAACTAATAGGCCTGCTCTTTTCCTGACTAATATTAGTCTAACTATACTATCTTTGGCTAATATTTAGTTGCTTTCTTATCTATAATATACTATAGGTAGGTATTTTTTTAAACATTCCTACTATTTTTATCCTTTTAGGCATTCTTCTGTTAAAAACCTTCCTAGTTATATTAATAAAGTTCTAGATTCTTATATATCTACTAAATACTAACTATATATAAACTTAGCATTTTTAAACTTTTTTCTTTATACCTCTAATGCATTTATAATAGGTACTTCTAGTTTCTAACCTTTAGTATTTTATATATTTTATAATAATTATCTATATATGCAATTTATAATAGTATATAATATACTGCATGTTTAGAGTCTATTTATAGTTTATTTTCCTTCTATAATTTAAACTTATAATTGTGTAATCTAAGTAAAGGAATTTCTTTTACTAGTACTATAATTTGCTAGTCTTGCTGCTAATTTATTACTCTTATTTCCAAGTTTACTATAGTTATAATTAATGCTCCTTTAATGTAATTAATTTCTTTAGGTGCAAATAGATGCTCTTTAGTAATATTAATGTCCATTTACTTATTAAATTCTTCCTAATTATTGCTTTTCTATTATTTATACTACTCTTAGTATACTTAGTTTAGTAATAGAGGTTCTATATTTATAAAATATTAACTTATAGCTGCTTTATAATATCCTCTAGTATATCTTTTACGTGACTTTGGTAAGACATTATTGCATCCTTTTTATTTAAGTTCTTTTAACCACTTTACTCTTAGCATGCTATACTTTAGCCTATTAGTAATTTTTTAAACTAATACCCTTAGGCTTTATCTATTTTAAACTCTAGGTAACCTCTCTTAGTTTACTATGCTTTAATTTGTTTATTAAATCCTTTCTAACCTTCTATAGGTTCTTTAACTGGTGTATCTAGGATTTCTAGGATTTTGTCTTTTTTAGTCTTAGGAATCTCTTGTTCCTTTCTTGTAAATTCTAGCTTTATTGGGGTCTAGTTTGTGGTTTCTAGAACTCCTTGTCTGACTTTAATCCTCTTAGGAGTATTATATTCCTAGCCCAGATATCTTATCCTAATTTATCTTCTTAGGAGATCTGTTTTAATCCTTAACTACTTAGTATTTTAGATTGCTAGCTTCTTACCTCTATTAATAGGTAAAATAGCATATTTTATTCTCTTCCTCTACTTCTTATAAAGTGAGGGTTATTAGGTCCATTAGTTTTTTTATTTCTAATATTATATTATTGCTTATAACTAATTTAATCTCTGCTTTAAGTACATGACCTTTGTCTAAACTATTCTATTTATTATTGCTATTTTCTAGTTATATATCCTTTATGCTTATAAGTGGATTAACTAACCGCTGGCTATATATAGTTATAGAGTTTTAGTCTAATTTAAAAAGTCTATCTTGCTCTTCTATACCTCTAAGCTCTGCTAATTTTAGCTCTTAAGGCCAATAGTTTACTCTATACTTGGCTTCTTTATAAATTTGGCATAAGTTATTATAATAATAGGTGAAGTGCTTAATTGTGCATTCCCTTATATCTCTTAATTCTTCGGAGCCTTTAGATGTGTCACTGCTTTTTTAATCTGGACAGTCTCTAATATAATAGCCTTTTTTGCCATATCCTATGCAAGCTCGATTTTTAAACTATTATTGCTACTATAGGGTTTGCTTAAATAATCTTTTCTAAGACCCTACGTTTGGCCTTTTTTTCCCTGATTTTTTCTCTCTAGATCTTTGCTACTTTGGCTTCTATAGTTTTTTGTATCCTTTCCTAGATTCTTTAGTACCACTTAGGTCTATTGGCTCTGGTCTACTATATTATGGTTTTTATTATTGCATTGTCTGCATCTTATACGACTGCAGTGATTAACTTAATCCCTTATTGGCCCATTCTCTCTAGTAGATATAGTTGTCGATCTTAATTACTTATTTAATAAGTTCCTGCATTAAAGTTGCATTTTCTATTAGGATAATTATATCTTAATTTTTGCTTTAAGCCCTTTTTTATATTGTGCCATAATTGCTTTCTTATTCTAGTATATTTGCTCTATATATAACTAAAACTGCGTTATATACTCCATTGCTGATCCTTTTTAAGTCATTTCTTGATATATCCTTTCTGCCATTGCAGTCTTTTTTAGGTCACTAAATATTTGCGTAAGTTAGTTGGTAAAGCCTACCTATATTAAGAATATATATCTAATTTCTAGGTTTGTAATTGCTAACCTATAAGCTTTAAAATCTATAAGGCAGGGTTTAAACTATTTTAGTACTTTTTTTAGATAAAAACAATCCTATATATACTACTTGATTTAATACTACTAGTAATTTACTTCCTTTATGTTATATTTTCAACTTTATTTGTATATAAAACCCTTTTAGATTTAACTTCTTGCCTAAGAATTATTTAATTAATAATATCTTAATCATTTAAGTGCCTATACTGGTAAGCTTTACTTTTAATACTGTTTAGTTCTTATTTATCTAGTTAATTATTTCTTATACTCCCTTTATAGTAAGTATATTTAAGTCTATATCTAAAATATACTAGTATCTTAACTTAACCCTAAGGTCATTATTACTGTTTTAGGTTGTATTTTATATTAACTTTTCTTATTACTATAATTAGGTAGTAAATTTATTATAAATACTTGTAGCAAATACTATAGGGTGTTTGTAAATAGGCTAGGTATATAGATAATAAAGAAGTAAATACACTGTAATAACTGGTAGAGTAGTTGCCTAATAGATTAACTCCAATTATATTCTAAGATTTACTATAAGGAGAGAACTATTTAGGTAGGGACTGAGGTCCTTTAAATACATAACCGTACTCCTAAGGAACCCTTTCCTTATATGTAATATATGTTATAAGCATTGTATATATATATAAGCTGTACTATATATACTATATATAATATTATATGACTTTACTTACCCTCTATTACATGGGTTTACTAGTTCTATCTCGCTTATAAGCTCTCTTAGGCTCTAGAGATCTTGCCTAAGTATCTATATACCTAGTATATAAGGTCTATAACATTTCCTAGTCCTCCTTTATAATTTACTTATAGTAAAAGTTTTATAGTTAAGGGTCTAAATATTTATAATAAAATATGCGTAAACAGGGTATCTATTTTCTAAAGCGCTTTTAGAGGCCAAAAAGAAGGCATATTATACTTATTTTATTCTTTAATATACACAAGTATTATATCTATCTATATTAAAACCCAATTATATATATAATTTATTTAGGATATAGTCTCTTGCATCTTTATATATCTTAGTAATATTTTTATTATTTAGCTATAGGCTAGATAAATCTAAAATATATTTATTTTTGTGCTTAGAAGATATAGGGTATTTTAGTATCTCTTAATTAAATAGAAGTCGTTTTACTGCAAGTAATCTAGTTTATATAATTAATATTAAGCCTAGCTATATTATAGAAACAATTAGTTTATATATTATATATAGCTTATATTATAGAATTCTATTTACTACTAGTATTAAAGAAGAGGCATTAGCAGATTATTATAGTATAGGTATTTAGAATTATATATCTTTATAATACTCCTAATATATATTCCTCCTACACCTATTACCCTTTATAAAAAAGTCATCCTATAATTATTCTAAGTCTTAATTAAGGACTAAGTTTCTTCTATTAGTAGTAGTATAAAAGAACTACCCGAGATAAGTAGGTAGGTGTTTGTACTAATTTAATAGCACGAGTGAGTTAGATCCAGGGGCACGAAATACGTATAGTATCGTATGCTCTTTTGGATAATAGTGACTGTCTCTTATATAGAAGCAAACTATGTAGTCTATATACTAATGCGACCTCCCCCTAATTAGTTAGTGCTTTAGGAGTGCGCCAGATACGTAAGCGGGTGGTTAGTACACCGAACGCGTAAACGTATAGTTGGTGTACCAAACGCGTAAGCACGCAGTTAGTACAGCAGGTGCTATAATTATACACTAGCGGTACTTAAAAAATGAAACCACCTATATATAGCCTCCGTAATTGTTTTAATAGAACTATAAAACACAAAAGAAATACATAGGAAATCCCTCCTAAGGTGCCTTCTGGGTTGCCTTCTAAATGGTACTCTAAGCTAGCCGTAAGTCCTGCTTATGGTCCGTAAAATAAACTGTACGGCCTTTTAACGGGCCGTAAATGCACCATACGGCCTTCCGACGGGCCGTAACTGAACTATAAATGCTCCGTTAGTCTCGCTCTACCCATTCTATAACCTTTAGGTTAAGCTTATTCGTATTAATTAGGGTTTTAAGAACTTAATACAGCTTTACCTTAGTTATAGCGTCTGCTGGGTTATCTCCACTACTGATCCATTTGACCTCTGTAATCTTACATCGTTTATAGGCCTAATATAAGCACATTAGGTCGACTATAAGCCTCTTCTCTTATATTGTACCTAGTTTAACTAGGTAGTCGTAAAGGGACTTTAAATCGGTGTATAAAACTAGGGGTAACTACTCTAGTTATAGAATCTTCTAGACCGTTAATTTAATTGCGGCTGCTATATTAAAGCTATAAGCTAGTACGTATAGTTCGGAAGCTAGTACGCTGCGGGTTACTTATTTATATTTAATTAAGGACTAGTATAGTATATTTATATCCTAATTACGGTCCATAAGTACAATTACAAAGCCAATTTGTGATAATAGGTCTTTGTTATTAGCAAAGGAGGCGTCCGTAAATGCCAGTAAGCTAAGGGAATTTAGGTCTAGTAGTACGAAAGTAAGTCCCCTTACTGTATTGTTAATTTGCCACTAAATACGCTTATTAAGCTGCTTAATATTTTCTTCTTACGGATCTACTACCTAGGCCGTAAAGGACAAATTGTAGGCAGATTTAGGTTGACAGACTATAGCAATATAGGCGCCTCTTGCACGCTATATAACGTATTAATCCTTCGTATTTACGGTCTTATGGGTCTCTCCGCAGGAGCTAATAAGGTCCGTAGGCTTTGCTATAACAGGCTTTAGGTTTTAAGCTTAGTATTCCTAAGTTAGCTTAATTAGGTCGCCCTTTTATATAATTAGGCCTTTATTAAACTTAATTAGATTCTGCTCAGTTAACTGCTCTTACGGCTTTGCCAAGAACTTAGCCTTTTATAGTTTAGTTTCTTTAGCATCCGTAAAGGTCTAATCTGCTAGGAATAGGGTATTATCTATTTAGAGTCCAATAATACTAAGGCCATTTAATGGGGTGTATAAAAGGTAGGGGTCGTAGGTCAACTATTCCATTTTAAGTTTACTAACGTAGTGCTAGTAGTATATCTTAAACTAATAGTTTCCGGCTTCTAGTACTCCGTAAAGAGGTTTTATAATCTGTAGTATTGTTCCTAGTTGTAGGTTAAGCTTGGGGGGTGGCCGTATAAAGATATCCCTACTTAGGTAGGTATTAGACTGCATATAGGCTTACGAGATATCCCGTAGGTAAAGAGCTATGGGTTTACTTTGCTATAGTCCGGGCGTAAGTATAAGTATAATCCGTTAACTAACTTATTAAATTATAGGCGATTGCGTAAGGACTAAGTCCTTTCTTTAGTTGTTATAGGCTTATATAACAAGCCTTAATTTTTTAAAAGCTTTATTAGTACTAGGGTGCTTAATTTTGTTAATAAAGCGTAAGTTAAATATACAGACGCCTTACGGAACGTCTCTCTCCGTTATAACCGCAAAGACACCCTTTTTAAGTAGTCCGTTAATCTCTTTATATTATAAGTCCGTAAATAGGGTTTCCTATACTAGAACTGATATATCCGTAGGCGGAGGTTGCCTTACGGATATTCCTGTAAAGGTTAGGTAATTCTCTATTACGGGGTTCTTAGTTATAGGGTGCTTTTAGGGGCGTCCTCGACCATGCTTTATAGTAGGTTTAGTAGGTTTAGTGGGTTTCTAGGGGACTTCTAGGGTAGGTAAGGGTGCTTCTAGTTCGTCTAGTTCGGCGGTTACTTCTAGTTTATCTAGCTTGACGTCATAGGTGGTTTTAGGCCGAAAGTAGGGTTTTACGGACGTGCTTCTAAAGCTAGTTGGCCCGCTAGGAAGCTATATATAGCACGTCTCGTTTTCTACGGCCAATAGGCAATAGGGTCCATTCTAGCTACCGCTTTTACGCTATATAAGGACTTTAGAGTTAAGCGGGAGGTTATATACTAAGGTTGTATTAGGTCCGTTGCGGTAGTATAGGGCATTATTAACAGTTTGTTTGGCCCGTAATTTAACTATTTCGGCCATTACCTTCCGTATTATAGCTGCTTGTTCCATAATAAATAGGGCGGGAGGGCCTAGGCTGCTTATTTTTAGGTAAGCTCTGTAAACCAAAAGGGTGGGTACTAGTCCGTCAGGGCCAGCGGTGTCGTTAATAGCTTTTACGGCTATCTATAAAGCCAGTTCCTTTTAAATATCCTTACACTCGTCCGTAATAATCTAGTAAGCTCTCTATAAAGCTAGGTAAGCTCGCTTAATAAGCCTAATAGACTAGTACGCCTTAACTAGAACGGCTTTTGTTAAAATAGCTATGGCCATAGCATACTATTAGAATTCCTTACTAATAAAGTTCCTACCGGCGTTATAGGTAATATACTTAGGGGGTCTAACGTATATATTAATCTAGTAGGTCCATAAAATGTCCTAAGTGTATTTTATAGATATATTTTGCAACTAACGGGCGGCTTAATAGCGGGTTACCTCGTTAATTATATATAATACTGGACTGCCGTTAATATATATAATGTCTACGTACACTAAGTGGTTGAAGTTAAGGTCCTTATAAAGGGTAAACTTAAATCGGCCTAGGGAACGTCCGTATTTCTAGTAAAAGGAGCAGTATTTAGTTAGGTAGTCGATTACCTTCCTGTTAACGTCGTCGTGTCCAAAGCGTTTAAGGACTCTATATAGCTTTTCGGCTAATAGGTGGCCGAAACAGCGGTATAGGCGGTAGATTTCAGTACTGGTAAGGTAGCACGGGTTATAGTCAAAAGATTCCTAAATATAGGTCTATAAAGTCTCTCCCTATATAAGGAACGGGTGTCTAAATCGTTGTATAATTAGTAGGGTAATAAGCTTGCTTCCTAGGGCAGTTATAGGGCCAATTAGGGTGTCCGTAATATTATTGTAGTATACCTATAACCTGTCTATATCTATAAGACAGAGTAGGAAGAGGGTGTCCGCTTTCACTATATAGAAGTTAACTAGGCTAATTAAAGTCTTAACTTTAACTAATTTAATTAATGCGGTTGAGCTAATACCGAATTAGACGTTTACGGCCCCAGTTTACGTAATATCAATATCCGTATTATTATTTGTAGTGGTCCTATATATAAGGTATTGTCCGTAACCTATAGTAGACTCCTTAGAGGCACCTGTATCGATTATAATGCTATAGAATTCTTTAGGGGTATAGCGTTCTATGGTAATATATGCAAATGGGTCCTGTTTGCGGTCCGTAACGTCCGTAATGGGTCCAATAGGTATGCTTATGGGCCAGTTTTTAGGTGCAATTAAGTGTGTAAAGGAGCGGTCGGCTAATACGGTCGTAATATTAAAGGCTTAGCTATCCGTAAAAGGTCCGAAAGTAATTAGAAATGTCTCTAAGGTCTTTTATTCCTAAGTGTTTAAGTTAAAGTCAATTATAAGGGCTTCTATTAACTTATTAGGGGGCTCTTCTACTTCCTTTCCTTTGTATTCCAAAATAAACTAGTTAATATAGCTATTAAGTCTCTTCCTAGACTTATTACGTTCTTCCTAGGTATACCTTATAAACTAATATCCTTCCTTACCGTATACGAAGCACTTCTGGCTAGTTTATCTGCGGGGGTATATTTTTGTATAGGGGTTGCTATAGGGGTTACAGGTAGGACTTGGTCGGTACGGGTACTACTAGCGGTAACAGCAGTCCGTAAAGTAGATATCTAAGTCTATTTACGGATATTAAATATCCGTAATAAAGGTTTAAGTGCTGCCTAGTGGGTTTAAGACTTCGTACGTTACAATAGAGGAGCGTAAATCATTAATAAGGCCAGCTAAGGTATCTGCAGGCTTATAGTAGGCGTATTTATAGGGCTCTACTTCCTAGCAGGCCGTAATAAGTTTATTATACAGGAAGTTGTCTGTTTAAAGCTTAGCGTTAAGGCTGTGCTATAGGTGCTAGAGGTCTTTAATAAGAATTTACAGGCACTCTATAGTCGATTTTTTAGTATTCTTATTAATTACGGTCCATAGCTTGGTCGCATTCTATTAGGTAAGGATATTACGCTTATATTCCGGTCCTTTAAAGTAGTTACGAGTAGCTTTATATAGCTTATTAAAGGGAACACCAAGGGGGTTACTTTTGAGGTTAGTGTAGTAGTAGTTAAGTGCTAGGCTGCGTAGTATAGTAGAGTAGGCTTAGCTAAATTCCTATTTAGGAATATCAGCCTTCTGGTAAAGGTCCGTAAAGATAGTTAGTTTAAAGTTAAAGTTATTATTTTTACCGCTATACTTAGATTCGTTGGTATAGAGCTTAGCTAAGTTTGCTAGCTCCTTGCCGTAGGTCTTTACTTAGGTGGGTTACGGATCTATAACTTGCGGATATGTGGCTTATGGATATATAGTTTGCGGATATATAGCTTACAGATTTGTGACTTAAATAACGGAAGGGGTTTAGTCTGTATTTTAGTTTACGGGGGTATTACAGTCCATAACTTAAGTACTAGGTATACTTTGGCCAGTAAGATTAATTCTAAGACTGCTTAAATTTATAGGACGAATTTGGTTAAGTAGGTTAGGTATAAGGCTAGCAATTATATTAAGTTTAGAAGAAGTAAAGAGTTCCTTAGTTTCTTAAAACTGGTCTAGGATTTCCTCTTTAGTCTATTTTGTTTAGTCCTTTTTATATATTGTGTTATATAAGGACTATATAATAGTAACTCGTTTATTCCTTTTAACCCATACACCTTAGTTATATAAGAGGGTCCGTAGGTTACGGATGGTAGTAGGGTTATATACTTTAAAGATAGCTTCCGTAAAGTCCGCGAAGTCTTCC